>ENA-UOOH01002866-UOOH01002866.1-fermentation-metagenome-genome-assembly--contig:-NODE-2866-length-14026-cov-6.910171_pt1 | contig 14026 bp, 10 predicted proteins | sample MGYA00245778_ERZ724025 | MGnify/ENA primary metagenome ERZ724025 (study PRJEB28704, sample SAMN03018313) | fermentation metagenome | biome: anthropogenic terrestrial biome; feature: soil; material... | reverse complement strand
GGGGACATTATCTCAGTCGCGTTCAAGGAGGACAATATCACAGACGCATAACAGACAGTGATGGCGTCACTTGCAAGGACACTTCGTGCATGGTAGAATCATAGTCGTGCAATCTGGCGGCGGAGGAGGTGACGAAAGGTGCCAAACATCAAGTCGGCGAAAAAGCGTGCTAGAACCACAGAGGTACGGGCGCTAAGGAACGCTTCGATCAAGTCCTCCGTCAAGACTGCCATTCGCAGGTGCAATGAGGCATTGATCAACGCGGGTCCGGAGGGCTCTGTTCAGGAGTTGAACCGCGCTTTCAGCACTGTGGATCGCGCAGCCAAGAAGGGCGTAGTCCACAGGAACCAGGCCGCGAGGCGCAAGTCCCGGCTCGCGCGCAGGGCGAATAAGGCGGCCCAGGCTGAGTAGCTGAAATCGCGCAGTATAGCGGTATAGCGATGCTTTGCATGGCTCCGGTAACGAGTGTTACTGGAGTTTTTGCTGTGCGCACAGGTCCGATACAAGTACCTCCATGGCCAGGCTCTCCGACATCGCGCCCGTCTTGATGTCGACATCGGCCCGGGCGATCCGAGAGAGCATGGCCGCTATCTGTGTCTGAGTGAGCCTCGCGGCCTGAGCCGCACTCTTGGACTCCCTCCACTTCATCCGGGGATTCCCGGCAGCCAGGGTGGTCGCGGCCTCATCCTGAGTGCTACCGCCGTCGAGCAAGACGCGGGCGGCCATGAGCCGTCTGAGCTGCGTGGCAAGTGTGCTCTGGATTGAGAGCACCTGGCGCTCGCTGCGGATCAAGTCGGCTAAGGCACCCAGGGCCTGTGAGCTGTTGCCGCTCATCACCGCATCGCAGAAATCGAAGATGGTCTGAGACGAACTCCTGCCCACAGCGGCCCTGATGTCGTCAACCCCTATCTTTCGGCCGCCGGGCCCGAGATAGGTGATGACCTTCTCCAGCTCCTGAGATATCGCCGCGTAGTCCAGACCGGCTAGCTCGAGGAGCAGCGATGCGGCATCGGGATCGATCCTGACGCCCAGTTCCCTGGCACGCTCGAACACGAAAGCCCTGGCATCGCGAGCGTAAGCCGGCTTGAACTCGAACGCGGACGCGTTGGGCCCGGCTACGTTGACCTCCTTGCGCGGCACGGTCTTGGATGAGGAGACGATCACTACGTGGGTCTCATCCGGCACCCGAATATCCGTTGGACGCTTCCCCGGGGCCAACGTCCGAATGAGACGAGCTTGATCGGCGGCGGGCATTTCCTCGAACCGGCGGACTACTACCACCCGCGCCGATGCGAACATGGGCGCGGTCATCACAGCCGATGCGATATCGTCCACGGAGGATTCGGCGGCGTCGAATGTGTTTACATCGGCCCCTCCTCTCATGGACGTTAGTTTCGCCATGATTTCATCGGCGTTGCGCCCGCGGGAGTACGAGTCCTCTCCGTACAAGATATAGATCGGAGCGATCTTGCCCTTCTTGATGGTCTGTGCTACGTCCGGCCTCAATCCAATCCTCCTCAAGCTCTCAGTTACTTCTCAGGCAGCCGTCAGCTCTTCAGGCCTGTTCGGGCTATGCCCTGAATGAACTGGTTCTGCGCGATGAAAAACAGCACTACCAGCGGGGCTATGGCGAACGTGGATGCAGCCATAAGCAGGTCAGGTCGGGTTCCGAACTCCTGGTTGAACCGCGACAGGCCCACCTGGATCGTGCGAAGGTGGTCGGAGTTGGTCACAATCAGCGGCCACAGGAAGCTGTTCCAGCCGCCGATGAAGGTGAACAGCCCGCTGGTCACGAAGATCGGCTTGGCCAGGGGGACCATGACAACCCACAGGTATCTGAACCTCGAACACCCGTCTATCTGGGCCGCGTCCCACATCTCCAGGGGGATGGTCTGGAAAAACTGCCTCATCATGAATATCCCAAACACGCTGGCTGTGAAGGGGACTATGAGGGCTTTGTACGTATCAATCCAGCCCAGTTTGGCTATGATGGCGTAGTTGGGCACCAGCGTGACCTGGCTGGGTATCATCATGGTGCCCAGCAGGATCATAAAGATCGTCTCCTTGCCCCAAAAATCGATGTTGGAGAAGGCGTACGCCGCCAGCGCCGATGTCAACAGCTGCAGCGCCGTGGTAACTGTGGCGATGAACGCCGAGTTGAAGAAGTAGCGCGGGAAATACGGCTCTTCGTTCCATGCATCGGCGTAGTTCTTCCACACTATCTTGCTGGGAAACCAGACCAGTCTATTTACATAGAGCTCCTCAGGGGCTTTCACCGAAGTGCTGAGCATGTAGTAGAACGGCATCAGCATCATCACGGCGCCCACCGTGAGAAGGACGTACACCACACTCATGCGGGCAGTCTTGTGCGCTTTGGACATCTTTCATCCCCCTTGCCCCTTGGACAGCTCGGTCACAGTGCCTCTCACTGATAGTGCACGCGGCGGCCTGCCACGTTGCGTTGGATCAGGGTGAGCACGAAGATGATGGCGAACAGCGTGTAACCGATGGCAGACGCATATCCGAACTTGTATGACCCCCATGCCATGTCGTAGAGGTACTTGACTACCACCCGAGTGGTGCCTAGGGGTCCTCCCAGCGCGGACGGCCACAGCACGTACACCTGGGTGAACACCTGGAATGAGCCGATGATCGAGATCATCGTGATGAAGTAGGTGGTAGGCGATAGCAATGGCCAGGTGATCTTGGAGAACATGGCCCACCCGCTGGCGCCGTCGATCTCGGCCGCCTCGTAGTACTCAGCCGGTATATTCTGCAAGCCCGCCAGGAATATCACGACGTTGTATCCCAGGTGCCTCCATACGCTCATCAGGCAAAGCGCAAACATGGCCCATCTGGGGTCGAGCAACCACGCCTGCGGGCCGATCCCGAACCAGGAGAGGACAGCGTTGAGCATCCCGGCGGAGTCCTCCTTGTATATCCACGTCCATACAATCGAAATCGCCACCACTGGCGTGACGTACGGAAGGAAGAAGGCCGTCCGGTACGTCGCCAGTCCGCGTATGCGTTGGTTGAGCAATCCCGCTATGGCAAGCGCGAGGGCGATGCCGGTCGGAACTGTGCCCAGCACGTACTTGCCCGTGTTGGCCAGCGAACGAATGAAGTCGGAATCGTGAAGGAGTTCAGCGTAGTTCCCCAGCCCGACCCAGTCCCACCGCCCGAACAGGTTCGTGTCGAACAAGCTCAGGTAGAGAGCGTAGAAGGCGGGGAAGAAGTGAAATACCACCAGTATGATGAGCGCCGGCGCCAGATACAGATAGGCTGCCATTGTGTCGCGAGCGCGCTTCCTCCTACTGTTCGACTGGTTCAATGCGCGGTCCACTCCTCTCCGGCGAGCCACGCCATGACTGCCAGTGTGAAATCGGAATTCGCGAACAGCTCCCGCTTCAGGTCAAACAGCGAGTAGACCGGAGCGCCCAGGCACGCGACTCGACCGCTCCCGATCAGCTCTCCGGCTGCGAAGACGATGCCGGCGGCGGAGCGCGCAAGGACTGTTGTGCCCGGGGCCTGGGCTTGGGCTTGGCCCGCGGCCATCAACGAGCACGCCTCGGATGCGAAAATGGGGCGCCCGGACCCCTGGCCCGGCCCCCAGTGGACATGTATGGAGGACGAGCCGTCCATCTGGAGCTCGTCATCGGCAAACCTGACAGAAGCCTGCATAAGCTGGAGCAACGCGTTGAACTGCTCACTTGTGCGCGAGCCGTCAGCGCTATGCGACCACCCCGCGAGCAGCAGGGATCCTCCCTGCTCCACGAAGCCGGCAATCGCTTCCAGTTCGATCTGTTCGAACGATGTGGGAGTCAGCGCAAACCCGATCTCGGGCAAGTTCACGACCAGGATGTCGGTTCCCGCAAGCACTTCGGGGGCTATCGCGTGTTCGCCGATCTCGGGGCTGTAGTCGGATGCCGCAAGCAGCGCGATGAGGCCATCCATGTAGCCGGAATACCTGTTGTTGTGGCCCTCATCGATCAGCACGCGCGTGATGCCGGCCCCGCGCGCCAGGATTGGCGCTGCCTGGAAAAGCTCCGGAACCTCGCGCCCCGGAAGGACCAGCTCCAGCTGCAGTCGGGCTTCGCCGGGCGCCGTTGGAGTCCAGTCGAACCATATGTCCGTCCCCGCCCATCCTGTGAGATCGACACACTGCGACGACACAGCCCGTCTGCCTGATTCCCCCGTCTCGTAGAGGACAGCCTTGACTCTGTCTATTGCGCCCTTGTTTCTGTTAACGATCTCTGCCTTCACCCGTGTGGACAGGCCTTCGCGAACTACGGCATCAGCGGGCGCGAAGTCGCACACGGCGATGCCGGAGCCGGTAGTAACCCAGATGGGGCTGGTGACTATGACATCGTCGTCGCCCTGAACAGCGCGTAGATAGTACCAGTTGTATGAAGACCGGGGCGCCAGCGTTACGACAGTCTCATATGCCCCGCCTATCGCGCCGGTCGCGTGCGGCGGCGCCTGCCCTAGCTCGCTTTCCCAGACCACCTCGCCGCCGCTCGCCACGATCTGAACCAGCTCCAGATGATCGGCGGCATCCGGATCCGACACATAGACGCGAAACTCCAGTGGCTCGCCTGCCATCAGGGCTTTCGGGTCGATCACGATCTCATCGCCCATCACGCTTTCGCCGGAGGAGAAGAACACTCGGACGTTGGAGTCTTCCGTAGCGTAGGTGTGCATGCCGCGCATGGCGGCGAGCACCGCCTCCCGGGTGAGCTCAGTCGCTATGATGCACGTGCGGGTGGGAGCAGCCGTTCCCCAATCCGCCCGGTGGTTGTCTTGGTCGCTGGTTGCTCCGATGTGCCAACCTCTATCAAGCGCGCGCCGGTAGGCACGTTCGTTCCGGATGTTGTGCCTGTACGGCCCCGAGCCCACCTCGAGCAGGGATATGTGCGCATCGCCCAGCCCACTATACTCAAAATCGTTCCAGTTCGGCTGGATGCCGTAATTGGGATGGTTGAACATGCCGATGCCGCTGTGCTCGGCCAGAAACTCGAAAAACTCAGGCACGCTGCGTTGCGTGTCGCGGGAGGCCGCACGGGATGTGTCGAAACCGTTGATGTGGCCGTCGGTGAATGTCCACTCATACCCAATGAGCGTGACGAACCTGCCGGGCGCGTAGAACCGGTCGGCCTCTTCGAGCGCCATGAACCAGTGATGCAGGTTGGTAGCCTCCTGCATGTAATAGCCGTGATCGGTGACGGCGTGGAAGTCCATCCTGGCGGCGTCTCTAGCGTGCTTGAATGCATCGGATGGCGTGAGCACGCCATCGGAATAAGAAGTGTGGGAATGGAGGTTCCCGAAGTAGTAGTCGTAGCTCGCGGGCAACGCCTCTGCGCAAGCCCCCTGCTGAATCGGCAAGAATAGGGCGATGGCGAGGGCAAGCGCCAAAAAGCTCGGGGCCAGGGGCAAGAGGCGCTTGCCCTCGCCGCGAAACGGTATCGGTGTGCGCATTGGTCTCTACCTCCACAGAACCGAAGCCCGGGGAGTTGAACCGCTCGCTCGACGTCCCCGGGCGTTCTTGATCACACAGGCCCTATGCGAGCCCGACGCCTGCCTATTTCAGCCTAGCGTTGGCCTTAACCACCGCAGCGTCCAATGCCTCTTTGGGCGTGGCCTTGCCGAGGTAAACCTTCTCGACAGCCTCTGAGACATCGCCTCTGATGTTGGACCACGCGGAGATGTTCGGGTCGTACTTGATGTAGCGCAACTGCTTGAGGCTCTGCTCCTCGCGCGGATGCTCGGCGAACCACTGCTTCATGATCTCAAGATGCATGGCGGACTTTCGCACAGGAATGTAGCTGGTGCCCATGGCCCATCTAGCCGTCTGCCTCGGCTCGACCAGCCACTTGACGAACTCCCATGCGGCCTGCTGCTCCTTCTCGCTGGCCCTGGCAAAGATTGCGAGGTCAGTGCCGGCCACAGGGGTAGACTTGAACTTGGGGTCCATGTACGGCAGCGGCGCGGCGCTCCACTCGAACTTGCCGGCCACTGACTGATTGGTGTAACTAAGCCCGGGCGAAGTCGTCAGGTACATGGCAACCTTGCCCGCCCCGAAGTCGGCGTCCAGGTAGCCGGGGACGTAGTAACAGACCTTGTACTTGTTCAGGAGATCCGCCATGAACTGCAGCGTCTTGACGCCCTCAGGCGAGTTGACGGCCACCTTGCCATTGGCGTCGAGCCACGCGCCGCCGGCGTTGAAGAAGAAGCACGCGAAGTAGTCGATGTTAGGACGGAGGCCGAGGCCGTAGCGGACTATCTTGTCGCCGTCCTTGACCGTGAGCGCCTTGGCGGCGGTGACCAGTTCCTGCCACGTGGCGGGCGGCTCGGCTATCCCCGCTTCTTTCAGCGCCGTCTCGTTATAGACCAACACGTAGACGCTCTTGTTGAACGGCATGGTGTACCACACACCATTGAAGACACACGCGGCTCTGAGTCCTTCCCAGATATCGTCGATCTCGAGAGCGGACAGCCCATTGGGGCCCTTGACGAATTTCTCCATGGGGACTAGTTCGTTCGAGGTTATGTACTCAGCCGCCCAGTTTCCGTAGACCTGGGCCACAGTAGGAGGCTTGCGGGCCACCAAGGACCCCACGAGTTTCTGGCTCAACGCCCCGTAGTTGCCCTGGTACTCAGCCTTGACGAACACATTGGGGTTCTTGCTGTTGAACTCGTTTACGAGCATGTCGATGGTCTTGCCGAGCTGTGCGCCCATGGCGTGCCAGAAGGTGATAGTAGTCTTCTGTTGCGCCAAGGAAGGCCCCACGGCCAAGGTAGTGACGATGATCGCGGCAATCAGCAGTATTGCGGCAGTACGCTTCAAGTTGCTTCCCCAACCTGCGGTGGGCAGGTGGGAATACCCCCCTTCTCAATAGCGTCGCACAAGTCGTATTCGACGAAGACCCGCTCACTCCTTCCGGCAATCGGCAAGCGCGTTGTGTGCTCGAGAATTCTCACGGTTAACGCAGGCTAATGCCGCATCGGTCGGCAAGCCCATCTATTCCTTGCGTCTGCACAATTCGGAACCTCACGGCGCAGGACCAAGATCGGTTTCTCACGTACTGAGCTTCCTGAACATCGGGGCTCTCGCCCACACGCTCTGCATGTCGCGCACGGCATACCCCGCCGCCCAGCGCCCGGCAGCGCGGGCCGCAAACGGGCTCACGCTAACTGCGATGGCGCCGCATGTATCAGTCTGCCTGAGCTGGGGGCCGGCATCCAGTATCCGGCGGACAGCGGCCGGGCTGGGGTGCCCGTATCCGTTGCTACCCACCGACACAATGGCCCAACTGGCGTCTACAGCCTCAAGGAATGGCGACGATGAAGCGGTAGCCGAACCGTGGTGGCCTATCTTCACCACCTGCGAGGCCAGGGAAGCATGATGCGCCGGTTCGCTCAGGACACGCCGCTCGAATACCACTCCGGCATCGGCGCACAGAAGCATTGAGAATCCGCCGCGTTGGAGGCGCAGCACCACTGAGTTCTCGTTCGCATCGTAGGCAATGCCGCGCGCGGCGGCAGGCGAGGCCCTCGGCGGGTTCAGCACTTTCAGTGTCGCGCTCCCCACCTGAATTGAGTCACCCCAGCATGCGCAGACCAGAGAGGGCGGGGCGTTGCCGCCCGCCGCAGTGAATGCAGAGAGAATGCCCTCCCACTTTGGGCCGGCGGCTCCATCGGGCACAACTATGCACCCTGTCGTGAAAGCCCGTGCAACAGCATCGGCGCCGCCTGCATGATCAGCGTGTTCGTGCGTAATGACAAGAAGATCGATCCGCTTGACCCCGCGACGCCTAAGGTAGGGGACAACATGCTTCTCCCCGGCTTTAGCCGTGCCGGCGTCGATCAGGATATTGACTTCTCGTGGAACCGACACGAAAATGGCGTCGCCTTGCCCCACCGACATGACGACGACCTCAAGAGGGGCAGGCAGAAAGGCGAAGCCGAGAATGAGGATCAGAGCCAGCGCCGCGGTGCACAAGGCCGCTGCCGGATGCCTCGCGAACCTGCCCGCGGCTCGCGCGAACCGGAAGGCCCTGAACGGATCGAGTGCCACCGCGCACACGGAGGCGAGCACCCCGTAGTATGCGACAAGTTCCAGCGGCTGGAGCATCCTGATGGGCACTGACGCGAAAGGCAGAGCGGACATAGCGCGAACCGACCTTATCAACGCGGTGAGCACTGCCCCGGCCCCAGCGTTCGCCGCACACCCCAGCCATGGCCACAGGCGCCAGACCACACATCCGCAAAGGCCTGCAGCCATGGCCACAAGGCCCATGGGCACAGCGATCAAGTTGGCGATGGGCCCGACAAGGCTAACCTCACACGTCATGTTGGCTGCGACCGGGAACGCAGCCGCAGTGACTGCCACTGAAGCCAGAAGCGTCCGAAGAACGCGCGCCGCCGGGATCGGCCACCGGGAGGGCACAACGCGAGCCAGGCACGGAGCCAGGTAGGAAAGGGCAAGAATCGCCAGGTACGACATTTGAAACCCCGAGTTCCACAGCAGCAACGGGCCCAGCATCAACTGGACCGAAGCCGACACGCACACGATTCGAAGCGCGCCGGCGCATCGGCCGCAGGCTTGCGACACGATGGAAAGGCCGAACATGAGCCATGCACGCACTATGGACGGACGCAGCCCGGCTACGACAGCGTATATGCCTGCGACCAAGAACGCAACCATTGGCGAGCGGCGCGACGAGAGGCCGGCAGCCGCGGCCGCCTGAATCACGATACCGGCCACCAAGCTCACATGCAGGCCGGACGCGGCCAGAAGGTGCGACACGCCGGCCCTCCTGAAGTCGCCCAACGTATCTGAGTCGAGCTCGCCCGAATCCCCTAACGCCATCGCCAGAAACACTTGACGTTGCTCTGGCGCAAGCGTGGCGCGGGCAGCCGCAGTGATCCCGTCATGCGCTAGCTGCGCGATGCGTTCTATGGGATTGAGTCGACGCCTTCCCACGATGCGAACCGACTCCGCTCTTGCATCGGCCAGAGCATGAATCCCCTGCTGCAGAAAGACAGCCCGAAGATCCGGCTCGCCCGGGTTCATCGGACGCGAAGCCAGCTTCAACTGGACCCGGCTTTCGATTATGTCGCCATGGCGCAGACACTGGGCTAGCCGCTGGGATGCGTCCCCGGCCTCAAGGAATATCCTGATCCTTCCCGAAGCCTGGTTGATGGTTCCGTCCACGCCTACCAGACTCGCGGCAACGACAACCTCCGGGGAGCGGCCGCCTGTGCGCGCCGATATGACTGCGCCCGTCAACATGATGTCGCGCCCTGCGAACCGGGCCACCGACACCTGGGCTAGCGAGTCGATGCGGTTGATGCCCGCGGCCCCCAAAGTCGCTGCGCACATCATCGCCGCAACCCAGATCATGGCTGCGCGCCGCCTAGGCGACAGCCTGAATGCCAGGCGGTTCGCAAACAGAACGGCAGACCAAAGCCCCCAGGCGCATGCCCATACCCCCACCGGAGTCTCCCAGTATCCGCATAGTAACCCCACGGCCAGAGCGCCTACAAACGTGGGCGCGGCCCAGAACCGCCAGGGCGCGCAGCCATCCAGCGACATCGCGCGGGATCACCTAGCCGTTGCGCGGGGCGCTATCTTTTCCAGTTTGGCCTGGCCTATCCCCGACACGCCCACCAAGTCGTCGACGGTGGCAAAAGGCCCGTTGGCAGACCGGTAGTCGATGATCCGCTGCGCCAGAACCGGCCCCACGCCCGGCAGGCTCTCCAGCTCCTGCGCAGACGCGGTATTAACGTCGACAGGGCCTGCATGGGCGGCCCCCGCCGAACCTGTGATTAGGTTGGGCGCGGCAGCTGCATCCGGGCCCGGAACTGATCGCGAAATGTCGGCTCGATTAGTCGGCGGCGGCGGCTCGCATCCACTGACGCGCGAAGCTCCGCTTGCAGCGCCGGCACTTCGCAGCGCGCCGCCATTGCTCTGCTTGGTCGAAACGTACACCTGCTCCCCATCGCGCACCGGAAGCGCCATGTTGATGCAGTCGGTGTCGGCTGCCTTCGACGCTCCGCCCGCCGCGGTCAGCGCGTCGACGACTCGCGCGCCGAGCGGCAGCGAATACACCCCGGGCCTTGCCACTGCCCCGGCCACATGCACAATGACAATTGGTTCGCCAACGGGAGTCGCTCCGGAGGGCACAGGCGATACGGCGGGCGCGGAAGGCTGGTCGGACACGCCGGCGTGGGCAGCTTTGTCGGAGCCTTGGCCGGAGTACGCATCTGAAGATACCCCTGGGATCTCGCCCGGGTCGCCCCTCGTGATCGCCCCCGACTGCAAGGAAAGCGCTGATGAACACTGCCCCGGCATTGGGCGCGCTTCGGCGGATCCCTCGAAAACCACCACTTGGGGCCGGCGCGCCCGGCCGGCCGCGGTGATCCCGAGGCCGATCACCACAACAGCGGCAAGAACCAGGCCCGCCCTTCGTAGGCCGTATACCTGCATAACCAGACCTCCCTGACGCGCCGGCACTGTGGTGGAACGCCGGGCCTTGCCTGTATGCTAACACAGGCGAAAGGCCCGGCGCGTCATGCCTTCGGGTGATCCGTCAGGGTGATTCTCGGCGTGCTACGATATTCAGGAGTTTTCCAGGGACCAGTATCGTCTTCTTCACAGACGCCGACCCTATCGCGGCGGACACCCGCGCGCTGGCCATGGCCGCTTCAAACGCCGCGTCTTCACTCACGTCCACAGACACCGTTATCCTGTCGCGCACCTTGCCGTTGACCTGAACGGCGATCTCCACGCTCTCCACAGTCAATACGTCTGGATCGTACTTGGGCCAGGGCTCGCGGTGCACGCTTTCCGAATGGCCAACCTCGTGCCACAGTTCCTCCGCTATGTGGGGGGCAAACGGGGCCAGCATCACAACTAGCAGGTCTATGGCCTCCGCCATCGCCGCATCGCCGCCGTCTTCGGCAAATGCCTGGTCTTTCAGGCTGTAGAGGGCATTCACGTACTCCATTATCGCGGCAATCGCAGTGTTCAAGCTGTTTCGGACGCCGAGGTCCTCGGTGACCTTCTTGAGCGCCGCATGAGCCGCTCTGCGCACACGCTGGACCGCAGAGCCGTCCGCCGCCATGCCAGCGGTCGCGGCGGTCACGCGACCCTCAGCCAGCCGGCTGGATTCCCGGCCTTCCACGCATCGATGTACCAGCCTCCACACTCGCTGCAGGAACCGCCAACACCCCTCAACCCCTTCGTCGCTCCATTCGAGGTCTCGTTCGACCGGAGACGCAAACAGAGTGAACAGGCGCGCTGTATCGGCTCCGTACTTCGCGACGATTTCGTCAGGCTCGATTGTGTTGCCCTTCGACTTGGACATCTTGTGCCCACCGAGGAGAACCATGCCCTGGGTCAACAGGTTCTTGAACGGCTCATCCACGCCGACCAGCCCCAAATCGCGCATGACCATGGTGAAAAACCGGGCGTACATCAGGTGCATGATGGCGTGCTCCACGCCCCCGATATACTGGTCCACCGGCATCCAGTAATCTGCCTTCGACTTGTCCCAAGCGCAATCGTCGGATCCGGGAGACGTGTACCTCAGGAAATACCACGACGAACAGACGAAGGTGTCGATGGTATCAGTTTCACGGCGAGCCGGACCCCCGCACACAGGGCACTTCGTGTTCACGAACTCTGAACAGCCCAGCAACGGAGACTGGCCGGTAGGCATGAACTTCACCCCGGTCGGCAGCACCACCGGCAGGTCGACATCGGGCACAGGCACCTGGCCGCAGCGCTCGCAGTATATGATGGGTATAGGCGCGCCCCAGAACCGCTGCCGCGATATGAGCCAGTCGCGTAGTTTGTAGTGGACGGTAGGCCGGCCCTTTCCGGACGACTCGAAGTAACGCGCCATGGCCGGCCTAGCTTCGCCGGACGGCATGCCGTCGAACCGGCCCGAGTTCATCTGCACTCCGTCTTCCACATAGGCGCATTCCATCGTGTCCCCATCCAGCTTGGCGCCGGGCGGGCTTATGACTGCCCTTACCGAGAGACCGTACTTCCGCGCGAACTCCAAGTCGCGGTGGTCATGGGCGGGCACGCCCATGACGGCGCCGGTGCCGTAGTCCATGAGCACGTAATTGCCTATCCAGATGGGGACCTGTTCGCCAGAAGCCGGGTTGACCGCATATCCGCCTGTGAACATGCCCACCTTCTCGGTGTCGTCTGCCGTTCGCGCAATATCGTCCTGAGCGATGACATCCGAGACAAACTGCCTCAGTTCGTCCTCATTGGGCTGCCCCGCAATGAGGCGCTCGACCAGCGGGTGCTCTGCGGCTATCACCAGGTACGTCACGCCGAACACGGTGTCGTGGCGCGTGGTGAAGACCGTCAGCTTCTCACCCGTGCCGGCGACCTCGAAATCCAGATCCATGCCCTCGCTGCGCCCGATCCAGTTGCGCTGCATGGTCTTCACATGCTCCGGCCAGCCCGGCATGGCGTCCAGATTGCGCAGTAGACGTTCAGCGTAGTCGGTTATGCGGAAAAACCACTGCTCCAGCTGGCGCCGGATAACAGGGGTATCGCATCGCTCGCACTCCCCGTTCACCACCTGCTCATTGGCGAGCACCGTCGCGCACGAGGGGCACCAGTTCACCTTCTGCGATTTGCGATATGCCAGACCCTTCTTGAACAGCTGAACGAACAGCCACTGCGTCCACTTGTAGTAAGCAGGGTCGTTGGTCGCCGCCTCGCGCGCCCAGTCGTAGCTGTAGCCCATGCCTCGAAGCTGCTTCCCCATGTGGGCGATGTTCTCCCGCGTCCAGCTGGCCGGGTCCGCGCCGTGCTTGATCGCGGCGTTTTCGGCTGGAAGGCCAAACGCGTCCCACCCCATGGGATGCAGCACATTCCAGCCGTTCATCCTGCGGTATCTGGCCATTACATCGCCTATGGAGTAGTTGCGCACATGTCCCATATGAATCCGGCCGGACGGATATGGGAACATCTCCAGCTGGTAGAACTTAGGCCGCTCCGAATCTTCGCCGACACGGTACAGGCCCTCCTCCTCCCACTGCTCCTGCCACTTGGGCTCGACCTCTTCGAAACAGTACCTGTCGCGCATGACGAGTCCTCCTCCCCTCGCGCCACAACAAACCTTCGTCGGAACATCGCGCAATGACGCGCCGGGCCAATTTGGAAACTGAATCTGAAACCAACATGCAATAGCGATGAGCGATGACAAGTAACGATGCGCAATGAAGATGCGCGATGAAAAAGAAAAAACCCCCAACAGCCAGACTGTCAGGGGCAAGAGCATACTCGCGGTACCACCCTGCTACACGGACGTGACCTGAACGAATCAAAAAATGGTGGAGCTGAAGGGGATCGAACCCTCGACCTCTTGAATGCCATTCAAGCGCTCTCCCAGCTGAGCTACAGCCCCACGCAATAGATCACGTACGCCTCTCGACATGTAACGGCGCCTGCCGTCGCGGGTTACTCCCCTTCACCCGCGCCGCTTCGAGGCGAGTTCGGCACCTTTCAGCTGCCGGGTCGCACCCACCCCCGGCTCTCTGAAAGCCATCTAGCGCCTAGTGCTCCTCTTCATCGCGTTTCCATCCTCAATTGTCAAGCAGGTTTCATTATATCTGCCCAGTGTCGGCAAGTCAATAGGCGGCCACGGCGCGGGTGCGTGTAAAGATTGTTGCTCCTAAGGCCTGGCGTCATTTCCTCCACAGTGGCTGTTTAGGCTGCCCTTAGGAGCTTAGGTTGGCCTTCGCCCCTGATCTGGTCTCTTCCCTGCGACTGCGCCAGAACTCATCCCACTTGCCGTTCAGAACGTATATCCTCAGGTTGAGGACCTTCTGAGATCCTCCGGCGCTCCAGCGCATTCCCGGTCCCTTTTGCCGCATCTGCACTACGTTCTTGCATGCGCTCTCTACGACGCCGCTGCCAATATGGTAGCCCTCTGCCCGGTCCTCGTAATACCTCATTCTCTCGCGGTTCGCCTTAAGGTATCGTGCGAGATCGTTG
>ENA-UOOH01002864-UOOH01002864.1-fermentation-metagenome-genome-assembly--contig:-NODE-2864-length-14031-cov-10.342230_pt1 | contig 14031 bp, 6 predicted proteins | sample MGYA00245778_ERZ724025 | MGnify/ENA primary metagenome ERZ724025 (study PRJEB28704, sample SAMN03018313) | fermentation metagenome | biome: anthropogenic terrestrial biome; feature: soil; material... | reverse complement strand
CACCCTAAATGTTCCTTATCGTTTCCTTTCTCCATGGATAAGATTTGAAACAAATGAACAAGTAAAAAGAGATTCCAAACTAAACCTCAATAACCCAATCTATCAAATAGAGAATGAAGAGATAGAAATTTATCCTGATTGGGTGAGTTATATAAAATCAAACTCTTATGACCTCAAACGCTACACCATAAACCAACTAAGCTTATTCTTAGAAACAAGAAACAAAAACATACCAAACATAGAAGAAAAACTAATCCATACCCTTTTAATTGAGCAAGAAGAGATATTAAAAGTAGCTGAAAGCAATCAAATAATATGTCCATTTTGCAGCATTTCAAACGATATAAAAATCATATACGAAACCACCAACACCCTAAGTTTCTATGATATTTATCCAGTAAGCAATGGACATACCCTAATAATTCCGAAGCAACATATTGAGAACTATTTCACCATTGAAGAAAAACTACAAATGGAATTATGGCAATCGGTTAATAAAGTAAAGAAAATATTAGACAACCTATACAAACCACAAGGTTACAACACAGGAATAAACATAGGGAAAGCAGCAGGACAAAGCATATTCCACACCCATATCCACCTAATCCCACGCTATCAAAACGACTGCCAAAACCCACTAGGAGGAGTAAGAGGAGTAATTGCAGAGAAACAGAAGTATTAAATTATTTCTAAATTTCTTATTGGGTATTAATATTTTTTTGTAGCTTTGAAGATTGAAATTGGTTTTATTTATCTTCAAAAATTTCATTTATCATGTCAAAAGAAGCAAAAGCAAGAATTAAAATTAATAAGTTATTAGAAGAAGCTGGTTGGCGATTTTTAGATAATAATGATGGTAATGCTAATGTTGTGTTGGAGAATAAAACAAAACTAACACAAAAAGATTTTGATAATTTTGGAGATGATTTTGAAAAAACAAAAAATGGTTTTATCGATTATTTATTACTTGATGATAAAGGATTTCCATTAATTGTTTTAGAAGCAAAAAAAGAAGAAATAAATCCTTTATTTGCAAAAGAACAAGCAAGAAAATACGCAATATCGGTAAATTGTAGGTTTATTATTCTTTCAAATGGTAATATTCATTATTTTTGGGATTTAGAAAGAGGAAACCCAAGTATTATTACAAAATTTCCACGTTTAGGAGAGCTTGAAGGATATAAAGAATTTAAACCTAACAAGGATAATCTAATTAATGAGACTGTTGAAGATGATTATGTTGTTAAAACGCAAAAGCATGATTATGAAAAAGATCCAAGATATAAAGATGAAAAACAAAGACATAGTTATATTGAGGAAAACAAACTTAGATTTTTAAGGAAATATCAAGTTAGAGCAGTTGAAAGAATACAAGAGGAAGTAAAGGAAGGAAAAGATCGTTTCTTGTTAGAAATGGCAACTGGTACAGGTAAAACCTTAACATCTGCGGCAATTATTAAATTATTTCTTAGAACTGGAAATGCAAGGCGAGTTTTATTTCTTGTAGATCGTTTAGAATTAGAAGATCAAGCCCATAAAGCATTTACAGATTATTTAAAAACAGATTATAAATCTTGTATTTATAAAGAAAATAAAGATGATTGGAGGCAAGCTGAAATAGTTGTTTCAACAATCCAATCTTTTACTCATAATAATAAATACAAACGCATTTTTCATCCTGATGATTTTGATCTTATAATTTCAGATGAAGCACATAGAAGCATTGGAGGAAATGGAAGAGCTGTTTTTGAATATTTTATTGGTTATAAATTAGGTTTAACAGCTACACCAAAAGATTATTTAAAGAAAATAGATTTTAATGACCTTAATTTAAAAGATCCAAGACAATTGGAGAGAAGAATGTTACTTGATACATATACTACATTTGATTGTGTGGATAGTAAACCTACTTATCAATATAGTTTATTAGATGGTGTTAAAGATGGATATTTAGTAAATCCTATTATTATTGATGCAAGGACTCAAATTACAACTCAATTATTAAGTGATGAGGGTTATATAATTGAAGTTACTGATGAAAATAATGAAGAATTAGAAACATCATTTACACAAAAGGATTTTGAAAAGAAGTTTTATTCTGATAACACAAATCAAATTTTTTGTAAAACATTTCTTGAAAATGCTTTAATAGATCCAATTAGTGGGGAAATAGGTAAATCAATTGTTTTTTGTGTAAGTCAAAATCATGCAGCAAAAATTACTCAAATATTAAACCAATTTGCTAGCAAACTATACCCCAATAAATATCAATCTGATTTTGCATTGCAAGTAACTTCATTAATACAAGATGCACAACAATCAACAATTAATTTTACAAATAATAGATTAAGTGGTAAGGGTAATTTCTTAGATCTATATCAAACAAGTAAAACAAGGGTTTGCGTTACTGTGGGTATGATGACAACTGGGTATGATTGTCCTGATTTATTAAATGTTTGTTTGATGAGACCAATTTTTTCACCAACCGATTTCATTCAAATTAAAGGAAGGGGAACAAGAAAATATAATTTTTCAAACAAAGAGGTTTTAAAAGACAATTCACTAATTGAAAACTTAAACGAAGAATTACTTCAAAAAAAGAATTTCAAACTCTTTGATTTCTTTGCTAATTGCGAATATTTTGAAGAAAAATTTAATTACGATGAAGTTATTGAACTTCCTAAAAAGCCATCTAATGGACAGGGAGGTGAGGGACCTTTTGACCCATTTGAATATGAAAGTTTAATTGTAGATCCAATTTTAACCTTGAAAGTTAATGAAATTGGCTTAGAAGGAATGAAAATTGATAGGATGTATTTTGATAGATTTGAAGATAAAATCAAACAAGACACACAGATTATAAATTTATTATCAAAAGAAGATTTTGATTCAATTGAAAAATACATTTACGATTATATTTTTGAAAAACCAGAAGATTATTTCAATATAACAAAGCTAAGAAGTTCTATAAAGATGGATAGAATAATATCTCTTCGTGAAATGATTGAAAAAATATTTGGTCGTATACCATATTTTAAAAGTAAAGATGAACTACTTGATGAAGAATTTGATAAATTTGATAGTCGTTATCTTCCTTCTGATGAGTATTTTAACCCTGCCAAAAATTACTTTAAAAGCTATTTAATTGATGCAGAATTTAGGGATATTATTGAAAAGAAGAATTACGCCCTTTTAAATACAAATCCAAATGGTAATGTATTTAGACTATTACCTACTGAATTGAGACAAACAATTGATAATTATATAAAAGATTACGTGCCTCTAAATAAATTTATAGCTTAATATGTTAGATAAAGAAACAAAAAGAAAAATAGATAATGCCAGAGATATTTTAGTTGGAAAACTACCAAGTCCACAAGCACAAGTTGAGCAAATAACCATTGCTTTAATCTATAAGTTTATGGATGATATGGACAAAGAATCCATATCTTTTGGAGGAAATCCATCGTTTTTTAAAGCAGAATATGAAAAATATGGTTGGTCAAAAATATTTGATCCCAAATTAGGAGGTTATGAAATGCTTTCTTTATATAGTGAAGCAATAATAAAATTAAATCAAAACCCCCATATTCCTCAACTTTTTAGAGATATATTTAAAAACGCATACCTACCATATAGAGATCCTGAAACCTTAAAAATGTTTCTAAAAGAAATTAATGGTTTTAATTATGATCATAGTGAAAAATTAGGTGATGCTTTTGAATATTTATTATCTGTATTAGGAAGTCAAGGAGATGCAGGTCAATTTCGTACGCCAAGACATATTATTGATTTTATGGTTGAAATAACTCAACCCAAAAAAAATGAAACAATATGTGATCCTGCTTGTGGAACAGCTGGTTTTTTAATTTCATCATATAAACATATACTAAGAGAAAATTCAAAGAAAAACATAGGCGATTTATTAACACCTGATGATAAGAAAAAATTGATAGAAAATATTGTTGGATATGATATTTCTTTTGAAATGATTCGTTTGAGTTTGGTTAACCTATACTTACATGGATTTACTTCTCCAAAAATATTTGAATATGACACACTAACAAGTGAAGATCGTTGGGGTGATAGTTTTGATATTATTTTAGCCAATCCTCCATTTATGACACCAAAAGGAGGCATTCGACCACATAAAAAATTTACTTTAAAAGCAAAACGTAGTGAGGTTCTTTTTGTTGACTATATTTTAGAACATATTAACCCAACAACAGGACGAGCAGCAATAATTGTTCCAGAAGGTATTATCTTTCAATCTGCCACAGCTTACAAAGCATTACGAAAACTACTAGTTGAAAGTAATTATTTATATGGTGTTGTTAGCTTGCCAGCTGGTATTTTTCAACCATATAGTGGAGTTAAAACCTCAATCCTTTTAATAGATAAAACCCTAGCAAAGAAAACAGATAAATTGCTATTTGTAAAAATCGAAAATGATGGTTATAGCTTAGGAAGTCAAAGAAAAGAACTTACAACAAGTGATCTTCCTGATGCAATTAACTTCATAAATCAATATAAAACTGCAATAAATAATAATGATTATTCATCAATAGATACAGAGAATCTACCATTAAATTCTTTGATTGTTGAAAAAACAAAAATTGCAGAAAATGGAGATTATAATTTGAGTTGTGATAGATATAGAAATAATAATATAACCAAAAATTTAAAATACACTCATACTCCTTTAAGTGATTTATGCGAGTTAATAAGGGGTGTAACTTATTCAAAAAATGATGAAGTAGAAAGTAATGGAAATAAAATTTTAAGAGCTAATAATATTAAATTAGATAGTAATAGCATTGATTTTACTGATATTAAACATATTTCAAAAGATATTTTACTGAATGAAAGACAGAAGTTAAAAGCAAAGGATATTTTTATTTGTTTAGCATCTGGAAGTGCTGACCATATAGGTAAAACAGCTTTTGTAGATAATGATTTAGATTATTATTTTGGTGGTTTTATGGGTGCAATTCGTTGTAATGAAAATATCTTACCTGAATTTTTATTCCATAATATTCAAGGTGAAAGATTTAATAATTATCTAAATAATATTATTACAGGAGCTAATATAAAAAATTTAAAAGCAGAAATTCTATATTCCTTCAAAATTCCTCTTCCTCCAATATCTACTCAAAAAGAAATAGTAGATAAAATAGAGCAATATGAAAAGATAATTGAAGGAGCAAAACAAGTAATTGAAAACTATAAACCATTTATTGATATTAACCCAGATTGGGAAATGGTGGAATTAGGGAAAATTATCAAGTTATCAAGCGGAAAAGGATTGACACAACAAAATTTTGTCACGGGCAATTATCCTGTTTACGGTGGTAACGGAGTTAATGGATACCATAATGAATATTTTATAGAAAATCCTATTATTGTTATAGGTCGGGTTGGAGCATATTGTGGATCAATTCAGATAACACAATCTAAATCATGGGTTACTGATAATGGTTTATATGTTACAGAATATTTATCAGAAATAAATCAAGATTATTTAGCTCAATTATTAACCCAGCTAGATTTGAATAAATATGCAAAAGTTGGTGGGCAACCCTCAATATCCCAAACTACTGTTTATGAAAAGCAAATACCAGTTCCTTCATTACAGGAACAATTATCAATTGTTGAAAGACTACAAAACGAACGATTATTAGTAAATTCCAATATAAAGTTAATAGAACTTTTTGAGCAAAAAGTTAAAGATGAAATTAATAAACTATGGGAGGAGTAAATTTCCGTCGTGCGGGATTTCCTACTCCCGCACGATATTACCATAAGGATTTTTAATCCGTAAGATATACAATCATCAAAGAATATTTCTAAACAATATATTAATCAAAATGTATTTGTACATTTGCCAGCAAATTGAGTTTAAAATGAATAAATATCGGATTACTTATCGGTTTACCGCTTGCCATAGCAAGTTATCGACTTTGTCGCTTTGCATAGCAAAGAAATCCTAATAATAAAGAAGTGCGGGAGTCGGAAATCCCGCACGACGGAAAAAAATCTGATTTATTGGCATATCAGTTACAAAGACGGATGGAGTGAATTTAAAACAAAAGAACCGGATAATTTAAATAATATATAGGATAACATATCCTAATAATAAAATAAGTGCGGGAGTCGGAAATCCCGCACAACCAAAATTAGTCTGAATCAGGATTCTCATGATTTTAGGATTCTTGCTAAGGCAAGCGGCAAGCCGATGATTTTTGATTGGTTACTTAATTAAAATCCTATTAATCTTCAAATCCTGTAAATCCTTATTCAGACAAAATAACATATCCTAATAATAAATAATTATTTCTTTAATAGACCATTATAAACCTTATCGTTTTTTATTATTGAAATTGCTTTTTGCAAGCCTTCGTCTGTATCTTTTATTGATTGGTAGTAATAGTTGATTCCATAAAGGTTTCGTGCTATCATTGCTTTTAGAGTAGCCTCAATATAAACATCTGATTTTTTCATCATCTCAGCCATTTTCTTATCTTCATTTTGTGCTTTTTCAACAATTGTTTTTAATAACTCAGGATTATTTAAAAGCTCTTTTGCATAGGTTTGATATGATGTGTAGTTGGGTTTGGTGGTGTCTTTTACTTGTTCTAAAAGATACATTCCAACCATTTGATTTACCCATTCTTTCTTTATGTCATTATGCTCCACTCCTTCTTTTTGTGCATAGGCAGTAAATTCTTTCATAAGGTTAAGGGTTGGGTATGTTTTATTATAGTCTTCAAATGTTGGGTTTTGTTTAAGGAATGTGGTTCTGTTTTCATCTACCCATTGCATTGTGAAGTTATTGAATATTCCTTTGGAGCGTAGGTTGATTAGGTAGTCTGATGCTCTTGAAGTATCAATTGGAACGAATACGTCTGGCATTATTCCTCCTCCACCATATACTATTCTTCCGTTGGAGGTTGAGTATTTGAGCGAATCAGGGAATTTTATGGAGTCGGGTGTTATGAGTTCTTTATGTTGATAGCGTTTCATATAATCATTATAGTATGAATCCAATCCATCTTCCCAAGGTTTTTGAATACAACGACCACTTGGTGTAAAGTAACGTGAGGTTGTTAGACGTATTTGTGAGCCATCAGGCAAATTGAATGGTCTTTGAACTAATCCTTTTCCAAAACTTCTACGACCAACTATAACACCTCTGTCCCAATCTTGAATTGCACCACTTACAATTTCACTTGCTGAGGCAGATGTTTCATCTATTAATATTACTAATTTTCCTTTTTCAAATTCTCCTTTTGATTGGCTTTTGAAATCATATCTTGGTGAAGATACTCCTTCTGTATATACCAAAATTTTATCTCCTTCCAAAAACTCATCACTTAACTTAAAGGCTACATCGAGAAAACCTCCTCCATTTCCTCTAAGGTCAAAGATAAGTTCTTTCATTCCTTGTTTTTTCAAGTCCTTAATTGCATTCACCACTTCGTTATACGAATTTTGAGCAAACCTGTCAAGACGGATATAGCCAAGCGATTTGTCGAGCATAAACCAAGTATCAACACTAGTGATTGGTATCTTATCTCTAATAATATCAAATACTATTGGTTCCTTCCTTCCTTTCCTTTCAATGGTTATCTTAACCTTTGTTCCCTTAACTCCTCTAAGATTTTTGAAAACCCAGTCTGTTTTTATGGTATCTCCTGTTGCATTTTTTTCATCAACCTTAATTATCTTATCTCCTGGCATAACACCAACCTTTTCTGAGGGTCCTCCTCTAATAACATCTACAACATAAATTGTATCCTTCATTATTTGAAAAGAAACTCCAATACCATCAAAATTCCCTATCAAAGGCTCGTTCATTTTTTCAACATCTTCCTTGGAAATATAGACTGAATGAGGATCTAATTCCTTTAACATATTTACTATCCCTTTTTCTACAATCTTCTGCATATCGGGTTTTTCTGCATAATAATATCGTATCATATTAAGGGTAAAAGACATTTTATTATCAGTTGCTAAAAGTTCGTTTCTATCAATGCTTTGTGCATTTACAAAGCTCGAAATTATAAAAAATAAAGAAAAAATTGTTTGTTTCATACAATATTATTATATTTGCACACGTTTTGTAGTTTGAATTGCAAAATTAGTAATTTAATTAATAAATCAATGAGTATATACGCAATTATCATCATCATTACAACTATTATTACCTTTATCGGGCTGTGGAAAGTATTTATTAAAGCAGGAGTTAAAGGTTGGTATAGCATAATTCCTTTTCTTAACGTATGGATGGTAGTAAAAATTATCAATAAAAAATTTTGGTGGTTTATTTATTGTCTTATTCCTTTTATAAATATTTTTGTTGCAATGCTAATCATTATAGAAATAATGAAGTGTTTTCGCAAAAATGGACTACTTATACAAATTGCAGGAGTTTTATTTCCTTTTGTTATATTACCTTGGCTTGGATTTTCAAAGAAAGAAACCTATACACATCCTTCTGAATTACCAAAAATTAAAAATTCATCAGTTAGAGAATGGGCAGATGCTATATTATTTGCAATAATTGCAGCATCAATTATTAGAATGTTTGGCTTTGAAGCCTACACCATTCCTACATCCTCAATGGAAAAATCTCTACTTGTTGGAGATTATCTATTTGTAAGTAAGGTTGCTTATGGACCGAGAGTTCCTAATACACCTATTGCATTTCCTTTGGTTCACCACACAATTCCTCTTTTAAACATCAAGTCATACGTTGAATGGTTAAATTTGGATTATCATCGTTTCCCTGGACTTGGCAAAATTAAGAGGAATGATGCTGTTGTGTTTAATTTCCCAGATGGAGATACTCTTTCAACTGCCTATCAAAGTGCAGATAGTTATTATAGCTTAGTTAGAAAATATGGCATGGATAGAGTTTGGAATTCTCCACAAGAATTTGGACAAATTATAACTCGACCTGTTGATAAAAGAGAAAATTTCATCAAACGTTGTATTGGACTTCCTGGTGAAACAGTTTCAATAGAAAATAGAATTGTTCACATTAATGGGAAACCTATTGAAAGTCCAAAAGATTATCAAATAACATATAAAATAGAAACAGAAAATGAAGCTTCTTTAAATGAAAAAGAATTGCTAAATATTGGAGTTTCAAAGGAAGATATGGATATGATGTATCTCTCCTACTATATTAATTTGACAAAACCTCAAATTGAGAATCTCTCAAACACGCCTTATGTATTGGATATTTTACCAATGCAAAGTGAGGATAAATCCTATTCTGCATTTTCAAAACTTCCTTGTAAGCTAATCTTTCATCCTGAATTGATTGACAAGGCTTCTGTTTTGAAGATGGTTAGCGTTGATAGTACTGAAATTAGTAATGCAATTAATTTCCCTACTTTGCCTCTCACTGGGGAATTGGTAGAAAAAATTAAGAAATTCCCTTATGTTAAATCCATATCACCAGTTATAAGCGTGAAGGGATATAAAGAAAAAAATCTATTCCCATACAATGAAAATATGAATTGGAACGTTGATAATTATGGTCCAGTATTGATTCCTAAAAAAGGGATGAAAATTGACCTTACTCCTGAGAATGTTTCAATATATAAAAGAGCGATAACTGCTTTTGAAATGAATACTTGTGAAGAAAGGGATGGAAAAATATATATTAATGGGAAAGAAACCACTACATATACCTTCAAGATGGACTATTATTGGATGATGGGTGACAATCGTCATAATTCAGCCGATAGTAGATTTTGGGGATTTGTTCCAGAAGACCATATTGTTGGGAAAGCTTCATTTGTGTGGTTAAGTCTAAATAAAGATAAAAATTGGTTTAACAAAATCAGATGGAGTAAATTATTTAGAATCGTTAAATAGATTAATTAGATAACAATAATTATAAACAACATTAAAACAAAACATTGAAAAACAAAGAAAAAATGAGAAAATTAACAATCCTATTGGCAGAGGGCGATTTGAACCTTGGACCAATAGTTAAAACTTTTCTTGAAAAGAACGAGTTTAACGTTAGACTAGTAACCAACGGACAAGCAGCCATTAAAGCTTATTCTTCTGAGGAAATTGATTTTGTAATCTTAGAAACATCATTAGAAGTGTTTGATGGTTACACTACTGCGGAACAAATCAGGGATTTAGATCCGACAATTCCTATTATGTTCATCTCCGACAAGCACAAAGACATTGACAGTATTGTTAAGGGATTTGAAATTGGAGCTGATGATTATGTATGCAAACCATTCTCAATGGAGGAAGTCCTTTGTAGAGTTAATGCAATATCAAGACGTTCTATTATTGTACGTCCTGAGGATAATATTTTTGAAATTGGTGAATTTTATAGCTTTGACTATAATCGTCACATACTAACCTACAAGGGTGATTCAAAAAATCAACCTTCTGAAATTAAACTTACAGGAAAAGAGAGTGAACTCTTAAATATTTTCTGTTTGAGCATGAATCAAACTGTGGATAGAACAGTTATTCTACAAAAGGTTTGGAAAAATAACTCTTATTTTAATGCAAGAAGTATGGATGTGTATATCACAAAGATTAGAAAATACTTATCAAACGATCCAAACGTTAGACTTGCAAACCAACATGGTGTAGGATTCAAATTAACTATTCATAAGGAAAGTTAGTATGATGATATAAATTACCTATTAAACAAGAAAGGGAGCAAATGCTCCCTTTTTTAGTTCTATCAAAAATCAAATTTAGGATTATTGAAACATTACTTCAATAGTAATCCATTATAGTTTTGAAGCGATTCCAAACAATTAGTTTTTACACTAATAAAGTCTGTTATTCCTTGATTTTTGAAATTCTCAATTTGTTCGATAGGATTTCCCGCAACAACAACATGATTAATCTTTCCTCTTAGCTCAGGCATAACTCCCGAAACCAATTCAGCATATTCCTCATCGGAAGAACAAAGAACAACTATATCTGCCTTTGATTCCAATGCTGCTTTTGCACCCTCTTGTGCTGTATCAAATCCTGGATTATCAATAATCTCATACCCTGCAACAGCAAAGAAATTAGTAGCAAAACCAGCTCTTGCCTTACGCATAGCTAAATTACCAAAGGTCAAAAGGAAAACCTTAGGGGTCTTATTTGATTTTTCAACTTCCAATCTCAAATTCTCAAAAGGTTCTGCCAAACGAATACAATTCAATGTCTTAATAGCTTTTGCTGGATTTGTAATACCCTCGCAAAGAACCTCTATCTTAGAAGACATCTCTTCTTTTTGATTTGGATATTGGTTTGTTCCCAAAATAGTTGTCCTACGAAGAGCAACCTCCTTATTTCTCTTTTGAGCTGTCTTTTCAATCTCGTCTTGAACATACCCATCCTTAATTGCTTTTAGAAATCCACCCTTTTGCTCAATTGTCTTAAAAATATCCCATACGGCAGAAGCAATTGAAGAAGTTAAATTTTCAATATAGTAACTACCAGCAGAAGGGTCAACAACCTTATCTAAGTATGTTTCTTCCTTCAAAAGTATTTGTTGGTTGGAAGCAATCCTACGTGAGAAATCATCACTTTCCTTAAATGCAGAATCAAAAGGATAAACCGAAATAGAATCAGCACCAGCAATAGCACTTGACATTGATTCGGTAGTTGTTCTTAGCATATTAACATAAGGGTCGTAAATGGTTTTGTTATAGAATGAACTTTCAGTTGCAATAAAAACATCATAAGCACTATCGCATTTAGGATTATATTCTTGCATGATTTTTTTCCACAAAATTCTTGCTGCCCTAATTTTAGCAATCTCCATAAAATAGTTACTTCCTGTTGCAAACGCAAACACAGTTCTATAACCTACGGAATGAGCTGGAATACTTTTTTCGGTTAAATTAGCTAAATATTCGTTGGCTGCTGAAAGAGTATATGCTAATTCTTGAACTATTGAAGCACCTGCATTATTAAATACATGTCCATTCACAGTTATTGTATCAAAATTTGGAATATTTTCTTTAACAATAGTCAATAATGACGCTAACCTATCAAACATTTCTTCTTCTTCACAACCAAATTCTCCTTTATAAAGAGCATAAATTAAAGGATCATAATTCAAAGAACCATAAACTTTTTGAAGATCGTAATTTGATGATTTTAAATAATCAATAAATAATAGAAGAAAATCACGATAGCAAATATTCGTTTTAAAGTTTAGCTTAATTTCAGTTGGGTTAATACCATTCAAAAGAGTTTTCATATCTTCCATAGTTTTAACCTTTGTAACATCAAAACCAAGAGAGTTCACTCCTCTTTTAAGCCCTTCAATAGCAATTTGATTTGCAACCTTAATATCAGACTCAAAAATATCTTGACGAATATCCCAATTATTATCTTTCTTTGTTGTTGGTGCGAGATTCAAATCCTTAATATCCTCAGCCCTATAATAAGGTCTAACATCAATTCCTTCAATGGTTTTCCATACTAATTTCTTTTCATAATCGCCACCTTTAAGGTCAGCCATAATAACCTCTTCCCATTGCTCAGTTGAAACGGGAGGAAACTCTGAAAACAATTTATCTTTTTTCATATAATCTTTTTTAATATTTTAGCTTAAAAATCAATTTGCAAAATTAAAAAGAAATCAAGATATAACCTAATCTTTATTTGATAAAAATCCAAAACACTATCCACATGTCAATAATGAAATATATATCCAACTCGTCAAATAGTGATAATTTTAATAAATCAAGTTTCAGTAAATTAAAACGAAGAGTTAGTAAATTAAAACGAAGAGTTAATAAATTAAAACGAAGAGTTAATAAATTAAAATCAAATTCTAAATTATTAGGGTAAAGATTCGATTTATTATCTTATTTTTGCAAACTCAAACACTTTTTTAATGAGTAATAATAACTGGAAAAACAAAACCATACTTTTTCTCGCAAGTCAGGCTATATCTTTGTTTGGTTCAACTCTGGTGCAATTCGCCATTATGTGGTATATTACACTTGAAACCAAATCGGGGGTAATGATGACTATATCAATAATCTGTGGATTCTTACCTACCTTTTTCCTATCTCCTTTTGGAGGGGTATGGGCAGATAGGTATAACAGAAAGCTTATCATTGCTATATCGGATTCCTTCATTGCTTTCTCTACTCTTATTCTTGCTATCCTCTTCCTTATGGGACATAACTATATATGGCTTTTGTTTGTGGTTTCTGCAATAAGGAGTCTTGGTGCCGGTATGCAATCTCCTGCAATTGGGGCAATGCTACCGCAATTTGTTCCACAGGATAAGCTCATTAAGGTAAACGGCATAAACAGCACAATACACTCAATTGTTATGCTTATTTCTCCTATGTTTTCGGCTTTTCTTTTAAGTGTGGCAAGCATTGAAACAATATTTTTCATTGATGTTTTCACAGCATTAATTGCAGTTGCTGTTTTGATATTCTTTTTGAAAATCCCTCCACACAAAAAATCATTAGAACGTAAAGCTAAGGGCTATCTAACTGATTTAAAGGAAGGATTAAGGTATATTTTGGCTCATAAATACATTAAGCATTTCTTTTTGTTCTGCCTATTCTTTTTCTTTTTGATTGCTCCTGTTTCATTTCTAACTCCTTTGCAGGTTACTCGTAATTATGGAGGTGAATATTGGCGTTTGACAGGTATTGAGGTGGCATTCTCAGTTGGGATGATGCTTGGAGGTCTGATTGTTAGCTATTTCAAATTATTCAAAAACAAGATTAGGACAATGGCTTTTGGAGCAATGATTACAGCTCTAACAACATTTGCTCTTGGATTAAATATTTTTTTCTGGCTATATTTATTTATAGTTCTTATGATGGGTCTTGGCGTTCCTTTGTTTCACACCAACTCCAATGTTCTCATTCAACAAAAGGTTGAAGAGGAGTATTTGGGTAGGGTGTTTGGAATCCTATCTATGATTTCCAGCTCAATGGTGCCACTTGGTATGCTGGTTTTTGGACCGCTTGCCGATATTGTTTCAATAGAAATCATATTATTATCAAC
>ENA-UOOH01002863-UOOH01002863.1-fermentation-metagenome-genome-assembly--contig:-NODE-2863-length-14060-cov-4.665976_pt1 | contig 14060 bp, 10 predicted proteins | sample MGYA00245778_ERZ724025 | MGnify/ENA primary metagenome ERZ724025 (study PRJEB28704, sample SAMN03018313) | fermentation metagenome | biome: anthropogenic terrestrial biome; feature: soil; material... | reverse complement strand
ACAATTTTTCAACATATTACCCCATTAAGTTATTAACATTCAGTTGTTTATAACTTATTGAGTTTTTAGAGATGCCCTTAATCTTTTTGATAGCTGTAACAAGTCCTTTGTTGATGTAATTGGTAGCTAAGTTGTCTTCAGGTTGGTCAATAATGATTGGAGAAATGTCTTTATCATAACCTAAGATTATATCAAGAATTACTGATGTTTTCCAACCTGGACTTAGTTTTTCAAATTCTCTTCCATCATTGGTGATTATTTTGTATTTCTTTCTATTAAGTTCTTCAAACTTGCTGTAAATCTTATTTTCAAAGTCGTCATAATTCGCAACTTTAGGCTTTTGCTTTTTGAAATTGCTTTCAAAGAAAAGTTCTGGGCTAATTAATCTAAAATCAGTAATTGGTGTTTTGATGAAATGATTTACAACTTCAATAAATTTCTCTTTATTCAAAACAAAATCATTTTCAATGAATAGCTTGTGTCCCATTGATTCTATTTCTTCCGAGTCAAAATTTATAGAGTAAGTCGAAATGGCATTCAGTGCTTTAAAAAAGTGTCGATATGCTCTAATGTATTTTTTCAGAGAATCTAAAAGTTTGTCAAAACTCTGCTTTTTGGTTTGAGCTTCGGAATCATTTAATTTTAAAAAGTTGTCATAATCATCTTTTTCTTTTTGAACCAATTTTCTTAATGTCTTTTCCTTTGAAAATGTTTGATAAGCAATATCCAATTCTCTTTGAAGTTCAATTGATAAACTTGGATTGTGCGTTATAAATGGATATTTCCCTAAAAACTCTTCAATTTCTTCAATGTAACCTGTATATGTTTCATACTCTGTTTTGGAAAAACTTAATTTGCTTTCTTCATTTTCAGTAGGTAAAAACTTTTCAAAAATGTTTGTTTCAATATTTTCATTAGTTAGAAGTCTCGGAATTATTGGAATCTTCCTTAAATTCTCAGTTTCAAATTCTAATATTTTTACACTCTTAACCAAGTCTTGAATGTTCTTTTTGAATGACCTGAGTCCGCTATTAATTCCTTCCTTTATTTCTTCGTCTCCGGGAAACACTCTTTTAATAATATCAATATTTTCAATTTTATCTTCGGATACATTATTTACGACACTCATTATGTAATTTTGAGAAAGATAATGAGGTGTCATACCTGACGGATTATCTATAACAATTTTGTCGGTTTCATACTTAGCATAATCTTGATTTGCTTCAAGTTTACTAATGCTTCTATAGATAGAGTCTGCTAAAAGTGTCTTTCCACTTGAAGAACCGCCAATTATTACATTAAGTCCAAAAGTTAACTCTACATCAATTTCGATATCAGGTTTTGATAATTTGATACTCTTTATTGTTTCTGACCACAATTTCGGTCTTTCGTTAGAATAAATTAGTCTTGACTGTTCAGATAACGATAGCCGCAATCCATTGAATGTTGGCTTTGCCAACATCCAAGTTGGTTTAAAAGGATTTTGGTCTTTTCCGTTAGGGTATTGTGCAGGAAAGTAATTGTCACTGCATGTCACAAGGTTCACAAACTCGTTTATACCAAGTCTTTTAAAATAGTCTTGGGTCTTTTCAAGTTTAGCATCACCACGTGCGGTAAATCCATCAAATTGGTTGTAATAAATACTTTTTTCAAGTGTTGAATCAAACTTAACCCCCAAAGGTATAGAGGTATCAAATGTTGCGTGTGATTGCCCACCGTGAGGCAATAGAATAAATTCGTATGAATCAAATTTGTTTATTATGTCCTGAATAGTTGGTATTGTAAGGTCTTTTTTCTGAACAACTTTATTTGGATATAGCTCGTCAAGTTTCCTATTCAAATCATTAATAATTTCTTCGTTTATTTCTTCAAGGTCAAAATATATATGGCAATGGTAGGCTGGGCAATTGTCATAATTTTTAATGTGAAGTTCAACGCCTAGAATGATATTTATTCCTTTCGAAACAGCTTCTAAATATGTTTTTTTATTTATTGTATTGTGGTCGGTTATCGAAATTAAAAAGTCCGAGTTACCGTTAAACTCTTTTATTTTGGCAACTAATAAGTCCAAATCGTAGTTTTCGTTTATCTGATTCGGGTCATCAGATGTATGTATATGCGTGTCAAGATATATTTGGTTCATTCTACTGTGTCGTTATTTATGATTACCGCCAACGTTTGGCGGTATGGTTAGTTGCCGATTTCGAAGCACTTTCCTAGCAAGTTACAATTACATTTGATACGAGCTGTGCCGCTCGAATACCCACTGCACCGGCAATTAACTATACCGCGTGTTGGCAACTGGTGTTCATTCATACCCGTCTGTCTGTCATTTATTTAGCTTTATTTTCTTATCATTTACTATCTGCACCAACCTGTCCACGAAGCACAAATTTATTTTGTTTTTTTGTGGGAGGGCAATCCTAAAACCGCCCTCAACGGCGGTTACTTGGGCAGGAAAGGCGGAAGCTTTTTTGCAAGCCTTTGGTTTTTGCGTTGGCTCGTGTGGGCTTGCAAATATGCTTACGACTACGGGTTGGCATTTAAAAGTCAGTTTCCAATTCATGTCCATTCTCTTTTAGCCATTGTTTTGCCTTATCATAGTTTGGTAATTGGGCTGAAACCCGATTCCAAAATTCTATTGTATGATTCGATTCCAATAAATGCGTTAATTCATGTACAATTATATATTCAATAACAGTCATTGGTGCCTTTATCAAACGCCAGTTAAAATGAATATTATCTTTTGGAGTACATGAACCCCAACGAAATTTTATATCAAGAATATTTATGTTGTTGTATTTAACTCCAATCTGATTTGCTAGTGCTTTTGCTTTAGGTGTAATTATCTCATTTGCTGATTTGATATACCAATCTTTAAAAAGTCTATTTGCCATTTTCTGATTGGCTTTGCTAATGAAAAACTTATTGTCGAATAGCACGCCTTCAATTGCTTCATCCACAACATTTAACTTGTAGTTTTTACCCAAATACATTAATGATTCTCCAGCAACGAATTCTTTTATTTGTTTTTTTAACGGATATTTTTGATTGTGTTCAATCTTCTTTTGTATAAGTCGTTTGCGTTTTTCAATTTCTTTCGCAATAGTTTCTTTGGTTGTATTTTTAGGTGCACGTACGATAACAGAACGGTCACGCTCAACAATTATGCTAAGGGTTTTTCTTTCAGAATATATTATTGAATATTGAATCTCCATTATTAATCTTCAGAGTAAATAATTGCAGACGTAATTCTTTCATCTTTTGCCCAAGCTAAAATCTCTTGAGCTATTTCATTTCGATTTCTAAAAGCCGCTGGAATTGAATGGCATTCAGCTGCAATGTAGTTTGAAATTTCCCCTCGCAATCTGGCTACAGAAGCAGGACTACTCCAAAACCCAATTAAGGCTAACTCTATTTTGAGCATTCCATAAATTTCTTTTGTCCAAATGAGAAGGTTATTTATTTCATCATCAGTTGGATTCTCTTTTTTATCGTAAATCAAAGTATTTAGCTTCCGATAAATCGGCATTTGTGTTTTACGATTTAAACCTTTTGTATCTTCTTCTTGTGCTTTCTTTATTCTCTTTCTTAATTCTTCCAGTAGACGATAAATTTCTTCCCAGTTTTCTTTGAATGCTGTTAATATACGAGCTAACTCTTCGGCGAAAGAAGCGTACAATTCCGGGTCTTCGTCAAGGTTTATATTGATAATCTCACGAATCGCATGTTCAATTCTTGCAGCTTTTGTTTCTTTTCGTTTAATGGCTTTTACATTATCAAAAAACTTATCATCAAGAATTGAAATAGGCTCAATTTTCGTTTCGATACCTTTTGATTTAAGAAACTCATCAGTTACTTTTCGAAGTTTCTCCGAAACTCCTTTCATGCTCATTCTTTGGTCACGAAAATGTTGCAAAGCCAATGTGTTTATCTCTGCAAACCGGTTTAAATCATTGATGTAATCCAATGCTTCTTTACGAGGGAAAACATTATCCAATGCTTTTGAGAAACGATTAAAAGCCTCAGTAAAGTTATGACGTATTTCTTCGTCGTAAAACAAATTGAAAATGTCATCCGGGTCAGAATAATAGGATAGTCCATTTGCTTCAAATACTTCTTTTAATTCTTCATGAGCATTTTTTAATTCAGTCAGTAGTTCAGCATTATCAAGCAGACAACCAGTTATTTCTTCCTGTTCCTTTTCCCAATATGCATCTAAAGCCCGTTTCATATGGTTTCCCATTCCTACATAATCAACCACAAAACCAACTTTCTTTTCATCGTCATAAACTCTGTTTACACGGGCGATTGCTTGCAAAAGGTTGTGATTTACGATTACTTTATCCAAATACATTACTTGCTCAATGGGAGCATCAAAACCAGTAAGTAACATGTCAACAACAATCAAAATTCCAATGTTTCCATTTACTTGAAAATCTGTCGAACCTTCAAGTTTTTCGGTTTTCCCAAATTTTAGTTTAAACCCTGCAATTGATAGTTTACGGGCTTTACTATCTGCATATTGCTTTAAATCCGGTTGGTCATTATGACTGACATCTGAAATCACAACAGCTGTTTCCAGTTTCTCCAAATCATCAATTGAAATATTATGCGGATTCTCGTTTTTCAGTTCCTCCAATAATTCTTTTAAAGCCAAATTAAAAGCGAGGTGATAACGATGAGCGGCTTCTTTTGAAACGGAAACTACCTGCGCTTTATAACCATTTGGGAATACATGCTGCACGTAATGTTTCAGCATATCTTTGGCTTTTTCTTTAATGGTTTCTTCCGATTCGAGATAAGCCCTTTTTGTGCCGTAAGCAAGAATCTCTATTTGTTCACCAACATTGTAATCCTTAAATACGTCCTGAAATTTTTTATCGGCACCTGACTGGTCATCAACTCCAGCTTCATGTGTCCTTCCTTCGTAAACAATTTCAAGAGTAACACCATCTTTAATAGCCTGACGCATGGTGTATTTGTCAATGTAATCGCCAAATGTTTGTTCAGTTCGGGCTATTGGTGTACCTGTAAAAGCAATTCGTGTTGCATTTGGTAATGCCCTATCCAAATTAGCCCCAAGTTTCGTGTATTGTGAGCGATGAGCTTCATCCGTTAAAATCAAAATCTTTTCAGAAGTATTTAATTCGGGAAATGCAGCTTGATAGTCCCTTTCCTGAAATTTGTGAATCATTGACGAAACAATTTCCGAAGTATTGGTTTTAAGATTCGTTTTTAATTCTGTAATATTTCTAGGGTCGTTAATTGTATAACCCACGGATTGCGCTGTTTCCTTAATTTGGTCGTCTAATTGAGTGCGGTCGGTAAGTAAGATAACTTTATAGGATTGCAGAATTGGGTGCAAATACATTTCCCTTATAAGAAAAACCATTGTTAAAGATTTTCCTGAACCTTGTGTGTGCCAAATTATACCGCTTCGCTCGTCTCTGTTTTTTCCGGTTAAAAGTCTTTCTACTGTCTTTTTCACAGCTCTTAATTGCTGATATCTTCCGACAACTTTAATTAATTCACCATTTTCAGTTGTTGTCCAAACAGAAAAAGTACGAATGATACTTAGCAGGTTTTCTGGCTTTAACATGCCATGAACCAAACGCTGTTGGTCATTTGGCGATGTGCGAATATCAAGAGGAATATCGATATCGTCATTTCCTTCTTTGTCGACAAAGTATGTTTTTTGCGGATTGCAATATTCTGCCAATGTTTCAACTGTATCAGGATAGGGGTCTGACCAGCGGTAAAAGTGTTTTTCTATAGTTGTTGTTACTGTTCCAAATTTGGCTTTATTTCGACAAGTTGCAACAATAAACTGATTGTAATAAAATAAAGCTTTTGAACCTTCTTTAACGTAATCTCTTTGTTCTCCGTAACGCATCAACTGGTCAATTGCTTCGGGAATTGGTTCTTTTGTTCGTGGACTTTTGCACTCGATTACTGAAATTGGGATGCCGTTTAAAAAGCAAATAATATCGGGGTAAATATGTTTGTCGGTGCCAAGAATACGAATTTTGAATTGTGAAACGGCAACAAAACTGTTATTTTGTGCATTATTAAAATCCACAAAATAAACCGGTTCATATCGCAAGCCCTCAGAAGTCTGATGTTGAACTTTCGTCCCTTTAATCAGCAATTCAAGAACGTGCTGATTGTTTTTGAAAAGGTTGTCTCCTTCAAAAGAAGTTATATCGGTAATGGCTTCAAACACCTGTTGGTCGTTCATCCACGGATTAATGGTTTTTAGAGCTGTTTCCAAATCCTTTCTCATTATGACCTGTGAAAAATCTTCACGTTGGGTTTCCTGTGGCAGTTGACCTTGCCCCATTTCCAATCGTAAAACTTTCCAGTGTATGCCTAGCATACTTTCCAGTTGCTTTAAAAGAGGCTCTTCTACATGATTTTTTTCATCAAGCCTTATGTGAGTAGGTGTTTTATCAGTTGTCATACCATTAGCTATATTATCATCATCTTAGTGTCCAGATGTATTAGTCATTATACTACTTTTTTCATTATCATCTCTACTATGTCCAGATACATGTCCAGATGTATAAATAACACCAACTGTATCAGTAGTTTTAGCACTATGTCCAGATTCATTTCTAGTATCAGTTTTAGGTGTTTTTCTAGCATTGTCATAAGTGCTTTCAACTCTATCTGGACAATCATCAGTTAAAAACATGTCCAGATTCACTTGTTTTAATACCACTGCTATCTACCTGGACAATCATATTAATTCGTATTCGGTTTTAGGGCCACCACCAACTTGCTTTACAAGTTTCAGTTCTTTAAATTTTAATAAATGCCTTTGTGCTTTCTTTTCGTCAATGGTAAAGTGCTCTGCATATTTCTTCTTACTCACTCTTTTTTGTTTTTGTAAGTATTGGTAGCCCAATAATTCATCGTCAGACAATTGTTCAATTACTGGTTTTACCTTCTTTCTGAAAATAGTGATAATAAAATAATCGTTGTCCATTCTAAAAGTTGGGCTTGGTAAGCTGTTATCGTCTTTGAACGATTTTAACTCTTTCATTCCAATACCACGTTCCTCAACCAAACCTGTTTTGAAAAAAAGATAAGCAATTTTAGGATTTCGGCTAATAGGAGGCACTTCGAATGATTTAAACTTGTCCAGTGAAATAATAGGAGCACCAGGACTCCATATCTCAATTTTTTCTTTAGATGCAATTACCCGAACTTGCTTGTCCCTTATCGTATAATCCCGATGAACAATAGCATTGATGATTAACTCGCGAAGCACTTTCTTTGAAATATCAATTATTTCTTCCCGATGGAAATTTTCACGGTTGATTTCAGGTAAGAAGCTCAAATCAAGTAAATCTTCCACTTTGCCGGGCATCAATAAAAGAGGGCCTTCAATGTCTTTTATTTTAGCATCGCCAACCGATTGTTCAATAGTAAATTTTATCCTTGCCTGTTCAAATTCAGCTTGTGGATTTCTGCCCAAGAGTAATAAACCCATGCCTGTTGGACGTATTGTCTCAGAACCTTCTGTTTTAAAAACAAGCCCCAACTGCGTGAGATATTTGGTAAACCCATCGGAATTAATTTTGAAACCGAGGTTTAAACGGTCAATCAGGTCTTGTTGAGCTTCTTCCGACAAATCGGAAATGTCAAAATTGCCAAGCCCCTGAGTTAAAATTGTTGGCTTTGGCAATATTGGATTGGGATTAAACTCATGTGCCCTAATTGTGGCATCATCGAAAAACTTCTTGTTGGCTCTATATATCTTTTCTACTAAATCATCATCAAAGTAGTCAATATCAATGTTGTTTGATTTCAGAAAGTCCCTTCCTTCACCGGCAACTGATGGGTCGGGGTCGATATGCCCAATGAAAACTTTAGCAAATCGGGCGTTTGTAATTCGTTCGGCACAAGAAAGTTTAGGATGATTTCGGGCTCCCGGGGCACATGGCTCAAGTGTGGCATAAATTACCAAATCGTCCAGTTTATTGCCACGGTTTTTACGTTCGATGGCAGTAAACTCGGCATGGTCGCCAATTCGTAATTCTCCGCGGTGAGACGTTGAAAGCAAAGTGCCATCTTTTGTGGATATAACAGCACCCACTTTAGGATTCGGTTTATCATCACTTCTGTCCGGGTCAGGAATAGATTTGTACATTTCTGCCACTGCCAACTCCATCAATTCACGTGGGGAGTATTTATTGCCAATTTTGTATTCTTTTTTTGCCATAACCATAAAATTAAATGCCAAATCCAGTTTTTATTTTCGCTAGTACATCAGAATGGTTTTTTGTTAAATCTCCCAATTCCCAGCTAGCATATTGGTTATAAATGCGAACTGAATTACTAAATAACTCAATGTTCCCGGTAAAGTATTTAGCTTTTTTATCGATGTAGTCTTTATTGCCTTGTGCTGAATTTTTGCGTCTTGAAATCAGTACAAGATTACCCAACTTGTTTGTCCACTCTTCTCTTTCAGTATCCGTAAAGTCTGTCCTCCATTTACTTATAACTGGAGGATTTTGAGGTAAAATATGTTCAATGCTAATTACCTCAGGCATTTCCATTTTAGTAGTGTGACCATGAAAAAGTAAGTCAAGCTTAAGCAAGAGGTATCGTGCACCTCTTTTACCATAAATATCACCTTGAAGCACATCTTGCAAATCTTTTTCATCAAGTTGTAACGAAGGACTATTCAGAACATCTTCAACTGAGGCTGTATTGTCGATTGCCTGAATAATTGCGTTTACGTTTTCAATACGAATAGTAGGTGTTTTACCAACCAGCCAGTCGTTTGCAAACCTGTTGTCCAGCTTCTTAATAAATTCCGGTAACCGAGTTGTTCTAAATTTATCGTAATACCGCAGAAGTGGCGCAATCCAGTAATCAGCCTCAAACCCTTTTTGCATTAAAAGCAGTGTGTTATAGAATTCAAAGCTGTTAGTTAATGTATAATTATCTTGTTCAAATAACTGGTCGTAATACTTCTTGTATTTGTCGATGAAGATGAATGTATCTTCACCTTTTTTTAGCAGGGGGGGGGGGTTGTATAAGTTTTTGTATTACGGTCGTAACTTCGAGGATTGTAAATGTTATCTTCAAACTCTTTTAGTAAACTTACTGCTGCTTTTTGCTTGACCAAAATAGTACGGAGGTGCGAAAGGAAGTTGTCAAAATCTTCGCCAAAAAAAGTTTCCGTTTCTTCCCATTTTTTCGCCCATTCCAACCGCTTGGTATTGTCTTTTATTTTTCCGAGGTTTTCGGCTTTTAAAATATCGCTGTTTCTGAGTTTTACTCCCCGGCTGTTCATTACAGTAAACATTCGGAATGCATCTTCCAGTTCTTCGGCAGCCACGTAAATCATCAGAACATTTGAACGCAAATAAGGAAAAAAGTCATCAATGTGGTTATTCGAAAAAAATTCTCGAATAGTTAAGATTGCTTTTGACATATTTTTAATGGATATGTCTTCTTCTTTATTATTGATTTTTTGTTTTAGCCCATCTTCATTGACTGTTCCGTTTGGAGTTTTAACAAACTCATCAATAAATTCGCGAACTTGTTTACGAATATCAAAAACGATTCTTAAACGTTCAGGAATGCTATCGTATTTATTTTCCTTTTGATAAATAGTTTTATTACACGTATCAATAAGGGTTTCATCTTTAGTTAAATCCCGAATAACGGCAGTTATTAAAAATAAAGTGGTTAAACGTTGCTGACCATCTAATAAATCGTATTCCTCGTATTTGGTTGAGCCATCTTCTTTATTTTTTTTCCGCAGTACCATGGAACCTAAAAAGTATTGCGATTCGGGATTCGAATTGCGGGCTTGCATTACATCGTCGAGTAATTCGGTTACCTGGTCGGTATCCCAAACGTAAGGACGCTGATACTCGGGTATACGAAACCATTTCGAAAATACGTCTTTTACCAGTAGTTTATCACTTTCAATTTTTTGTGCCATATCGTGTTTAGTTTTTATTGTTTGGTTTTACCCTTACTTTACCACTTAATAAATCCTGCATCAAGCCTATTTTAATAGATTGCAGTTTAATTAGTTGTTTGGTAGTTGAAAAAATATTCTCTTGTGCATCATTCAACAACTTGCCTATTCTTTCTTGCTCGTCGGGTTTTGGTATTGAGATTTTTAATGCTCTAATCTTTTCCATACCAAAAGCGGGTTGCGAAGTCGAATGAATACTATTATTTACCTGATGTTTAATATTTTCCGAATTTAGAACCCAATAAATGAAGTCTGAATTTTCAATTGGTTGTATTAAAATAACATTTGCACTTAATGTAATATTTTCAAGATTAATTAACCGCTTTGGTTCTCCAATCGTACCAATTTTGCCAAATATTATATCTCCAACACGTAATTGATACCTGTTATTATGTTCTTCTAAAATGTTGATGCCAACCTTTCTACATTTCCTATAATCAATATTACCAGTTTCATCAACATCATTTATGCCTAAATACGGAATTCCATTTTCGACTTGTGCAGGTGTTCTATGGTCTGGCTGAGGGTCAATTGCATTAATTATTGTGCCAAGATTATCAACCGCCCATTCTTCAGGCACTTCAATGCCATTTTTCACAACAAACTTGTGGGTTTCTTTGCTGCGGATATTTCCGTTTTCGTCAATGCCTTTGGTTAACAGGTCTTGCATTAAACCTGTTTTTATGCGCTGGTATTTGGCTATAAGGGCTTCGGTTTGGGCAATGGCTTCGTCGGTGGTGCTAAGGATTTCGGCTATGCGGGTTTGTTCAGGTTTGTCTTTAGGTAAATTCAATTTTATATCAGCCATAATCCCATTCATAAGTTTAGGATTGCCAATATATGAGACATGCTTTTTTGCTTCAGTTGAAAGCAAATAACTGAAAAATCTTAAATCAAGAGTATTTTCTTCCTTTTCTTTTAGTGTCCCACAAACATTAGTACAGTTAAACTTGCCTGAACGATAGAAAACTGTACCTGCATTAGCTCCATCAGTTGTCCATGTTACATATTCACCATCAAAATCATAGGATTCTATTTTCCCCATCTCACCATTATTTGCCGTCTGAGATGAAAATACAGGATATATACCAAGATTAGAATTTATTTCATCTTGACTAATAACTCTGCCACGACCTATAATGCAAAGTTCTTTTACTTTTTTTTCTAACCATTCACTCATTAGCTCAAATACTTTAAATCGGTTAGAAACTGGTTTAATTTGTCTAATGAGTCTTTGCGTTTGTTTTCCAAATCCTGCGAGGTTACTTTGTATTTATCCCAAAGTTTTTCAATACCTGCAATTAATGCCCGCTTTTCGGCATTCAGGTATTTTAGTAATTCCTGTTGCACCAGTTGATTGTGCTTTTGCAGAATTAATGTTTTGCATTCTTCGGGAGTAATAATGCCGCCAATGCTTTCAAGGAAAGCATCCAAGCCATTTAGTTTCTCATCCATTTTCAGGCTGTCGGCTTTTAATGCTTTTAAAGTTTTGGTGTATGCTGTTTTTTCTTTTTTTGCTTCGGGTTCGCCTTGTTCCATTAAGTCGGCAATTCGTTTCAGTGTATGCGTTAACAGGTTGCCAATATCTTCTTTCTCATCGTCAACGCCATACATTTTATATTCAATCTTTTTTTCCAGGTCGGCTTGCAGTTCTTTTACCTTGTTTTTTGCTTCCTTTATTTCTTTCTCAATTCCTTTAATTCCGTCTAAAGTATCGCTCAATTCTTGTAATTCCTTTTCAGCGCCTTTTTGAGTTTTAAGGTCTTTAATCTGTGCCGCCAAATAGTCTTTAATAACTTTTGGGGTAACTTCAACAGGCTCTTTCCCTTCCTCTGGTTCTTCGGGCTCGTATTCTACGGCGTCAAATGCTTCCTGTAATTCACTTTCCTTTTCACCAACCGAGGTTTCAGCTTTCTGAATCGCTTGCTGTTCGGCTTTAAAATAGGTTTCAATAAAATATCCCTTAGGAACAAGGCTGGGCACCCATCCAATGGTTGCAATGGTTTTCAGGTCGTATTTAATGTTTGTCCACCAGTTAACAAATACCCCGGCAACCTGATATTCATCGAGTACATTTTTAGGAATTAAATCGGTTTTTAAAGAAGAAATCAATTCCTGACGGACTTTTGGCATTTTAGTTCCTCCAACCGAAATGTAATCAGCTATTGGTTCGTTTACTTCGTTTCCGTTTATCTTTTCAGGTTTTGGTTGTGCGGCAATTTTAGAGAACTCATCACGAGCTTGAACCCACCAAGTGTCAATAATCTGTTGCATTTTGGCAACGGTTTGTTGCAATGGTTTATCGGCTTCAACCGTTGTCTTAATTACAGGTTTTTCTTCAATTTCCTCTTTAAAAAGATGGTAGTTTTCTTTGTAATCAACAAATACTTCTTCCGATTTAAAACTGAATTTATCGTATTGCGGTTTTTGGCTTTCAATTTCCGATACCGGAATACCGCCCGTTAAATGCGCCTTTACATCTTCGGGCTCAGGTTCGGGGGTATTGTCCACATAACGGCGGATGTTCAGGTTGTAATCGTGTTCGTCGGCAATGGTTTTGTTGTCAACCAGTTTGCTGTATTTGGGTATTTCTATTTTGTGGGTAAACACATAATCAATCTTTTCAATATCCTCGGGGCGTAAGAAGTTTTGCACTTTGCCCTCGCCATACTCGGCATCTGCATTGATAAAGAATATTTTGTTTTTGAGTTTTTCGTCCTTGTTTTTATTAATAACCAACACACAAGCCGGAATACCCGTACCATAAAATAATGCAGGGGGCAAACTGATAATGGCTTCAATCAAATTGGCATCCACAATTCCTTTACGAATTACTTTTTCGGCACTTCCACGGAATAAAACCCCATGAGGCATAATGGTTGCCATGCGACCTTTAGAATTCAAACTGGCAATCATGTGTTGCACAAACATTAAATCCGCCTTTTTACCTGTTTCGGGAGCAAAACCATACGCAAAGCGTGTTTGAAATTTCATACCTGCCTTGCTGTAATTTTGGCTAAATGGCGGATTGGCGATTACCATATCAAATTTTTGCCATGAACCATCTTTCAGGTTTTTGGGGTCTTCGAGCGTGTCGCCATCTTCAATGGTTGACGAAGTAATGTTATGCAAAATCATGTTCATACGGCAAATAATCCATGTTGTAGGATTACTCTCTTGACCGTAAAGCATGAGGTTTCGGGCATTTTGCCCCTGTTCTTCAACGTACTGCAAACTTTGAATGAGCATACCACCCGAACCAACGGTAGGGTCATAAATCTCCATCCCTTCTTTTGGTTTAAGTAATTGCACCAGCAAACGAACTACCTGATTTGGCGTGTAAAATTCTCCTCCTTTTTTTCCGGCACTATCGGCAAAGTATTTAATCAAGTATTCATAAGCCGCACCCAACAAATCTGGAAATTCAAAATTTTCATTTACAAGTGCCGGTAATTCGCTGTTAAAGTGGTTTATCAAGTCAATCCAACGCTGGTCCGGCAGCGAAGATTTTCCTTTTTTGATATTGAAGTCAATTCCTTTTAGCACATTACTCAATAAATCGGCATTGGAATCTTCAACAGCATGCAGAGCTTTGTTTAATAAACTTCCTACTCCGGTTTTTGCATCTCGCAAAGGTGGACGGTAAACTTCTTTTATTTCTCCTTTATCATCTTCAACTTTCTCAATCCAACTGTCGTTCCAACGTGCACGGAGCGGAACATAAAAGTTTGTATAAGGTTTATAGGTTGTCGGGTCGTCCAATAATTCCTGTAACTGTTCAGCCGTTAAGTGCTTGAATTTTTTCTTTACTTGTGCTGTTGCAACTTCAAATTCGTCGGATAAACGTTTTAAAAATAGTATCCCGAAAATGAACTCCTTAAACTCCGAAGCATCCATCTTTCCACGCAAAATATCACAAGCTTTCAATAGGAAATCTTCGAGTTGCGAGAGTGTTATTTTTGTTTGTCTCATTCTTAATTATTCAATTTTTCAATTAATGCTCAAAAGTAACAATTTAGCACGGGTGCGTAAGCAAAATTGCAGCTCTTTTGCA
>ENA-UOOH01002862-UOOH01002862.1-fermentation-metagenome-genome-assembly--contig:-NODE-2862-length-14064-cov-3.942537_pt1 | contig 14064 bp, 17 predicted proteins | sample MGYA00245778_ERZ724025 | MGnify/ENA primary metagenome ERZ724025 (study PRJEB28704, sample SAMN03018313) | fermentation metagenome | biome: anthropogenic terrestrial biome; feature: soil; material... | reverse complement strand
CCAAGTACAAAAGGCGTTATTCCCCCTACGGAACAGTAGCCAGCCTCTACCTCTGGGCGATCGCGGGAGGAGCAATCCCTGAACTGACGGATCCTGCGCCGAAAAAGAAAAAGTAAGGACCGCGACAGAAAACCCACCGCGGTCCCTATTCGTTATGTTTCTTAATCTAGCCACGAGGCATGGCACGATGGTACTGCCAGGGCCAAATATCCTTGTCGGCCTTGGCCTCTAAAACCCAGTAAGGATTGCGCAGAAGTTCTCGCCCTAAGGCCACAAAATCAGCCCGTCCGTTGAAGATAATCTCCTGAGCCAACTCTGGCTGGGTTATTAGACCGACGGCAATAGTAGGCATACCCACCTCTTTTTTTACTGCCTCCGCAAAAGGCACTTGATAACCAGGTCCAAGCTCAATTCGTGAGGACAACAGGCCCCCTGAACTGATATCCATTAAATCAACGCCATGCTCTTTCAGCACCTTGCAGATTTCCACCGTATCCTCAATCGTCAAACCCCCATCTACGTAGTCGACTGCGGAAAGCCTCACGCTTAGAGGTTTATCCTCTGGCCATTCTTCTTGCACCGCTTCTACAATCTCCAAGAGAAAACGTATGCGGTTTTCCAGCGAACCACCGTATTCATCCGTACGCTCATTGCTTAGGGGCGACAAAAACTCATGGATCAAGTATCCATGGGCCCCGTGGATCTGCAGAACATCAAAGCCTGCAAGATGGGCCCGCCTAGCAGCCTGGCGCCAATTCTCGATGACCTCTTTAATCTCTTGCGTACTGAGGGCATGGGGCATCCCCATCTCCGGAACCGCTAAACTGGAGGGGGCTACTAGTTCATCACCCCAAGATTTACGGCCACCGTGGGCGATTTGAATCGCCATAACAGAACCATGTTCTTTGCCCAACTGCACCAATTCACGCAGTCCCGCGGTATGCTCATTCTTCCAAATTCCTAGATCGTGATTGCTGAGCCTACCTCGTTTTTCCACCGCGGTGGCTTCCAAAATAATAAGGCCTACACCACCTACAGCACGGGCCCCATAATGCACCCGGTGCCAATTGGTCCCATAGCCATCTTCAGTAGCCGAATATTGGCACATGGCGGGCATCACAATACGATTAGGAATGGTAACACTCTTCAGCTCAAATGGAGTAAACATCCAAAACACCTCCGAAATAGTTAGACATAGTATCTCCCACTTAGAAGGATTTGGCTAACCTCGGCTCGTTTTCCTGCTTCCAGGGGTTTGAAGAGCCACACCCTCCCGGCAGAGGGGACACTTCTCGGGCTTGTATGCTGTTATCTCCACGCTCACTAAGGAATAAAAAGGAACCCCAAAGACGGCCGTGCCCTGGCTACGATCGACAATGGTGGCTATCCCTAACACATCAGCCCCACACTCTTTGGCCAGGTCCACAACTTCCCGAACCGAACCACCGGTTGTGACCACGTCTTCCACAGCCAAAACCTTTTCGCCAGGTCGCAGTTTGAATCCACGGCGAAAGGTCATGTTTCCATCTTGCCTTTCGGCGAAAATAAAGCGGCAACCAAGCAAACGGGCTAACTCATACCCCACCGTAACGCCACCTATAGCTGGCGCAATTACCGTGTCGATACCCTCCGGGAGCTTCGGAATCAAAGTTTTCACTACCTCGGCGGCCTTACGGGGATACTCAAATAGCTTCGCACACTGCATATATTGCTCCGAATGCAGACCCGAAGTGAGCTTGAAATGCCCCGATTGCAAGACTCCTAGCTCCTGAAACTCCGCGAGTAACTCTTGGTTGGTCATACTTCCACCTCAATTTCTTCTACTATCTTTAAAAACGCTCCATGGGGGTCAGGGCTTGCCAAAATCGGGCGACCGATGACTAAATAGTCACTGCCGGCCTGGATGGCTTCCCCCGGTGTCATGGTGCGTTTTTGATCCTGTGTGGCGGAGCCTCGGGGGCGTACACCAGGCGTCACGGCTAAGAAATCTTTACCGCACACGTCCTTGATGCTCGTCACCTCTAAGGGCGAACAGACAACACCGGCCAAATTAGCCTTCTTCGCCAATTGGGCGTAGGTTAAGACACTGGCTTCCACTGTACCTGGAATTCCCAACTCACTGTTCAGCATACTTTGGTTGGTAGAGGTTAGCTGGGTCACTCCAATTAACTTGGTATCTTCACCAACGGCTTCCCTAGCCCTTTGCATCATCTCCAGCCCCCCTGCGCAGTGCAGATTCAAAAGATCGCAACCGGCGCGACTCAGACTACGCATAGCTCCTGCTGCAGTATTGGGAATGTCATGGACCTTTAGATCCAGAAAAATCTTCAAACCTCGGTCCTTTAAGACATGAATGAGTTCTGGTCCCGCGCTATAGAAAAGTTCCATGCCCACCTTGACAAAACGAACCTGAGGAAGTCTTGTCAGGGCCTCTTCTACTTCTTCCCTGCTCCCCACGTCAAGGGCCACAATAATCCTCTCCACCAAACTCATAACGCACACCCCCTGATTTCCTCTATATTCTTGATTCCCTCTTCTTGCATAAATGACCTTAACTCTGCGATAATCCTGGGGCAAGCATAGGGGTCTGTGAAGTTGGCTGTTCCTACTTCCACAGCCCAGGCTCCGGCCATGATGAATTCTGCGGCATCCCGCCCACTATAAATACCGCCCATGCCAATGATGGGAAGGTCGACTTCTCTGGCTACGTCGTAGACCATGCGCACGGCTACAGGTTTGATGGCCCGTCCTGAAAGTCCGCCTGTTTTGTTGGCCAAGACCGGCTTTCTCGTGGTTAGATCAATTTGCATCCCAATGAGTGTGTTAATTAAGCTCAAACCATCGGCACCTCCACAGGCAGCGGCCAGGGCTAGATCCTGCACCCTGGTTACATTGGGTGACAGCTTAACAAAAAGGGGGAGCGTACAAACCTTACGGACTTCTTCGACTAGTCCTCTGAGGACCGTAGCGTCAACCCCAAAGGCAAGACCTCCTAATTTCACATTAGGGCAAGACACATTGAGCTCAACTGCCTGGGCTAAGCCAGATCTGCTAACTTGCTCTACCACTTCGCAATAATCCTCCACCGTATCGCCTGCTACGTTCACAAAGATCGGAACATTCTGGCCCGCCAGCCAGGGGAGCTCTTCGGCTAGAACCTCGTCAAGACCGGGATTGGCTAAGCCAATAGCGTTAAGCATGCCCCCTGTGACCTCTGTCACCCGGGGGGTAGGATTACCTAGGCGGGGATAGAGCGTTGTGGCCTTCACCACCACGGCTCCTAATTCGTCCAGGGAATAGTATTCGCCATATTCCCTACCAAAGCCAAAGCAGCCTGAGGCAGGCATCACAGGGTTCCTCAACTGCAAGCCCCCTAAGTCAACCTCAAGATCCACACTCATAGAGAAACCTCCTCCCAGGAAAACACGGGACCCTCTTTGCAGATGCGCTTGGCAGCCGAACCATCAGGATCAAGACAGGTACAGCCCCAGCAGGCTCCCACACCGCAAGCCATGCGCTCTTCTAGAGATACATAGCCTTTGATGTCTCTACCTTGAAAGTGAGCTTTCAGGGCTTTTAGCATAGGCTTGGGACCACAGCTATAGAGAGTTGTCCAGTTTTCATTCACGTTTAAGGCTTCTGTGACAAAGCCCTTTTTTCCTAAAGAACCATCTTCTGTGCAGACAACTACATCACCAAATTCAGCGAATTCTCTTGTCCAGAAGACTTCGTCCTGGTTCTTAAATCCCAAAACGATGTGGAGTTTAAAGCCCGCAGCTCCCAGCTCTTTAGCCAGTTGATAAAGGGGAGGAACTCCAACTCCTCCTCCTACGACCAGGACAGTACCAGGATTCTGTGGCGCGGGAAACCCCCTCCCCAGAGGCCCGAGTACATCGAGGACATCGCCCGGACACCTTTCGCTCAGCCATTTGGTTCCATCTCCCACCACGCGATAGACGAGGGTGAGAGTTTTCGTCTCTGGATTGCAGGAGGCAATACTTAGTGGCCTACGCAGAGGATGTCCTTTGCCATCTCCGATTAACAGATTCACAAATTGGCCTGATGTGGCCTTTTCATAGGGAAATTCGCCCGTCAATTCCAAGGCAAAAATGTCCCGGGTGAGCTGCTTATTTTCCTCGACTAACATGAATAGACCGCCTCCCCGTCCACAAGAGTCAAAACAGGCCATCCTTGCAGAGTCTGCCCTATGTGGGGAGAATTGGTGCCCTTGCTTTTAAACTGATCCTTGGTGACCTTTCTCTCCTTACCTAAATCCAGGACGACAAGGTCGGCACCGGCTCCCACCTTAAGCTCAGATTCTACTCCAAGTATGGAGGCCGGTGCTTCCGTGAGACTGTATAATAACTGCTCTAGGGTCAATTGGCCCTCTAGAACGAGCTTGCTATACAAAACGGGAAAGGTCGTCTCTAAAGCCGTGACTCCGAAAGGTGAACCCTCAAATAGTCCGTTTTCCTTTTGTGTACCATGGGGCGCATGATCAGTGGAGATGATGTCAATGACCCCGGTTTTCAACGCTTCCACTAGGGCCCGGCGATCTTTTTCTGTGCGGAGTGGGGGTTTCATCTGAAAGTTCCCTCGGGGCTCCTTAATATCGTGATGGGTGAGTGTCAGATGATGAGGTGTAACTTCTGCTGTAACGGGTAAGCCCTCCTCTTTGGCCTTGGCAATGAGCTCAACTGTCTGCCAGGCGCTCACATGGGCCACATGGTAGCGGCAGTGGGTTTTCCTCACGAATTCAAGGTCGCGCTTTAACATGAGATATTCAGACTCCGGGGGAATTTGCTCATAAAAAAAGCCCTCCCCAAGTAGAGCCTTATCTTCTAGATGGTTGATGACAACACCACCAACCTCTTTTACTCCAAGGAAAACCTCTTGCGCAATGTTCTCGTTTAAGGGGTCACCATCATCGGAATAAAGGACAACATATCTTGCTGCAAAAGCTTTGTAGTCTACCGTTTTCTTCCCCGACCGTCCTTCAGTCAAAGCCGCGATGGGCCTGACCTTGCAGTGAGCGGTTTTTCGAATACGCTCATCTAGAGCGTCCAATGCTTCCAGGGAGTCCAAGGCTGGACTCGTGTTCGGCATAGGACACACCGTTGTAAACCCTCCGGCCACAGCGGCCATGGTGCCGCTTGCAATTGTCTCCTTACTCTCAAAACCGGGCTCCCGAAGATGGGTGTGGAGATCAATGAAACCTGCGGCGATGATCTGCCCTGTTGCATCGAAATCCCTAATGGGACCTTGAAATAGTTGTCTTACCTCATCCGCAGCTTTCCCAAAGGCCACGATCATGCCCCCGAGAATCAGAACGCTTTCCTGCATTATTTCTTGATTACGATACACTGAGCCGTTATGCAGATACCAATTTGCCATGCTTTCCTCCCTGCAAACACCAATCCAAGACCGCCATACGCACTTCTACACCATTGCTCACCTGTCTTAAGATCTGACTGCGGGGGTCCTCCATGGCAGCTGTGCAGATTTCCACACCGCGATTTACGGGACCAGGGTGCATAATTACGGCTTCTTTCCGTAGTCTAGCCAATCTTTCTTCCGTCAAGCCATACTGTTCATGATAGGTTCTAATATCCGTGTTCTCAGCGTGCCGCTCATGCTGCACTCTGAGCATCATCAGGACCTCCGTTTCTTCTACAGCCTTGTCTAAATCAACCCAGGGCACTTCAGGGAGATCATGGGGCTTGAAGATATCCGGTCCAGCGAACTGAACATGTGCACCGAGTTCTGTTAGGATATGCAGATTCGAACGTGCAACTCTGCTGTGTCTGATGTCTCCCACAATTGTAACCTTGAGACCCCGGAGGCTGCCGAAGCGTTGCCTTATCGTGAGGGCATCTAGCAGTGCTTGCGTCGGATGTTCAAAAGCGCCAGATCCAGCGTTAACCAAGCTAAGATTGAGTTTGCAATCGGCCAGTTCTTTAGGCCAGTCGGTCTTATGTCGGATTACGACCACGTCAACGCCTAGAGCTTCTAGAGTCTCTAGGGTATCCCTGAGTGATTCGCCCTTGCTTGTGCTAGAATGGTCTACATCAAAGTTCAGGGTCCGTAGCCCTAAACGCTGGGCTGCCATTTGGAAGGATAAATTTGTGCGGGTACTGTTTTCGAAGAATAGATGGACAACGGTTCCGTGATTCTCGCCCATTTGCTCCTTATCTGCATAGGCTTGAGCATTTTGAAGTAATAGTTCGATGGTGTGGCGTCCTAAATCCTTACTACTGACTAGAGAATTCAACTTGGCTCCCCCTTGTCAGACCTCAACCTACACAAATCCAAAAGGGGCTTCTACCGGTTGGTAGAAGCCCCATCTTCGCAAAGTGGTAACACAGAGTATTGCATAGAAAACTCTTGTGCTTTGTGTAGGCGTCCTTCCCAACCTCTCTGGATTGGCTTAAAGGTCTTTTTTGTGTTTTTCTTCTAATCCAGTCTATCAAGGACTAGCATCGCTGTCAAGCACTTTCGGTTCCATTTTTTGACCTCCATTTTTTGACCAAAACTCTCATCAGAATTTCGGATTTGTCTGGTTAACTATTGGCTTTCGTATCTTGCTCGGCTCCACATTTGTCGTATACCAGCCATGTTTGTGATCGCAGCCTGCCAATTGACACAATCCGTTTAACTTATGTTGCTTCATCTCGTGCTCCTTCTTCATTTGAGGATCATGGCTAAGAACTACGTTTCGCAATATAGGTGCCCGCAAAAGAAAGCAGATAGATGGCGGCAAAATAACCTGTCTGCAGGTGATCTTTTGCCAAGAACCAGATAAAAAACGTGATAAGAAAAGCTATTCGTGCGGCAGAGAAAAGCTCTTGGAAACGAAATGGATTCATGCATAAACTACCTTTATCATCCACACCAGAGGTCTCATAACTTTTAGAATTCCCTCCTCCCATACAGCCGAAGGGATACCACAAACGAAATCCCCACCCATAGTGCGACGAAAACTCCAAAGATAGCTAAGCCAGCTATGTCGCTTGTAACCTCGGGCAAACGCTTCACCAATGGGTCGAGCCAGGCGGGTTTTTCTGGAATTAGGGCTGGCAACATCGATCCCAGGATCATGATGCCGAAAAAGAGAATGAAGTGCCAGTAGCGGGATTTTGTATAGCCCACAGCAAAAAAGACAGGAAAATACAAGCTAGCTGCTACAAAGACTGCCCCTACGCCAAGAACTATGCTAACAGGATCCAGAGGCATGGCGGCTATGGGACCACCGAGCAAGGACAGAACTGTACTGACAATCCAATAGACAATAATGACGATGAGCGCATACACAGGAATCGATAGATATTTCGCACCCACAATCTTCCGTTTGGAGACAGGAAGGCTATTCCATAACACATCGGAACTGTTCTTCTCCTCCCAGGCCGCCCCCAGCATGACAAACATATAACCAACTGCACTAATAATCGCGATAAGCTGACCTGCACCCATACCCTGAAATGCAAAGGTGAACACCAGAACATACAGGACAGCCGCTCCTAGCATCTTCTTCTGAAGCAATAGGTCTTTGACAATTAAATATCCCACAGCATTTTCCCCTTTCTAAAACTCCCGTCGCTGATAGAAATAAAGCGAAATCCCAAACGAGACAGCGACCAAGATGCCCACAATACCCACTGACAGTATCATCATCAAAGCAGTAAAGTGCATCTCCCTAAATTGACTCAAGGACGGCATCAAGTAGAGACAACCGACATACAAGATAATACCTGTATAACGCGATTTAACATAACCCAGAGCATAGTACAGCGGCCAATATACACCGCTTACCAATGCAACGATCAGTACGCCAGAGAGTATGCTCGGAAAATTTACAGCCAATGCAGTTTCTGAAGAACTAATCAACTTGCCGACAGCACTAGAGAGAAGAGCGAGCGCTAGGGCCCCTGCCAGATAAACGAAAATAGACAGATACTTTGCGCCCACGATTTTCCACGTCGGGATAGGAACGCTATTCCAGAGCACATCGGACTTGCTCTCCCAGGCTGTGCTAAATATAATCAGAATAAAACCAACTATACTCATGGCTAGAACAATCTGCCCATCAGTCATGCCTTGAAACAGGAAACCCAATACAATCACATAGACACAGACTAAAACCAAGATGCGTTTCTGTAGCATAAAGTCCTTGAGGAGTAAATGCCTCATACTTCCTCTTCCCTTGTGCAATAGAGCATAATATCTTCTAGAGTAGGTCTTTCTAAGACCGCCTTACCACCTGTCAAACGAGCAACAGATTCCCTATCTACGACTAATCCTTCAAAGCCGAACTGGTTTTCGCGCACGCCTACCAAGTAAGGTTGTAGATTCGAGTCCAAAAGGCTGCGTTCACCCTTAATCACGGAGTATCTTTCAAAGAGCTCCTCTTTCGATGTGCTAAATACGATATTCCCCTGATGAATAAGGGTCACGTAATCAGCAATCCTGTCTAGATCCGAGGTAATATGGGATGAGAAAAGGATGGAGCAGCTTTCGTCTTGAATCACTTCGCTCAAAATATCCAGAAGTTCACTGCGAACAATGGGGTCAAGCCCCGAGGTGGGCTCATCCATGATTAATAGTTCTGCCTTGTGGGCCAATGCCACAGCTAAAGCGTACTTCATTTTCATCCCCCGGGAGAAGGTCTTAATCTTCTTGGCCTCCGGCAGGTTAAAGCGATGCACATAGTGGTTATAGGTATCCCAATCCCAATTTTTATAGAAGGGGGCTACAACCTTGGTCATCTGTATGATGGTTAATTCCTCGTAGAAGTGATTATCGTCGTAGACAAAACCAATCCTCTGTTTGACCTCCTGCTCATGTCTTCTAGAATCCAGGCCGAAGACTTTGATTTCTCCCATGTCAAGATGAAGGAGATTCATAATGAGCTTAATTGTCGTTGTCTTGCCAGAACCATTGGCCCCAATAAATCCCATAATGTACCCAGGCTCCAAAGTAAAACTGATGCCGTTAAGCTTAAATCCGGTAAAATTCTTCACCACATCGCGCAATTCCAAAATCGGTCCCATCATTCACCCTCCAATACAGACGTAAATATCTTGTTCAGTTCAGACTTGGTTAGGCCCATCGTCTTTGCAGCCTCAATGGCCTCTTTGAGCTTATCTTCCACAAGACGCTTTTTGGACTCGTCTAGCCTGTGCTCGTCATGCCTAGCCACAAAAGACCCCTTACCCGGCATCGTGTAAATCAGACCATCCTTCTCCAATTCCTCATAGGCCCGCTTGGTAGTAATCACACTAATCTTTAGTTCCTTTGCCAAGACCCGAATCGATGGAAGGGGCTGATCTGCACCCAGTTCACCCCGCAAAATGGCTGCCTTGATCTGGTCAACAATCTGCTGATAGATGGGCAGCTCACCGCTATTAGTTATGATGATATCAATGCAAACCACCTCCCATACTGTTCATATACACTATACACAGTGCCAGAGAAAAAGTCAACAAAAAACTCCTAAGAAAAAACTTGAGACAAGCTTTCTTAGGAGCCAAAGCCTATTATAGGTGTAAATATGGGGACATTACCACAGACTAAAAACAAAAGGAGAATCGATATGCCAAAACAATACCTCAAGTACGGAGGCGTACGTTTTATAAATAACGCTACGCCAGAAGAAATCAACGCTTTTGTAGATGGACTATCTGAAACCCAGCGCCGCTCCCTCTTTAACGTGGTTACCCTTTTGGAAGAAGAGGGTTTCATCAGCCTAATTGAAGGCGATACGACCACAATCGACAAAAATATGGAAGAATTCTTGGTGCCCAACAGCGGCCCCGAGCTTAAGTAGCGTCACTTTGGGGAAGGACCACAGAAATCCGGCTGCCAAAATCTTCCCGGCTAAAAACTTCTAAATGGCCCCCATGGCGTTCTGCGATCCATTTGGCGATGGACAAGCCTAGACCCGTTCCCCCTGTGGCCCTGGCCCTTGATTCATCAGCCCGATAAAAGCGATCAAAAATATGGGGAATATCACCTGGAGGAATACCAATTCCCGAATCCTGCACAGTAAACCAGACCTTACCTTCAGCACTCGTCACCACAATACGAATGGTACCGCCTACAGGAGTGTACTTGATGGCGTTATCTACTAAAATGCGTCCAGCCTGCTTCACCAGCCCCTGGTCAGCTAGGACAAAAGCTTCACTGGCTTGTACTTCAAATTTATGACCCCCGTTGATCATCTCCGTCTCACGGAAAATTGTCTGGGCAAGGGTCCCAAGATCAAAACGTTCCAAATCTAAGTGCATGGTGTTGTTATCACCCCGGGCCAAGAAGAGCAGCTGCTCCACTAGGTCCTTCATATTTGCCGCCTCTTCTTTGAGGGCATCGATGGACTCTTGCAGAGCCTCGGGATCGTTTTTTCCCCAGCGATCCAGAAGGTTGGCATAGCCTTGGATGGCAGCGATGGGCGTTCTGAGTTCATGGGATGCATCCGAGACAAAGCGGGCCTGCAGGCGGTAGGAGTCGTTAATCCGTTCTAAGAGACTATTGATGGCGATGGCCAAGTTTTTCAGTTCATCCTGGGTGCTATCGAGATCAATGCGGGTATCTAGTCGGGCCGCGTTGATTTCATCGAGGGTCCCGGCCAGAGCCTGCATTTCTCTGACGGATAGGGGTCCTTTTTCTTTAGAAAGGGTTTGGGCTTGCTGGGCTAAGTCAGAAATGGGTCTTAGAACATCCCGAATCAAATCAGCCCTCGTAATCATCGTTCTAAAGAGGTGCAAGAGCTGCACTACTAAAAGCACCAAGAAAAGCGTTTTTAGGACCCAGATTGTGGAGGAAAAGTGTACAATAACTGTAGTCGGGGTATCGTCAATATCCAACTCCAGTTGGTACTGGAGATGATCAAAAAGATAGTATAAGGACACATCGTCTTCTCGGGGAAGGTTCACCATCCTTAATGCCGTCTGGGTTTTTAGGGGAAGGACCTCCTGAATCCTCTCAGGCAAAGCAATCCCCCTTGTGGGCAGAGTGGTTGGGGCAATTTCCAGTCCTTGCTCAAGTAGCCACCTGTTTTCCCCCTCTGTGGGCAGGCCATAAAGCTCTACATGCTGCACCGCTTGGAGGGCCTTACGTTCCCCCACCACAAGTAAAAGGACACCACTGGCCATTACAAACATCATATTCAACATTAAGAAAAGCCCGAGGGAGCGAGCCCAGAGCTGAACATTTAGCTTAGAGACTATGGAAAAGCCAATGGTGTGAACTTTTTCTGGTCTTTTACTCATCCCGGATCACATACCCCACGCCTCGAATGGTAGAAATCACTTTGATATCGAATACCTCGTCAATTTTCCCGCGCAAGAAGCGCACATAGACGTCTACAGCATTGGTTTCACCTTCAAAGTCGAAACCCCACACTTTTTCTAAAATGGTCTCCCGAGACAAAACAATCCCTTTGTTCTCTAAAAGAAATTGGAGCAAATCGAACTCCCTTTTGGTCAAATCAACAGGTGTTCCCTGCACTGTCACTTGACGACTGGCAGAATCGAGCTCTAAGGGGCCTGCTGTTAGTATTTCGCCATCGGGCCTGGCCGCTGGCGCTTTGCGTAAGACCGTACGAATACGGGCCAGAAGTTCTTCAATGGCAAAGGGCTTAGTAATGTAGTCATCGGCACCACTATCTAAACCTGAGACTTTATCCATGACGCTATCCCGTGCGGTGAGCATAATAACAGGTACAGAGGAGCTGCGCCTAAGGCGACGCAGCACCTCCATGCCACTGAGTCCCGGAAGCATAACATCCAGGAGCACTAAGTCGTAGTCTCCAGATTCAGCCATTTCTAGACCTGTCCGTCCGTGGTGAGCCTTGCTAACCTCATAACCTTCGTAAGTGAGTTCCATCTCTACAAAACGGGCGAACTTCTCTTCATCCTCAATGATTAGAATCCTGGTTTTCATGAAGCGCGCTCCTTTTCCGTTAAATCCTAGTTATGTGGACGTTTCCCGAATGGATGTTTCGAGAAGCGAAACTCCTAGATGCTTGCTTTAGCAAGCATCAGTTGTCGTTGCTCACAAACTGGTAGTGGAATCCAAAGAACAAACCAATGATGATCAGTGGCAACGTAACCCAGGGCGCAAAGAGCAGCAACAATGCCAATACCGTCACCGGGAAGCTGGCCATGTGCTCTTTTTCTTTGAGAACTTCAAAGCTGGTTTCATTACCTTTCTTAATCAGGCCGGTAAGAAACTTCCAGATCTTGTCCAAAGTCTCTTTGAAATTGTTATTCGTCTCTTCGTTAGTGGTTCTACGTCCCCGAGATTGGTCGCCTTTCTCTTCATTAACCGGCTCGGATACACTTTGCTGTTCACTGCGATAGTAACCATCACCCTTTGGCGGAGCTACTTTGCCCTGTCTCTCCAGGAGGATTAGAGCATCCAGAAGATCCCCATCGGCCTCTTCGTACGCGGCCCTCGCCTCGTCATAACTAACCTGTGCCCGTTCCCGTAGTTTCTCAATCTGTTCAAGTTTATCCATGCTGATACTCCTTTCAGAAGCTGTGATACCTTGATTGTACAGGGGCGGGCTTTAAACCCAATTTGTGTAACATTAAAAACAGATTAAAAGAAAATTGAAATTCCTCCTAGAACGGAAAATCATAATCCAAGTGAAGCTCTTCCATCAAGACGCGGATATCCTTTTGCAGACTCTCGCTAATGGGGACACCATGCTCTCGCCTTTCAAGAGAAGCGAGATATTCCTTTTCCCCCGCGGTATAAATACGCTCATGGCCAGGGGCCTTCTTCGAAGCCCGCAAAGCCCGTAGAATCTCACCAGTTGTCTTCTTGAATTCATCCAAACTGATAAAGGGTTCAATATCAATGGCAATAAAGAAGTGTCCTAGTGCATGGGGAACCTTCTTCCCATCTCGTTGACCTGAAAGGGCATGTAAAAACGCTCCGCCTTGGAGAGCCGCTGAAAGGATTTCTACAACGGTGGTGAAGCCATAACCCTTATGGCCCCCGGTGATCTCAGAAATTCCACCAAGAGGAGTTAAGGCAGCGTCGCCACTGGTTAGGTCTTTTAAAATAGCATGGGTATCTGTACGGGTTTGACCATCATTACCCACCACCCATCCTTCAGGAATGGGTCGATCCTCCCGGGCATACACTTCAATTCTTCCCCTTTGACTTGTAGAGGTGGCACAGTCTAAAAAGAAGGGAAATTCTTCATCGGAGGGCATGGTGAAAGTCAAGGGATTTGTGCCCAGCATCGGTTCTACCCCAAATGTAGGGGCCATGGACGGACGGGCATTAGTGCCTGTGATCCCAATCATACCAGCGTTGGACGCCATGAGTGTATAATAGCCAGCGATACCATAATGGCTCGAATTGCGCACAGCAACCATACCCATTCCATATTCTTTCGCTTTGGAAATGGCAATTTCCATCGCCTTCTTTGATATCACATGACCCATTCCATGATGGCCGTCAATTACTGCGCTCGTGGGCCCTTCACGTACCACTTCCACCTTGGTGATAGGATTCAGTATACCTTGTTTGATGCGATCATAGTAGATAGGTTTTAGTCGTCCTATTCCGTGAGAGTCAATGCCAAGCTTATCTGCGGTGATCAACACATCTGCCACAATCTTCGCATCTTCTATGGGTAACCCGACTCCAGCAAGCACATCGATCATAAACCGTTCAAGCATTTCAACACTTACACGTGGGTCTTTTCTGTTCATATTCATGCTTAAACCCCTTTCTACCTTCTTTATGTTAAGCTTTTTGGGCGTCTCCACTTCCATGGTACTGCCATTATACCATACAAAGACGAAAAAGCACCGCAATTGCGGTGCTTCAAAAGCTAGATGGTGGACCCAGACGGAATCGAACCGACGGCCTCTTGAATGCCATTCAATAGTCAGGGTGCGTATACAAGGGGTTTTAGGCTATCTTGTTAGTTGTTTGTTAGTTTTCGTATGCATTCCCAACAACCCTAAGACGCATGAGCCGAAGCGATTAGCGTTTTTTCATGAGAGTGACTGTTCGCCGCAGTCACTCGTTCTCTTAATTACCTGCAGC
>ENA-UOOH01002861-UOOH01002861.1-fermentation-metagenome-genome-assembly--contig:-NODE-2861-length-14067-cov-66.457750_pt1 | contig 14067 bp, 13 predicted proteins | sample MGYA00245778_ERZ724025 | MGnify/ENA primary metagenome ERZ724025 (study PRJEB28704, sample SAMN03018313) | fermentation metagenome | biome: anthropogenic terrestrial biome; feature: soil... | reverse complement strand
GGGAATCACAAATTATGTGTATCTTGCACCGTTTTTCGTGTTACACTAAAACTACTGCAATAAGGATATTTTTTAATGAACGGTATTATAACTATATTGAAGCGCTTCTTGCCTCCCTACAAGAAATATGTGGTGCTCTCCTTTCTTTTTAATCTACTCACCGCATTATTGAATGTTTTCTCACTGGCAACGATTATTCCGATACTTCAGGTTTTATTTAAAGTCAACGATAAGGTTTTTGAATTTATTCCCTGGGAAACAAAAGGTGTTTCATTGATCGATATTGTCCTGAATAACGGGAATTGGTACATGGCCCGGCTCATTGAAACCCATGGAGGCAGCACAACGCTCCTTTTTTTGGCGATTGCGCTTATCGTTATGACTCTTTTTAAAACCGGTACAGCCTATTTCGGATCTTATTTTACCATTCCCATCCGGACAGGAGTAGTTAAAGACATCCGGAACAAAATTAACGATAAGATTCTGGTTCTTCCCATCGGTTTTTTTTCAGAAGAACGCAAAGGCGATATATTGGCCCGCATTTCAGGGGACGTCAACGAAGTGGAAAACTCGGTGATGAGCTCGCTTGATATGCTCTTTAAGAACCCCATTCTTATTCTGATTTATTTGATTACCATGATCGTTCTCAGCTGGCAGCTTACCCTTTTTGTTTTTGTGGTATTGCCGATAATGGGATATGTGATGGGAACCGTTGGCAAATCACTGAAAAGAAGTTCGTTCGAGGCACAAAACAAATGGGGAGAACTTATGTCGCAAATTGAAGAAACCTTGAGCGGTCTAAGAATAATAAAAGCGTTTAATGCGGAAAGCAAAATCTCCAAACGATTCTATACGGGGAGTGATACGTTTAGAAAGATGTCCAATAGGATTGCGCGACGGCAGTATCTTGCACATCCGATGAGTGAATTCCTGGGAACCCTTACCATCGCCATTGTCCTTTGGTTTGGCGGCTCACTTATTTTAAGCGGGAACGGGATTATTGATGCGGCCACTTTTATTTATTACCTCACCATTTTCTACAGTATTATCAATCCCATCAAAGAGTTCTCGAGATCGGCATATGCCGTACAACGAGGCCTTGCTTCCATGGAGCGTATCGACAAGATACTGGAGGCCCAGAACGACATAACAGAAATACAGCACCCGCAAAAGCTGAGTTTTAAAAATAACATACATTACCGCAATGTATGGTTCAAATACAACAAAGAGTGGGTATTGAAAGGGATCGATTTAAAGATTGAAAAAGGGAAAACGGTTGCGCTTGTGGGTCAATCGGGTTCCGGGAAGTCTACCATGACCGATCTTTTATCCCGGTTCTACGATATTCAGGAGGGGGGGGTTTTTATTGATAATATCAACATAAAGGATGTTACTTTACACGACCTGCGCTCAAAAATAGGCTATGTAACCCAGGAGGCCATTCTTTTTAACGACACGTTCTTTAACAACATTGCCTTTGGCCTAAAAGAAACAACTCCAGAAGAGGTTATTGAAGCGGCAAAAGTGGCCAATGCGCACGAGTTCATCATGGCCACTCAAGACGGATATCAGACCAACATCGGTGACCGGGGTGGAAAGCTATCGGGAGGACAACGTCAGCGAATAAGCATTGCGAGAGCGGTGTTGAAAAATCCGGAAATCCTGATACTGGACGAGGCTACCTCGGCACTGGATACCGATTCGGAGCGATTGGTACAGGATGCCCTGGAGAAACTGATGAGAAACCGGACAACAATTGTTATTGCGCACCGGTTGTCAACCATAAAAAATGCAGACGAAATTTACGTTCTAAAGGAGGGACAAATCATCGAATCAGGCGGACACAATTCGTTGTATGAGTTAAACGGCTATTATACAAAACTTTGCAATATGCAGGGAGATCTAAATTGAAAAAGCATCCTGTATCTTAACGCTTTCCTTGTCTTCCAGTTTCTCCAGTAAGCGGTCAACAGCCTCGTAAGGGGAATTTATGCTTTGAAACTCCGGGACAATTTCTTTCATTTTTTTCACAGTACGCATATCGTCGTATTGATACGAAATTTCGATTAATTCCTCGATCTGATCCTTTACTTTTTCGTACTCATACTCACGCACCCGAGCAATCATAATCTTTTCGTGATGAGTTTTAATGGTGTTTTCAGAGGCATTGAGCAATTCCTCGTATAACTTTTCACCGTGACGAAGGCCTGTAAATTCTATCTTTATGTTTTGAGAGCCCGACAACCGGATCATCCGTTTTGCCAGATCCAGAATCTTAACCGGTTTTCCCATATCGAAAAGGTAAATCTCACCTCCTTTACCCATGGAACCAGCTTCAAGAACCAACTGGCAAGCTTCGGGGATGGTCATGAAATAACGAATAATTTCGGGATGTGTAACCGTTAAAGGGCCTCCATTTTTAATTTGTTCTCTGAACAACGGGATTACCGAACCGTTTGACCCCAATACATTACCGAATCGGGTAGTGATGAATTGCGTGGTCTTCTGGCCGTTCTTCTCCAAATGCCTCGATAAGGATTGAACATAGATCTCACTAATTCTTTTTGAGCAACCCATTACATTTGAAGGGTTCACCGCTTTATCAGTAGAGATCATGACAAATTTCTGAGCCCCGTATTTTACAGCCAGGTCGGCCAGAATTTTTGTCCCCAGGACGTTTGTCTGGATGGATTCAGAAACATTGTCCTCCATCATAGGGACATGTTTGTAAGCTGCCGCATGGAAAATGTACTGCGGGCGCGTCTTTGCAAAAATGCGCTCCATTCTTGTAGCATTGCCTACATCAGCAACAATTATGTTGGTATTTATATCGATCCATTTTTTTTGCAGTTCAAGCCTCATGTCATGTAGAGGGGTTTCTGCCTGATCGATCAAAATGATGTTGAAAGGATTGAATGAGGCTACCTGACGGACAATCTCGCTCCCGATGGAACCGGCTGCCCCTGTTACCATCACCCGCTTTCCTTCAATGTGAGTAGCGATCTCCATTAAGTTGATGTTAATGGGATTGCGGGGGAGCAGATCCTCAATCTGAATATCTTTTAGCTGCTCTTTTCCTGTCAATGTCCCGTTCCATTCGTTAACGGGTGAAGTAGTCAACAGCGAAATATTATGGTCCACGAAATTTTCCAGTAAAGGTGAATTTCTTATCTGATCCATCTTATGAGGGGAGACAATCACTGTCTTCACGTCTTTTGCTTCCAGTACCCTGAATAGGTTTTCGTTGTTGGCATAAATAGTAAGCCCCAATAGATTTTTACCGACCATATTGTCTTCATCGGTAATAAATCCCAATACTTTGTACTTGAATTCCCGGTTTCCCCGGATCGCTTTTGCGAGACTAATACCGGCCTGCTTGGTGCCGTAAATAAAAATATTGGTAGCTTTCAGCGGCTTTCCGGTTATGGACTCATACACCTCCTTGACAACAATACGCGAAAAAATCATCAGCAAAACATTCAACACATAAGTGGCAAAATGAATGGTATTGGAAACAGTGAAAGTGGGATCGACTTTTTTTATCACCATCAGGCAGATAAACGATATAAAATAGCCCAGAGTCAATGCATATATGATCCGAACAAGATCGGAAAAAGCCGAAAAGCGTAAAACCCCGCTAAAAGTTTTGAAGATTAGGAACGAAATGACATTGAAAAATACCAGAACGAGTGTTGTAGTTATACCATCTGCCTTGACCTGCGTCGTAAGTCCTTCAAAACCGAAACGCAAAAAATACATGGTCAGGGTTGAAAACAGTATAATAAGAATGTCTATTATCAGGATAGACATGCGGGACAAGACCCTGTTGGATAAGTAATTCTCTAAGAATTTATTCATAACTGCACTCAAAGATCAACGACAGCACATTTAAAATCATTAAATATACTGCAAGTTTATGAAGAATTGTGATGTTAAAGAAAATGTTTATCTGAATTTCAAATTGCTGAGTAGTTATTCCACAATAATCTCATTCTGACAAACAATCATATTCATTTTAATATCTCCCTGACTTACAGGAATATTATCAAAAACCTGGAAATCAAAGCATATAGCTGTCTTAGGAGCCTTTATCTTTGGCAATAATCTGTCGTAAAAGCCTTTTCCCCTACCCAACCGGTTTAGTGTGCGATCAAAAGCCACACCCGGGACAATTACCAAATCTATTTTACCGTATTCAGATTCCGGGAAAGTATCGCCCACCGGTTCTTTAATTCCATAAGCGGAAGTCGACATACTTTCTTCGGAGACATATTTTTTCAAAATTAATTCACCATTATTAACCACCGGCAGAAGAAAATGTTTTTGTAAACAGTATTTTTTTATCCATTCATGCGTACTAACCTCATCCGACATGCTGTAATAGGCTAGTACAACTTTAGCGTTCTGAAATACCTCAGTGAGTTCAAGTGTTGATATAACCTCTTCCGAGAAGTTTAACAGTTCTCTTTGAGAATACGATTGCTTTTTCTGGGCAATCCTTTCACGGAGTCTTTTTTTCTGCTCTGTTATATTCATTTCTTCTATACATAAAATAACGAGCCAAATTCCTTGGGAACAGGAAAGCTGACCCTCAGGCCCAGCGAAATGGACTTATACTTTTCTTGTACCACAGATTCGGGCTTCGCCAACCCTCTCTCAATAAAATCCACTGCATTTTTCATCAACACATCGTCCTGCATGTATACGGAGAAATAGCTTTCCTCACCGAAGAAGTTCCTAACAATATAGGCAACTAAATGTCGCTCGAACAGCTTCCTGGATTCTTCTATATAATAGGGTCTTGGCCGGACTCCTTTGTTGTCAGCGTAACTTACTAGATTCATCAGCAGAGGCTGCTTGTACAGGTGACGAGCAAGGTCTTCTGCTGATTGAAATTCACTCAATTTATGCTTATGCATATCTGAATAGGTCACAGCATACTCTTGAATGAAATCCTTGTTTGCGATCGTATTAAAATAAGAATTCATGCCGATTGTGTCACGGGCAATAAAGACATCCGGCATTATACCGTCACCTCCGAAAACTGTTCGCCCTCCTTCAGTTTTAAAGGGAATGAGGGTAGACGCTGTATCGGAATTTACGTAATCGCCTTGCATATATCTGTTCAATGCTTCCAGCTCGTATTCATCGTACTTTCCTTTTTCATATTTGCGTTGAATAGAACGTCCAGACGGTGTATAATAACGGGCAACGGTAAGACGCACAGCGGATCCATCGGGAAAATTTCGCTGGCTTTGTACCAATCCTTTTCCAAAAGACCTCCGCCCCATCACCAATCCTCGATCATTATCCTGAATAGCACCGGCAAAAATTTCACTTGCGGATGCACTTAATTCATCAATCAAAATGACGACATCGTCTTCTTTACTCGTTCCCGAACCATTGGCATAACTGTCCTGCCTGGGAAAGTTCCGTCCGTCAGCATAAACAATCAAATCCCCTTTATGAAGAAATTCATTCACCATGGCAACAACAATTTCCAACGAACCACCGCTGTTACCTCTCAGATCGATCACGAAAGAATGTGCCCCCTGGCTTTTGAGTTTAGACAGTGCCGATATAAACTCATTGAAAGTGTTGAATCCGAATGTGCCCACCTTGATATATCCGATGGTGTTGGTTTGCATATAAGCAGCCTGAACACTGTTCATGGGAATGTCTCCACGAGTTACGGTTATGTCAATCAGTTTTGTATCATCGTTTCTTTTAATTCCCAGTTTTACTTCGGATCCTTTTTCACCACGAAGCTTTTGCAGTACATCGGCGGTTGTAATTTTCCGCCCTGCAATCAGCGTGTCATTGACATTGACTATCCTGTCCCATTGCTGTATACCTGCCGCCTCCGAGGGACCGCCAGGCACAATACTTGTCACTACGATCGTATCGCTTAATACATAAAAACTAACACCAATCCCCGAAAAATGGCCCTCCAGATCTTCGTTTAAACGCTTCATTTCGCTGGCAGAGATATAAGCCGAATGTGGATCGAGTTCCTGAACAATTTTGGGTAACGCCTCCTCCACAAGCTGACGAATATTCACGGTGTCTACATACGATTTGTTGATATAGTTAAATATGGCATCAATCTTACCGGTTCCATCCACTTTTCCCGTATTCCCAAATTGCGAATAGATGCTTCCTATAAGAATTCCCAAAGCAATACCCAATCCAACCCATAAAGGAAGCCACGTTTTTATTTTTTTTTCAGGACTCATTATCTTATTCTTGCAACTTAATTTTTCACAAATCAACCGAAATCAACTCTATATCAGCCCTTCTAAGTAATTCTACACCATCGCTCAGTCTGTAAGAATCGGCATAAACGACTTTCCGGATACCTGCCTGAATAATCAGCTTTGCACATTCAATACAGGGAGAAGACGTCACGTACAACGTTGCTCCTTCACTACTGTTGTTGGACCGGGCCACTTTGGTTATGGCATTTGCCTCGGCATGAAGCACATAAGGCTTTGTTACGTTATCCTCATCTTCACAAACATTTTCAAATCCCGATGGTGTTCCGTTGTATCCATCGGATATTATCATCTTGTCTTTTACCAAAATGGCACCTACCTTACGGCGTTTACAGTATGAATTTTCTGACCAGATAAATGCCATCCGCATGTATCGCTTGTCCAGTTCGAGCTGTTTTGTATCTGTCATTATACTTTGCTAACTGCTATTCTATCGCTTTTAAACTCATATCCAAGCTTTTTACCGAATGGGTAAGCGCGCCTACAGAGATATAATCCACACCACACTCCGCATATTGACGGATAGTTTCAAAGGTAATTCCGCCCGACGATTCCAGTTCAACGCGCCCGTCCACAATCTTCACCGCTTCACACGTTTGTTCGGGCGTGAAATTATCCAACATGATCCTATCTACCCCTCCCACCGCAAGGGCTTGGTTAAGCTCATCGAAGTTACGTACTTCAATTTCTATGTTGAGTTGTTTGTTTTTCTCCTTCAAATATTTTTGTGCTCCACGAATGGCGTTTTCTATACCGCCTGCAAAATCCACATGATTGTCCTTCAGCAAAATCATATCGAACAAACCGATACGGTGATTCTCCCCTCCGCCAATTTTTACGGCCTGCTTTTCCAGCATTCGCATCCCGGGTGTAGTCTTGCGCGTGTCAAGCACTTTGGTTTTGGTACCTTCAAGTAATTTCACATATTTCCCTGTAGTAGTGGCTATCCCGCTCATACGCTGCATAATGTTGAGTACCAACCGTTCGGTTTGCAGCAACGATTGGACTTTTCCCGATACAATGAATGCAACATCTCCGGGCTTAACGTATGTTCCGTCATTAATAAGAACCTCCACGACTAATCCTTCGTCGAAACGATGAAAAATCGTCCTGGCAACTTCCACTCCTGCCAGGATACCTTCTTCCTTAATCAAAAGCCGGGCTTTCCCGAAAGCTGTTTCGGGAATGCTGCAGAGTGTGGTATGATCGCCGTCGCCAATATCCTCGGCAAAAGCCAGATCAACGAGTTTGTCCGTCAATTTTTTTAATTCCATTCAAGCTAAATTGGGTTGCTCACTAACAATAACAAAATTCATCCCGTATTGTTAAGAAAACTTGCAAATTGTGAATGCAAAAATATAAAAATAAAAGGTTATATTTGCACTCTGGTTGCTAATTTTACGTAAAAAACATGTATTAATAAGAGATGAAGGTTGTTTTGCTGTCCCTTGGAAAAACCGATGAAGATTTTTACGCTCAGGCAATGGAGATTTTCAGGAAAAGATTAAGTCATTACCTTCCTTTCGATCTGGAATTTGTCCCCGATGTGAAAAACACAAAAAACTTATCGGAAAAAGAGCAAAAGAACCTCGAAGGGGAAGCCATGCTGAGCCGGATTCAACAGGGCGATTATGTCGTTCTGCTGGATGACAAAGGGAAACAATACTCTTCTGTGGAATTTTCCCGCTATATTGAGAAGAAGTCGCATTCCGTCCCTAAACGGCTTGTTTTTGTTGTTGGGGGGCCTTATGGATTTCCGGACGAAGTGTACAGGCGTGCCAACGAAAAGTTGTCGTTATCGAGAATGACTTTTACGCACCAAATGGTTCGACTGGTGTTTGTGGAACAACTCTACAGGGCAATGACTATCTTGAATGGTGAACCGTATCATCACGAATAATGGAGAATGTTTCATGAAAAAGAAGACAATAATCCTTTTCTTGTTTTTAGTGTCTGTTTCCGTTTCCGCGCAGGAAATTACCGGAAGCTGGAGCGGAACGCTAAACGTTATGGGAAACAAGCTGCCCGTCGTTTTCCACGTCTCTAAAACCGACAGTTCTTACTCCACAACCATGGATAGCCCCGCACAGAACGCATTAGGGTTGCCCACTTCAAAGACTTCTTTTGTTGAAAATAAACTCGAGATTGTAGCAACAGGATTGGGCATTTTTTATCAGGGAACATTAGAGGGAGATTCCATATTGGGAACGTTCAATCAGGGCGGGATACCCTTCCCTTTGGTTCTCAAGCTGACCGACAAACCGGTCCTAAACCGCCCACAGGAACCCCAACCCCCATTTCCGTACAAAACGGAAGAGGTGAAATTCATCCATAAAAAAGACAGCATTGAACTTGCCGGGACACTCTCTGTCCCCGATTCTGCAGGAACATTCCCGGCAGTGATACTGATTGCAGGCAGCGGACCACACGACAGGGACGAAACCATTTTCGGGCACAAACCGTTCTTGGTGATTGCCGATCATCTGACGCGAAAAGGATTCGTCGTACTCAGGTACGACAAACGCGGCACAGGACGGTCAACAGGTTACTACCCAATAGCCACCACGCAAGATCTTGCGACGGATGTTGCTGCTGCCGTGGAATATTTGAAGGCACGAGAAGAGGTAGACAAATCGGCCATTGGCCTTATTGGACACAGCGAAGGCGGTGTGATCGCGCCCATGGTGGCATCGAAAAACCGGGACATCAAATTTATCGTCCTTATGGCAGGAATGGGAGAACGAGGGATTGAAACCATAATGGAGCAAAACCGTATGGCACTGGAACTGCTCAATATAGAACCCGAAAACAGCGATCAGTCATTAAAGGCGATACGCCAGATGCTTGAAAGCCTTTCGGAATGGAAAGGAACAGAAGCAGACCGGGTAGCATTGCGTGACAGGCTTTCGCAACTTTGGGAACAGTACCCTATTCTCGTTAAAATGAAACTCAAAAAGGATGCTTTTATCCGCGACCAGTTCAACACGATCGCCACCCCCTGGTACCGCCAGTTCCTTGCATTGGATCCGGCGGAATACCTGAAAAAGGTAAAATGTCCGGTGCTGGCAATTAATGGCGAAAAAGACACACAGGTGCTGGCTGAAAAAAATTTAGGAGCTATAAAATCGGCTTTGGACAAGGGGCGAAATTACCGGTACGAAACAAAAACGTATCCCGGGTTGAATCATCTTTTTCAAGAATGTGAAACCGGCCGAGCCGATGAGTATGGAAAAATCGAACAGACTCTTTCGCTGGATGTTTTGTCGGATATCACGGTTTGGATAAAAAAACAACTAAATAACTAACCGAATGGCTACAAAAAAACAAATTTTCACGGCAATGTGGGCGATTATCGTTGTCATAGCGATTGCCTCCATTGTCTGCCTGATTGTGCTTCCGAAATGGAAAGGCATTTTCCTGGCAAGCGGGGGCGGCTTCCTGATCGTGAATATTTTTATATCCATGTTTTTTATCCAGAACAATTATCGTGATAAAAAATAGCGGGGATCAGTTTTTCGTCAGTTTTTCCAGGTTTATATAAGCCGACAACAGATCGTAGGCGGCTTGCAAGTATTCCTGCAAGGCATTTTGTTCACGCAATTTTTCCGATAAAAATTCACTTTCGAGCGTGTAGCCTTTTTGCAACTGTGCCTGTTTTGCCACTATATTTTGGGTTATCAATTTCATGTTCGATTGTTTCAACCGGTAAGTATTTTTACAGGTTTCCAACCGGGCCAGCTCTCTCGATAATTCTCCCAACCGGTTATTCTTTACATCCCGCAAATTTTCACGCTCAAGCTGCTCCTGTATGCGTAACCGGGAAACCTCTTTTGCCGTGCTCAGCGATCGCGAAATGGGAATCCGAAGCGAAAGAGCCACAAAACTGTTCCCGAACCACCTGTTGGTGTTTCCCAACTTCAACTCTTTCCCGAAATAATTGGCTCCATAATATCCCGATAACGACAACGACGGCGCATATTTCCATAGTGCATTTTTTGTCTTGATCTCAGACAGCGAAACCAACTCAGCCTGGCGGCGTTGTGAAAGAGGGTTTTCGCCGCTTAACACTTTGCCTGACATCATTTTGGAATAAAGCGACTGAATATCATCCGACAACCGTAGCTGATCCAACTTGTCTTCGTCCGGTTCTACTCCCAAATACATCAACAGGTTTATTCTGGAGTTGTGCTGGATATTTTTGGCCTGATGGAAGCGGGCGAGCGAAGCGTTATAATTCATTTCCGCATTGTTCTTGTCTACCAGCGAAACCTTTTCACGCCGGTAAAGATCTTCTATCTCCCGTGATAACGCGGCGTAATAAACCGTATCGGCAGTTATTGCGTCCAGCTGGGTCTGCGCAATCGCACAGTCGATATAGGCCTGTGAAACAGTGGCTCGCAACTCGTTTTCAGCAATTCTGGAATCAAGCTGACTGATTTTCAACTGCTTCTCCTGCTCTGATTTTAATCCCGCTGTTTCGGGATTGAAAATATCGAACGTAACATTTAGCCCCGCTCCCGAACTCCACGGCGTGTTGAAACGCATATACATCAACTCGTCTTCCGGTGCCGAAGGATTGATCATTGATGCAGGGATGGGTGTTGACGGAATAATAATGTTCCGCCGCAGATCGGATGTAACATAAATGTCAGGCAGGTAATCCAGTTTTACTTGCGAAAGCTTGTATCCGGCCTGTTGTTCTTTCAACTGTTGCGCGATGAACGTCGGCGAATGATCGAGCGAGTACTTTACGGCCTCTTCCAGCGTCAGTGCATTTAGATTTATCTTTTTCTCCTGGCCCAAAACGGATAAAACGGATACAATCCATGCAAGAGAAAGTATATATGTTTTTTTCATTGTAATGTTTTTGTGAACTTGAAATCTTTATCTGAATACCGATGACGGCTCTACTTTTTTTAGTTTTTGGATGGAAAACATGGAGCTGGCTACCGCAATGATCAGGGTAACGAAAAATAAAAATGCTAAAAACTGAGGGGAGAGATTGATGATGAGTCCGGCTTTAGCCATTCCAAATTTTGTCCCGACCAAAAGAAGCAACGAAACCGCAAACCCCACAACTGCATAAATAAACGACTGGGTTATAACCAAAAGAGTAATGTGTCTACCGGTAGCACCAATGGCTTTCAACGTTCCGTAATCCTTGATCCGGTCGTAAGTGGCGGAATACATCGTCAGCCCGATGATAAAAAATCCACTCACGATAGCAAAAATGACCAACGTTCCGAAACTCATACCCATATTGTTCGCCGTCATTACATTTATTACGGTAGCATTTTTGAGTTCTTCCGACCGCCATGCACGCAGGTCTGGAGCAACGGTATTTATCCGTTCGATGACCTCATCGATTTTCGACTCATCCTTTACCGTCACAATAACTGCGTTGACTGCATCTTCCGAAAAGCCGGAATAGTAACGTGCCGTGGCATCGGTTGTATAAAGCATCGGGCTCGAAAAGCCTTTGGCATTTTTTGTCGTAGCCCCTACAGTAACATTTTTTCCGCTGATCTCGAAACTTGTGCCCTGTTTTACGTCATAACCGAATGTCTTGTTGTCGTAAAAATCGGTGGAAACCGTTCCCTGAAGGAACAGATTGTTCGTGGAACCGGAGTTCAACAGTGATTCCGACGGGCCTGCAGCCAGTTCGGGATACTCGCTTCCAATAATTATTGCCGGCGAACTTTCTCCGTTATCGAATCGGACACTGACATTAGCCATCACCATCCCGTGCGCATCGTCAATCCCTTCTATACTCCTCAGCTGGTTCACCCAACGCTTGTCAAACGGCGAAAGAATATTAGCATTGTTGGTAAGTTTGTTCACGACAAAGACCTGAGAATATTCGGGTTTGGCGTTGTTTATCACACCACCGATAAGTGTTGTGAGGTAAAAGAAAATGCCCAGCTCCAGCCCAATCAGGTAGATACTGATAATAATCCCCAGCAGAATCCCCGTACTTTTGGATTTCTCGAATCGAATGAATTTATAGGCTGTTGCAAACACGTCAACTCAATTTAAATGAATCATACATTCAACCTTAGTATCGATAAGCAAATTGGTGTCTTTGTCGATCGAAATTTCAATCTCGCGTACACGGCGGTCCTGCAAATCTTGTCCGCTGTCGGAAAAGAGCGATTTCTTCTTTAAATCGGGCGAGATACTGAGGATTTTCCCTTGTGCCACCGGTTGAGGATTTCCCGCAACCCTTATCTCACACGATTGCCCCAAAGCCAGGCGGTTTGAGAACATCTCGTCTATCTCAGCCTGTACGATAAGCGGGGCGTCAGGAGCCAGCATCATATACGTTTCATACCTGTTCACGGCTTCGCCTTTTTTCGGAAGAACGTCTAGTACAATTCCGTCCATGGGTGCACGCAAGGATGTCCGGCTTAACTCTTCTGACCTCATATTTTTCTGCGAAACAATTTCGCGAAGCTGAGACTCCTGCAACAAAATATCGTTTTGAAGTTTCTCCTGACCTTGTTTTTCCAAATCGTAATCGTTTTGAAGGTTACGCACATTTTCGCCGGTTACCGCCCCCGCATCAAACAGTTCACGGGCATCGTTCAGTTTTCGCTCTTTTTCCCGTAACCGGGTCAGGCCTTGCTCTTTCATCAGCTCTGCCGATTGTATGGATTTTTGCTGCGTGACTAACCGGCTGTTTATTTCGCTCAACGCCAGCGATGCATCGGTATTGTCAAGGGTAAGCAGTAAATCGCCGGATTTCACCTTGTCACCTGTCGCCACAGCTATTTCAACAACAATACCTGCAACAGGCGAAGCCAGTTTACTGACGCCGCCTTGTGGTACTATTTTCCCAATACCAACGGCCACTGTCACGGGACTCACTTCTACGGAAACCCTGTTTTCGGTTTTGTTACCGCAGCCCACGAGCAACAAAATGAGAAAACAGCCAATGAATAGTTTTTTCATTTGTATCTTGTTTTTAATTAATGATCAAATTCTTCTTCAAACGGCGTATCGCTTATTTTCCCTTCCGAAACGTAAATGGTCCGGTCTGCATATTTCTTTAAGCGTGTATCGTGGGTAACAATAATCACGGCACGGTCTTCGCGTGAAAGCGCTTTTAACATATCCATCACCAAGACGGCACTTTTGTGATCGAGTGAGGCCGTGGGCTCGTCACAAAGAATAAGTTTCGGATCGGAAACCAAGGCGCGCGCAACGGCAATTCGCTGTTGTTGTCCACCGCTGAGGTTTCGGGGCAGGTTCTTTACCCGCGACTGCATATCAAATTTCCGGATGATTGACAGCGATTTTTGCTTGGCTACCTTTCGTGATTCGCCTTTGAGGAGAAGCGGTTGCATCACATTCTCAAGAGCATTGAGCGGAGCCAGAAGATTAAAGCCTTGAAATACGAACCCGATTTCGTTTAGCCGGATTTTCGCCAGTTCTGCCTCTGATAAATGATTCACACACGTATCTCCCAGCCAGACGTTACCGGTTGTGGGATAAATGACGCATCCGAGCAACGAGAGCAAGGTTGTTTTTCCAGAACCCGAAGGACCAACAATCAGGGTTACTTCGCCTTTATTGAATACAGTAGTGGAAGGAGCCAAAGCCACTATCGTGGTGTCTCCCGTTTTGTATTCCTTACCCGCCTCTTCAATTCTTGCTGCAACTTCCATCTCTACTGAATTATTAGAGCACAAATATAATACATTTTCGTACTATATGCTATTTTAAATCAGGATATTTTGTACATTAACACAAGATTTAGTACTTTTACGTACAAATTTATTCGTTTATGAAA
>ENA-UOOH01002855-UOOH01002855.1-fermentation-metagenome-genome-assembly--contig:-NODE-2855-length-14086-cov-43.723256_pt1 | contig 14086 bp, 20 predicted proteins | sample MGYA00245778_ERZ724025 | MGnify/ENA primary metagenome ERZ724025 (study PRJEB28704, sample SAMN03018313) | fermentation metagenome | biome: anthropogenic terrestrial biome; feature: soil... | reverse complement strand
ATATCTGCTGTAATTCCGGCGGTATGGTTCCTTGCTGCTGGCCTTGGCTTGGTTGCGCGGCCTGCGCCTGTAGCGGTGCCTGGCCCGTTCCGGACTGTGTCGCCACCTTCTGCTGTTCCATTTCCAGTATCGCGCTTGCGTTTGGCACTCCAATGGATTCCATGAGCATCCAGTATTCCACGTTATCTATGCGCTGGCCGGCTTGGTTGGCCAAGTCTAAGATAAATCGCTTATCTTTCGGTAACGCGGTTTCAGCCTGGACGTAAATATCAAATTCAGGATAATACCATTCTCCGGCATCATCCTGCTTAATCAGCTTGGATTTGTCCCAGTAACCGTAAACGGGTTTATTATACTGTCCATCTGTGCGGTACGGCATACGGTGGTCAGCAAAGGCTAGCAAGAAGTCATACCACATACGGTAAAGCTCGGTATAAGCGATATCTTTTTCGTCTGCTTTTACGCCTAACCTGCCCTGAGTGTTCGCCGCTAAAATCTCCAGGGCCCGGCCAGACAGTTCCTTACCCTTGTCTGTCCTGCCTTGGCTGGCCTCCGTGATTCCTAACGAATCTTTAGCCGCCTGAACGTAGATAAAATATAAATCCTTAAGCGAATTATCCGGCGTTTTAAGGTCCTTAGTTACTACGTCGCCGGCCGGATCGTCAACTTCGATAATCTGGCTGACTGAATTGGTTAGCTTGGCCGCCAGCCCGGTACCCTTGCGCACAAATACCTTAGTCGTGCCCTTTATGTGTTTTTCTTCTTCAATACTGAGTAGTTTCTTAATCCCCTCCTGCTGGTCTGCGATAATGAAGGGGTCGGCAAGCCCGCGCGCCGACTTCTCCCGGGGTATGTTGTACCACGGGACAAAAGGAAAATAATCGGGGACGTGACATTTTACCCGTACTGTCTCAGTCCCGGTTAAGCTCCCCTCTTCGTCGTACTGGGGCATGTCTATTTCGTCATACTCAATGGCGTTGCCGGATTCATCCTGCTTGTAGAAAAATTTGGGCTTATCCCGCAAAATTATATCGCCTACCCATGTCAGTACGCCGACTTCTCCGTCTCTGTCTCGGTACCAGGCTTCAATTATGCTCAGCTTCTTGGTTCTCTCGTCGGTAGAGCTATCAGTCCCGGCATTGAAATAGTCCAGCTGCCCATATTCCAGGCTCTCGGCTTCTATCTCCTCCCTGTATTCCTCGCCGTATTCCCGGCAGATATAATCTATAGTGCGATTCTCAATATGAAACAGATAGTCCATATCCCGGATTTTTGTGACGCCAGGCTGCAGTACCACATTCCCTGGATGCGGATTGGTGGTTTCGATTCTTCCCCGGTAGGTATGCGCCTTGTAATCGGGATTCCAGCCTACTTTGAAGTAGGCAATGCCGTTTTTTTTGGCAATGCGCTCGTTTTCGCTGTTTATCCGGCGCAACGAAGTATCGCCGGCCATATAAGCCAGTTGCCCCTCTATCATATTACGGCGTTCGTTCTCGTCCTCTTCTTCCGTAGGTTCTACCGCCGGCATGGGAAGATTTATATCTATCTGGCTCTCGATCAGTTGGAAGCACAGATTTACTACCTGCCGCGCAGGCTCCGGGGTACTCATTTCCGGGTATCTGTCGGAAACGTATATATCCGTGCTGCCCAGCGGCCTGATCTGCTTGGTACCGCCGTAAAGCGCATCGTATGTGGCGCACTCAGCCCGGAAGGTTTCGTGTTCTTCCATGGCCTTGCGCAGCCGTTTTTTCCACTCTTCGAGTTTGTTTTGCCGCTGGTCTTCGTCCATCTGTTCGGGGTCTTTCATTATCCGCTTCACCGCCTTGGTTATACTGGGGAGTTTCACGAAATCACCTACTTTCAGGCATTAAAAAAGCACCCACGAAGGGTGCTGGGTTGCTGGCTCTAGTTATATTTCTTATGCTGGCTCAGCCAGTGGGCCAAAGCTGCCGGGTCGGCCTCTAAATCCCGACGCAAGTCGGGGGGCAATGTTTCGGGCAGTGCTATCTTTTCCGCTGGCGGATTGTCTATTTCCTGTCCCCTCGCGTAATGTGCTATAGCCAAGCCCAAGATTAAATCATCGTGCTTGCCTTCCTGCGCTTCGGCCTTGCCCTTTTCGTTGCGAACGAAGGTAAGCATTTCCTCTAACGTTGCAATATCGTTGAACAGTTCCGGGTGTTCTCTAACTGCCTGCACCAGTCTGGCAATTATAAGCGGCCTGCTCAGCTTGGTGGTTTGGAAGCCGTATTTATGGTATTTTTTCTTGCTTATCTCGTCTATGGCTTCCCGTTTAAACTGGTGCCAGTAACCCAATCTTTGCAGTTCCTTAACCGGGAATGTGCTAAAGTTAGTTTCTATGGCCTCTAGCGCCTGGTTGTAATGCTTGCCCAGGCAGTATATTTGCCGGGTGTATAAATCTTCGTCAAATTGATGCTTTAGGACCGCCGCTTGATTGCCGGTGACGTTGTTAAGCGCTTGGCCGGTAAAATTATCGCTGCCATCCCCGGCAGTATCTCCCCCAATCACATAGGGATAGCCCCGTTTTGGTTCTTCGTATATTGCGATATATCCGGTTTCCCAGTCGTCTACCCATTTAATGGAGCTGTCCACTATTTTCTCATCTTCATACTCATACGCAAAAAAGCCCCGTTTTAAGGGCTTTTTGTTTCGCAGGTATGCTATTCGCTCGCTGACGATCTTGGCCGGGAAGATTGTTTTGCCAAGTACACCAGGCTCGCCCAGGCAGTAAACGGTGTAATAGTATTCGTCTACGTCCTTGAACGCCTCCAGAACTTCCTTTTGTTCCTCGTCAAGAAAACGGTTGTCTTTAAAAGTACTATGATGAACGGTTGTGTTCGGCTTTTTGGCCGTCCAGTTTGGGCCGACAAATTCCTGCAGTATCCAATGCCCGTGATAAACCGGATTCAGGCTGAGTATTATTTGCTTGTAGCTATCGGATTCGCCTCTCAGGCGTATGTCGAGCTGTCTAAAATCGGTGTCTTCTATCTCGCTGGCCTCTTCAATCCATATGGAAGTGATATTGTATATTGATTTCAGTTTTTCGACATCATCCAGGCCCGCAAAGATAATTTCATTGCCGTTTGCGTGCCGGATGGTCATGTCTGACTTATTAACCCGGAATAAATTTGTCAGGCCAAAGTCCGATATAACCCCACGCGCCAGGGCAAAACAGCTTTCGCGCAGGGTCTTGGCTACTTTGCGAACTACTAAAATTCTATGTTTTCTTCTCCCCGCTACTCGCCGTACTACCTTTTGCGCTGCAAACACCGATTTTCCGGAGCCGCCTAACCTCCGCCAATCAATACTAAATAACGGCTCTTATCATTATGTAAATTGTAGAAGGAGTCATTAGTTATTTCCGGGAGCCTCGTTAAATTAGCTATTATTTTTGGCACAAGCATCACCTCTCGTCGTTTAAAACACGTTTTATTGCCCTTCTGTCTGTCCCCAGTTCTTTATGAATACGATAAATACTAAGCCCATTCAATGCCATTTCCTTTATTTTTTGTGTTTCTTCTTCAGTAAAATGACGTTTGTTATGTGGCATGCAACCCCTTTTTGCTATTGACATTTTTAACCTGGTTTCCTTCGACGGGTGTTTCCCATATGATGGGCTTTTTTCACCTTTTACTTTTGCTCTTATTCTGGCCTTGGTTTCCTCCGTATGACGATGCCCCGTAAAACTTACTTTTTTAGGTGCAATTAAATCCTGTCCCCTTAATCCGTCTCTATATCTGGTAAATATCGTTGAAGATGGCAACCCGTAAGCCCTGCCCCATTCGGTTAGCGTTTTGACTTCACCTTTTATTTCAACAAAAACATTCTGCCTAGTGTTCGTGTTTTGCTCCTCAATGGTGATCCATCGGCAATTATTGGGTTCATAGTTACCGTTAAAATCAATACGGTCAATGGTTAAATTATCCTTGTACCCATTTGCCCTCGCCCAATCTCTAAATGTTTCATATTTCTGCCATGCCTCGCATACCTTTATTCCTCTGCCGCCATACAAGTAATAATCAGATCTATTAATATTTCTGCAACGCCTACGCATATCTTTCCATATACGGTATAACCTGGTTACTGATTCTCCATGAGTTCTTTTCATTATGCGATACACCTCCGCATAGCTTTATTGCTTAAATTGTACCGCACAAATAGACTTTCCGCAATAGTGCCACCAGTATAATAACCGCCTTAATCATCCGGTATATCACTAGGCAATTTTATGCCTACTTCCAGGGTCCCGGTGATTTCTTTTTTCTCCACGAACATCCCCAGGTGCCGGGCCACGTTCTCCATAGCCTTGTCCTGGTCCCGCATCTTGATCTCAATTCCCGCTGCCGTCTGCTTCACCCCGGCATACAGCAACTTTGCCTTGGGGCTGAGGAATCGTGTATCTTCGGCATGTATCTCCACATGTCCTTCTCCCCAGCAATACGGACATTTAGGGTGTGGCCGCTGTTTGGGATTAAAGCCATAGCCGCCGGCTTTTGAGGGGATTACTGGTTTCTTGTCCTCTGCTTTGGCCGCTTCCCTCGCCATCTGTACGGCCACCTGATACTCCTCTTCATCTCGCCACTGGTATTGGAAATCCTTCCCATGACAGTGGCGGCAGCACACCCGCCGAAGCTGGATTATCTCGTTGGGGTCGGCTGTGGCTATATCATGCCAGTACTGGAGTACGTCGTCGGCTTTTATCTCGGTGCGTTCTGAGCGTTTCTTTATCGCCCTGTCAATTGCGGCCTTAATCCTAGGTTTTCCCAGGTTTTCTAATCCGATAGCCTCTGCTGTTTTCGCTGAGTATCCAGCCCTTACAGCTGCTTGAGTGGCATTCAGATCCACCAAGTATTCCTTTACGAACATGTCCTGCTTTGGAGTTAGCTTATCTTTCGCCACTCAGTTCACCTCCCTAAAAATCCGCATGAAAAAAGCCCCCGTAGGGGCTGCGCTATTCCTATTTACCAAAATCTGAAGCATGTTGCTTTCTAATCTTATCAATAGCTTCTTTACTGCTTATTTTTCCTTCTAAGTACTGTCGACCTATAGCTTTAGCTCTAGTACTTGACCGTATACCTTCAACGGCCATCGTTGCTCTTACATTGGCGATTACGCATCTAGTCTTTTCAGGATTATTTTTCACATAATTCACCTTCTCGCCCTTTTTCTCTAATTCTAACATAAAGGAAGGGGGAAGATTATCACGGTTCAATTCCTAGTTCTGCACACCAATGCAAATATTCTGCATTGAACTCCTCACACTTACGCTCCATATTCTCCTGAGTCTTTAATAGAGTCCATGCAGTAGTGCGCAAGGCTTTGCATATATCGCCGATTTTCCGGCTATTGGTTTCATCCAGTAAATAGTCAAATAGGCGTTGCTCTTTTTTGTTAAATCTCTTTGATAATGGATCAGGTATTGCCATGGTTCCCCTCAGACTCCCTTCCCCTCAAATCTTCTCTCGTCGTCTCTTATCTATTCTCTTCTCCTCTATTCATATCATATCTATTCTTATCGCATAACATAAGTACAGCACATGTTATGCATATGCATTACGGATGCATCTGTTGTTTACTCCACCTAGACAAAGCGGCTTGTTTCTTGGTTTCTATCACCTGGTTATAGGCGCTCATTCGCCTTAAAAAAGACGGGCTCCAAAAATATTTATCGTCCGCCTGAAAAAGTTCAAATTCATTTATGCAGTCGTCGATAAACTCCTTCAGCCGCTCAGGTTCGGCCCGCATTTCTTGCGCTAATGTCTTGATGCCATATTTGCCGGCATATTTCAGTTTATAGTCGGTAGCTTCCCGCATTAATTCCAACAGTATCCAAAACCAGCCATAGCCTTCTGCGCCGTAAACTCCCATCATTTCGATAATTTTTATATCCCTGTGGGCGTTTCCATCATGCTTAAACCAATATACCTCTTGTTTAGCCATTTTAATACCTCCGTTCCGGTTATGTCAGCACTTGGCCAGGGGTGGAACGGCACCCCCAGCCTCAAACCAGGTTGGCCGCCTGGTGGCTGAAAAATAAATAGCCTGCACATTCGGCCAAAACATGCAGGCATAGGAAAAGCCGGCATTTCTACCGGCCTTTGCTATCGTACCACGATTTCATTATATCATTAGCGTCCGCTTATTTTTTACAGACTTTTGTCAAACCTCTGTAATCAGCATGGCTCTAAGGCTCGCAGGCTCTTCTCCGTCCCCTTTTTGCGTTTATTTTATAAAAAACTTTGTTCTCATTTTCACAGCCTGGGGGTGAAAGTGGCTTGGATGCCGGTAGCGTGCAGGTTTATAGCCGTTTTAAATTTCGCTTGACTTGCTTGCTTGCTTGCTTTATAATTTAATCATAGGCCGGACGGTTCGGGCGGTTCGAGAGACACCGGCGAAGAACAGGGGGAGCCGCAAAGTTAAAATCTCTAGCTCTTTCACAGCAGAATACCCGTAAGCCGCGAGTACATGGCGCACCTGGCCTATAAGGTGGTTTCCGTAAAGTCAGGAGAACGTAAGAGAAAGCGGGGGCAAAACCGGAAGTTAAGAATCCCGAATCAAGGCAAATGCTTTGCTTGAGGATTTTTAGAAAGGAGCGGATAGCATGAATATAGAGTATGTTATCATTCCCATTTGCATCCCGGATAACGATACTGATTATTTGAAAGTGAGCTCTATCCCCTTTGGCATCTGGCACCATGACGATGATACCGGAAGGCTGATAGATACCATGCAGGCGGAAAAGGAAGCGATAAACAAAATAGCAAAAATATGTGGATGGACAGGAAAGCTGGATTTTGTGTACGGGATTAGCACAGCCGGAGGCATCGGCGATAGGGAGGCAGCCAGGAAGGCAAACGAGCGCCTTATCGAGAGACTTAGGCAATGTACCCGGATAGATTACATGCGAGGGAAGCACATAAGGAGCAGGTACTAATAACCAGCCGAGGCCGGGCGGCTAATCCCGGCAGAAAGGAAGGGGAAAGATGATATATAGAATTACTGTTGACAATGGGCGCTTCCCGTTGACCTGCGATTGCACCACGGCACATGAGGCACTTGGTTGCATTGAGGCCCTCACAACCGGATTACTTAGCAATGCACCTATAGATTGGAACATGGACGCTATCATGAATAATCTCATTGAAATGAAAAAAGGGAATATGCTCAGAGAGAGCAATGCTTGGTGGGCAATTGAGCGAATAGAGGATGACTAATCCCGCCTGATAATAGGCCAGCCGGAGCCAATACCGGCGCGAAGGAAAGGAGAGGGCAAGATGAAAGCTATTTTGGTAGAAGGTTGCAATGTTCTGGAAGAAAGAGAAATTGAGGATTTAAGCCAACTGGAGGAATTAAATAGGCAGGCAAAAGAGGCAACAGATTGCAATTTACACTGGGTAGTTAGGGAGGCGAATACGATGATCGAATTATTAATCAAACGCATTGACGGCTCAATAGAATGGGTAAAGGTGGGAGAAGGAATGACTCTCGGCCTGATCGCAAACAGTTATGGGAAGGGCACAGAATTACTGGCGGTAAAGATGTAATAGACTCGGCCAGCCGGGGCCAATACCGGCGCGAGGGGCAACAACTCCTTGTAATATAAAGCAAGCAAGCGTATAATATTACCCAAAACGAGCAAGGAGGATTAGGTATATGGCACAAGTAATGGTACAGCTAAATTTCAGATTACCCGTTGCCCTAAACGAGAAGTTAGAGGCGCTCGCTAAGGACACCGGAAAGACGAAAACTGAGATAGTTGCCACAGCCTTGGAAGAATATTTTGAGAGGGCCGAAAAGAAAGACTAGCCCGGCAGCTCTGAGGGAGCGGGGCGAAAGGAGAAGAGATAATGGAAAAAGAACAAAAAATCCAGGAGTACATCAGAAAATATCAGATTTCCCTGCTCGTGAGAGACGAGCAAGATATGATGCGGCTGGATGCGCCGCCGAAAGCCGCGAAAATCGTTGCCGAAGTGAAGGCCGCGAAACCGGAGATCATAGCCGAACTAAAACGGCAGAAGGCAGAGCGCGAAAACCAGAAGGCTGCCGAGAAGGCGGCGCACGAAGCTGCGAAACAGGAAATGCGCGACGGGAAATATCCTATACAGTTGCAATGGTACGATGGAGAGATTTTATCCGGATACATGCCAGCCGACGAGGCAGTCCGGGAACTACTGGAAGAATTGGGTTTAGGGAAATATGTGGAGGGCTGGGGTACATATATAGATGCGCACACAGTAGAGACTCTAGGCGGGCCGGAGTTTTTCTACGCCGTCGCCAAAGCCATACATGATGGTCGGCAAGCGGGCATCGTCGAAAAGAAAGCCCAGCAGGAGGCTGAGCGCCAAGGCAAATTCGACGAGGCGAAGGCCACCGGGAAACCGGTTTTACTCTACCAGTGGACAGAGCCGTGTTGCGACCCCCGCGAAGAATGCAGTACAGACGTCCACCGCGAGTATGCCATGCCGGATGGCAGTACTCGGCATGATTGGCACCATAGTTTTTAGACTACCTATGGGGCGCAAGCCCCTAAAGGAATAGCATTTGAAAGGGGTTTGGGAAATGATATATGAACAGAAGATCACAGGGATGCCTCCGGTTCTCCGCAGAGAGGGAGGAGAAAATCAACTTTGGCGGCGCGTCCCCCAAGGACGCATAGGAGAATCTCATGACAGCTTCGTCGTGTTGGAACAGAAGGAGAAGTTGTTTCTTTTTACCATAGGACGCATGTCGAAAGACATGTGGCACGGAAAAGAAATATCTCAGGAAGAATATGAGCAGATTCAAGATTTTTCAGACAGTGATTTAGCATGGTTTATGCAGCCATAGTTTTTAGCCTACCTGCCGCCTCAGTACGGGGCGGCGAAGGAATCAGGGTGGCGGCCTAACCGCTGTGGGCCTGGGGGAATAAACCAGGTCGGGAAAGGAGTTTGCTATGAAAAACCTACAGAAGCTCGAAGAGGCAGTACAGCGCATGTTGGATGGCGAGAAAAAGCGCCGGGCAGTGGCCATTGATTTCATTAGCAAGGTTAAAGAAATTTTGCTTGAAGTGGCCCCTGATATTTGGGGCAAAGGTTACGACGACATGAACGCCGTCTATGTGCAGCGCAGGGATGCCGATACCGGCAAGCTCAACACCAGCATCTACTTCCGGTATGACTGGCACTATGGGCACGATTGTTCTGAGAGCGAGGGTTTCTACTTTGCCGACCAGTGCGGCTTCGGAATGCCAGTCTGGGGGAACCCAGTGAGCGGTTATTCCGGCAGCGACTTCTGGTATATGGTGCAAGTCATATTGGAATGGTTGCCCATTGTGCTGGAGCAGATGGAAAAGCGCTCGGCAGGGCGCGAACAGCTTTTGGCGTTGATAAATACAGAAGCGGCAGGCCAGCCTGGACAGCAAGAACCCACCGCTGCTGAGTAGTGACGACCGGGGCCGTCGTGTAAATTTTATCATGGCGGCCCCCTTAAAGGAAAGGAGCAAAAGCATGAGAAATAGAACTGATTTAGCTTGGAGCGGCGGAGACGCTGATATTATATGTGATATTGAGTTATTGAACCTCAATGATCACAGTGTGTTTTTTGTGAATTATGAACACGATACAGAGGAAGCTCACGAAGAATTGGGAGGGAAAAACTATTATCGTTCTTGTTCAGGGCTTTCCGGCGCTGGGTATGCGTTTTTACCTCCCTCAGCATTCTTCGTTAGTTCGTACAGAACCGATTTAGCTTGGAAACCCATTACGAGAGTGCCCGCACAGGAGCTCTTGCCGGGCATATTTCTCCATATCTATTACCCTTCAGCTGGTCATTCTTCTTTGGAGAACGAAAAGGACCATAAGATATATTTTGTTCTCCAGGACGGCTATAAGAAGGCCGTCGGAACCCAAGACTTACAGCAGGCTTTATTTGTTTGTAGGGGGTGGAGTGCAGGGGATACGCTCCATGCCATTTTAAAAACGACGCTGAATTTAGCACTCAGCGGGGAAAGCGTTTCCTTTTTACCACTGGTAGAGCGTATCGCTCAGGAAGCGGGAATGGAAAAGCAGGAGTTTTCTCAGCGTTGGGTGAGCAACCCTTATGATGAATCCTGGCTTGTTAAGGAGATATCTTACCCTGTTTACCATGCGCCAGGTAAGGATAAGCGCGTGTCCCGCTTGGACGTATTGCATTTCTTGGATACTCGGTTTATGAGACCGGTGTATTTTGATATTTCTCCCTGGCATTCTATGTTTTCCGTACACCGGATTTTTAGGAAGGGAAGAAAGCCGGTGTATGCCGTGCTATCCCCTGATAAGCGGATTTTGTATGCATTTCCGGAAGACCCCTTTGTTCATGGTTTCGGGCAAGACCCTATACCCATGTTTAGTACCAATGAGCATTATTGTCCAGAGGTTACTGACCCTATTGCCCCGGTGGAGAGATACTGGGACAATAAGTCCTTTTTCCCGCTTACGAGCGGAGTGAGTGTCCTGGTAAAGAAGCGCAAGGATATGTGTTATTGTGTAGCCATCAAACCCGCGGAGGAACGGGATTTAAAAATCGACCCCAATCTCAGGGTGAGTCTTGGGGGAGTGAACGCAGGAGAAAAGTTGTTCTGGGAATACGAAATAGAGGTTCCCACTGTTTTATATGGTTTTGATTCCCTTGCTATTGCGGAATCATTACGGAAAGCAGTGCTCTTAAAACGGAGAAAAGCTCTTTTATACCGGCTTGACCCCGGTTACGAAGAACGTCGGAAAGCAAAAGGCATGAAAAAGTTCGTTGAAAAACACAGCGATTATATTGTTACCATAGAGGATAGCCTTGCCGCAGGTAACTGCCGGTTAGGAACCGAACACTTCAGAGACCAGTATTTTCCGGGACGCGAAAACGTAACTCTGCAAGAGTTGTCAAAATATGCTAGCCAACATGCAGTTACTATGGTTATTCGCCATATCATGGCGAAAAGGGGTTTTTGTAATGGAAATTGATCGCGTCATAGATGGCGCTATATCGTACCTGGATAATTTAAACTATTCTTCCTCTACTACCAACGGGTATTACGAGAGGCTTAATTTATTTTCCTGTTATCTGGAAGAAAATTCTATTTCCTCAATTGAGGAAATAAGTTATAAAACTATTCAAGAATACCTGGCGTTTCTTCGCACCCGTCCCCGTATGGACGGTAAACCTGGAACCATAAGCCCAGCAACAATAAATTCGCACATCAAGGCTTTAAAGGCCATGTATATGTTCCTAGAAGAATCAGAGGGCTTTAAGAGAAACCCAACCAAAAATATAAAAAAACTGGCTGAAAGAGAAACGATTATAGAAAGCTTCACTGAAGAGCAGGCACAAAAACTTTTGGCGGTGCCAGGCCAACATACTTTTGTTGGCCGGCGGGATAGGTTACTAATACTGTTACTGCTTGATACAGGGCTTAGAATTTCAGAGGCCCTGGGGCAGCGAGTAAATACTATTGATTTTTCACAGCACCTTCTCAAGGTACATGGGAAGGGGAAAAAGGATAGACTGGTTCCTTTCGGGAATCGGTTGGGAGAATCCTTAAAATCATGGATAGATGAAAAGCAGTTGGGCGATACTAGCCACATATTTTTTGGCGAATACACGCAGCGGGTTATTACTTCTGCTGCTGTGCGCATGAATTTCAAAAAATACGGCAAGATTGCAGAAATTGCAAATACCCCTGTCCGCCCTCATGTTTTTAGGCATACTTTTGCTCTATTCTTTCTCCGGAACGGCGGCAATCCGTTTGTCTTGCAACGAATAATGGGTCACAGCACCCTGGACATGACAAAAAAATATATCCATATGCTGGTCGAAGATCTGCAACGCCAGCACACTGTCTACGGTCCAGGAGACAATCTATTAGGTACGCCCACCCACACCGTGGTATAATCAAAGAAAAACGGAGGTAAGACTATGGCAAAGAGTACAGCCAAGTCATATGTAAGACTAAGTAGCCAAATATCCCAAGAGGCCAACGATAAGCTTACGGAGCTAGTGGAGATACTGGAGACTACAAAAACTGCCGTCATCGAACGGGCGATAAATGAACTTTTTGTAAAGGTAATCCGGCAGCAAAAGAAGTAGCCCGGTGTCATACACAGGACGCATCACTTGCGGAGGCTATACCAAGAGGAATAGCGCATAGAAGAGGCCCGTAATTAAACGGGCCTCTTTGTTTGGGTTTTTGGTTTGTTTCAATCCCTTTGCTCTCCGAAAAGAGCAGGTAAGCTAAAAACCATGATCTTCAACTTGCGTTAGGTAAACTAAAACTTTTGCGTCAATTTAGACGATGGAGAATGGTATAATTTCAATTCCTTCGCAAGATTTAAAGATATTTTAGGCCAAAATATAGAAACGGTCAAGAAAGAGCGAAATCTTGCAGAGAAAAGCCGGGCGCATAGCCCGGCTTTCTCCAGTCCCTGTGTAGCATATTGTATTCGCCATATATATTGGCCTCGGAGGATCCACCACCTTTCTTTTAAAATTATGTTTCCTGCCCCGGCGCCAGGGGCAAGTCTGATTACTCTCCGTAATACCCCAGCAGTTCTCCGATTTTCTCATACATCTCCGCTCTCCAGGCATAAAACGTGCTGTTTGGCTTCCCGATTTTCCCGGTTTTCCACGATCTGTGAGCCAGGAATGGCAGAGCCGCAACAACCAGAGCGCCTCTCTCCCTAATAGTGGTTTCCTTGGTCCACCAGTACCGGTGGATAAAAGTTTCTTTGTCCGGGTCGCCTCCGGCCGCAATCCGCACTATCTCTTCCATGTTTGCCCGGTACTGCTGACCGACAGTAATTTTCTTCCGGGCAAAATCCCTTGTAACAGCAATCTTCTCTATTTGATTTATCGCAGGGCCGCTGGCAGAGCCCTCGCGCAGTTCGTATACAGGCGTCACCCTCGCCCCTGTAAGTTCAAGGGCAAGGAGCAGATCGGCCTGATGTTCCATTACCCGGCCCCAGGTAAGATATAGCCGCATATCCCTGTCTACTAGCTTTTTCCACTCAGGCATCGACTTCCTATTCTGCTTCTTGCTCATGCCATTACCCTCCCTAAACTTATCGGCTTAACCCTGCCGCCGGGGGGTGTCAAAAGACTTAACTCCTATTACCTGTGTTATCCCACATTCCAAGTTCCTCTAATGCATCTTCTATATGTTCTTTAAATTCTGCTTTTGAAATCTCATAACTATCTAAAAACTCATCTATGGGTAAACGGGCTGATACCCACATATACACCCAATCCGCTATGCCTTTAACTGAATACCCTTCTTTATTGCATTCCCCTAACGGCTGAATTATTCCATTTAGGTAATGCGCAAATTTATCTGCACCAACATAAACCTTAGTCCCTGCTTTGATTAGTTTTTTACTTCCTAAAAATCCCTCAAATTCAATATCTTCTTTGTGCGCGAGGACTTGCCCTATGTTCAATTTCTTCATACTTTCACTCCTTCTTACCAATTAGCCACCTTAGCCCTCGCCGTGTTTATTACCTCTTTAAACCGGTTTCTCTTCTCCTGTGTTACCGGGGGTTCCACCTCTGCCGCAAACTCATGCGGGTACGACTTCATCCTCGGTATTCTGCGGCCGCCCTGCCGCTTGCATTCGGTTCCCCAGTGGACAGTGCAGCGCCGGTATTGGCGGCAGTATTTGTCGCAATGGATTTCCCGTTCAGCTTGTTTATTCATGGGTAGTCCTCCCCTCAAGAATGTATAACAAGGCTTCCGCAGCGGCATTTATACGGTTCTCCGCAAGAAATTCCCGCCAGTATGAGCTCTTTTCCGGGTGGAATATATAACATGCGTCCTGCGTGGATTCCACCTTGTAGCCTTGCTCCTCCATATATGCCAGCGTCTGGTCCAGCCGGGGAGCGAAAACCCAATCCGCTATATACTCGTCAACTTCAGATGTTGCCTCTTGCATGTCTTGTTTATTTAGCACGTCCATTTCCCAATCATCATCCTCCCGATAGTAAAAAGGGTCCCGGAGTTTTGGATCCCACTTGAGCCCCGCATCTTTTAACTTCTTCGCTATTTCAATGCTCAGCATTTCTTATTCCT
>ENA-UOOH01002854-UOOH01002854.1-fermentation-metagenome-genome-assembly--contig:-NODE-2854-length-14088-cov-5.120430_pt1 | contig 14088 bp, 11 predicted proteins | sample MGYA00245778_ERZ724025 | MGnify/ENA primary metagenome ERZ724025 (study PRJEB28704, sample SAMN03018313) | fermentation metagenome | biome: anthropogenic terrestrial biome; feature: soil; material... | reverse complement strand
GCTTTCCCATCCGGATCCGGAGAGTCTCCCGCAGAGGTCGCGGTGGCGTTTTCGACCTGCCGATGGAGGTGGGTAGGTTCCATGCTCTACACCCAACATTTTTGGGGAATTTTTCAGATATACCGGTTCAACAGGCCAAGGCAGTGACTGATAACTGCTCCGATGTACGAAGGGTTGCCGATCCGTCCGATTCATGGTCGAAATCGAGAATTCCTGTTCCGGATGGCGCGTTGCCCTCATGCCGCGCTCAAACCTCGATGCAGAGTGTTGCCAGCACCGCAACGCTACCCGGTTTCTCCTGTCCGAATCCCATCACGCGTCTTTTCGATACCGATACCGATTCCGACCCCGACCCCAATTCAGACAATGATCTGACTGATCGGTAACCATTGCTTGGAAGGGGCGTGCCTTTTCGGACGGGCTCTAGCTGCATTCCCCCCCTCCCCATTCCCTCAGCGCCCTCTGCGTTCTCTGCGGGAGTCCCTCCCCATCCGAAGCCGAAGGCCTTTTGTTCTGGCTCGAGGGGTTTTCGGACAGGCTCTAGCCAGGGCCAAACCACGCCGAATCACGCTTTCCATCGCCCCCGATCCCGATCCCGATTCCGATACCGACCCCGATTGCTCACGTTCTCCATCTGCGGTCATCCGCGATTCCAACTTCCCCACCACCCCAGGCCGCAAGCCTCGGGCCTTTGACATGATCAGCTCCTAATCCTATGATGTTTGGCTTGACATCGCTTTTCCGGAACCACAAGAGAGCCCTATCGAAACACAACAGCCACACTCTCTTTCATCGCTTTTCCAACCTATGTCGTTGAAGCAGGATCATCTACATGGCAGACCCGCTTTCGCCGCCATCCTCGACAGGAGCTGAGGAGCTCAACATCCACGCCCTGCCGCCCAGGATTCAGCCGCTCTTGGCAAAGATCGAGCAACAACTCCACTCCGAAGTGGATGCGTTCCTCCCCGAACTGCGTCCTGCCGTTCGAAGCGTCCTGGAGGCCGGAGGAAAACGTCTGCGCCCCCTGCTCGCGCTTCTCGCTGGCGAGGCGACCGGTGCCATCCGAGACGAGCATTACCTGCTTGGAACCACCCTCGAAATCTTTCACAGCGCGACCCTCGTCCACGACGATATCCTGGACGGCGCCGAATTCAGACGGATGCTGCCGACCGCTAAGGCCGTCCTCGGCAGCGAGGCTTCCCTTTTGCTGGGGGATGCACTCTTCGCCCACGCATTGGTCCTCGCCGCGTCCTTCACCGATCCCGCCATCTGCAGAGCCATCGCCGAGGCCGCAAAGCGCGTCTGCTCCGGAGAAATCCTTCAGACCTTCAGTCGCAAGGATCTCCAGCTCGGCTTCGATGCCTACATGTTCCATATCGAATACAAAACCGCCGCGCTCTTCCAGGTCGCCGCCCGGCTCGGAGCCTACCTGAACCTCAACCATACCCCCCACACCGACGCCCTCGATCAATACGGACTCGCCATGGGGATCGCTTATCAGCTCTACGACGACTGCCTCGATGTCTTTGGCGAGGAGGATACGGCAGGAAAGAGCCTGGGGACCGATGTCGAAACCGGTAAACTCACCCTGCCGGTCCTGTTCGCCCTCCGTGACGGCAACCCCGCCGTCGCCCGAACCCTCGCCGCCGTCGTCTCAGGGCAAGAACGCCTGCCCTTTTCCCATCTCCAACAGTTAATCCGAGAGACCCAAGCGCCCCAACGCTGCCATGAGGTCGTTCAGGACTACCTGAACCGAGCCGACACACAGCTCATCGGACTTCCCGACTCCGAGGCACGCACCATCCTCCAGCAATTGCTCGCCTACATCCATAAACGGGTCCAACGCCTCCTGGCCCCGTAATCCGGTCTGGTCCGGTTCACCTGCAAAATTGTTTGAACATCGATCCCAACGCCCATGTCCAAGCCTTGCGAAAACATAGCAACGCAAACGGAGACGCCCGTGGGCGATTCTGAATTGGTTCAGAAGAGCCGGGAGGGAGATCTCGCGGCGTTCGACGAGCTCATCACCCGCTACAGAGACCGGATCTACCGGATCACGTACCAGATGACGAGCAATCACGACGACGCCAACGATCTCGCACAGGAAGCCTTCATTCGGGCCTTTCGCTCCATCGGCAAATTCCGAGGACAGTCTTCCTTCTATACATGGATTTATCGCATCGCCGTCAATCTGACCCTGAACTTCCTGAAGAAGTCGGGAAAACGGCGCAATTTCAGCCTCGATGACACCGACAGCTCCATCCACCGCGATCCCGTTCTCATCGACCTGTTTCATGAGGATACGCCCGAGCGCGGCGCCGGGATCAGCGAGCTTCGACAAAAGATCCATCAGGCACTCCAAGAACTTACACCAAACCACCGGGCCGTGGTCGTCATGCACGATATCGAAAACATGACCCACGGAGAGATCGCCAATATCCTTGGCATCAACGAAGGCACCGTACGTTCGCGCCTCTTTTACGCGCGACGCCAACTCCAAGCCCTACTCTCCGAATACCAATGATCGACCCCCATTCCATTGAGCGGCTCATCCACGAGAAGGTGGACGGGCTCCTTGATCCGGAGACCGAACACCAGCTGGATCGTTGGATGCAGACTCACCCGGCCGATGCGGAGGCACTGCAGAAGACCCTGCGTACCAGGCAGATCGTCGGCCTCCTGCAATATGACGACCCCGGTGACGATTTCCGGGACCAGTTCCTCGACGAGTTCCACAACCGCTTACTCCAAAGCGAGTTTCGGCAGGCGGCGAAACGCTCCGTCGCCCAGGGAGAAACCGCGTGGTTCCATATCCGCCAGTGGCTCGTTTCACCCTTGTCCGCCGGTGTCGCAGCAGCCGCTGTGGTCATGCTCACCCTGTTCGCTTATCACCAGGGTAACCTCGCAGCCGAACGGCGCCTGGCCGCTACCACTTCCACCTCGGTACCCGTGCAGCAACAAGCCCTCCCCTCAGGGGGCGGCCCAACACCAACCCAGGCCGCGCAACCACCGGAACTCGATCCGAATTCACCCGCGTTGGATCAAATGGTCCTGGATGCCTACGACCCTGCGAACAACGCCGATGACCTGTACCCCGCACGCCGACTTCAGCCCCCGGCCATGAACGTGGACTACTCCTTCTGATTCAGCCCAACCAGAAGCAGAATGCCCCATCCGGCTACCTCACCCAGAGATGAAGCCCCCTCCCAGCAGAGCCAATCCATGAAAAGCACTTGTATGGCCCTACTTCTCATGTTCGGAGCCCTGCTGGCGCCCGGGCTCGCCCAGGGTGCCTCCCTCGCGGAGATGGAATCCGAGATCACCAGCCTCTTCAAAAGCGTCCAGCCGGGTATTGTCAAGATCCAGGTCCCCATCACCAGCGGCCAAGCCGACTCCAGCACCAACCTTCAAGTCGGCACCGGCTTCGTCATCAGCGCCCAATCCGAGATATTGACCACCCACGACCTCGTCGGCAGCGCACAGACCGTCACCATCATCAGTCAGGACCGCGCATACTCGGCGCAGATAGTCGCTTCCGACCCGCTCACCAATATCGCCCTGCTGAAAGCACCGCCCATGCCGACCCACCTCCGCCTCGGAGATAGCGATCAGGTCGAGGTCGGCGCCATGCTCGTCCTGGTCGGTTGCGCCTTCGGAGCACAACCCAGCCCCGCGCTGGGGATGCTGAGCGCCCGCGACCTGCATCGGACCGCTAACGGCCTGACCCTTTCGCACCTGCGTACCACCCTCTCCGTCGCCGCGGGTCAAAACGGCGGACCCGTCCTCAACCTGCAAGGCGAGGCCGTCGGTATGATCGTGGCCGGCAGTACCGAACCCAATATCGGCTACGCGCTCCCCATCAATGCCGTCGCCAAAATACGCAAAGACCTGTCACGCTGGGGCAGGCTACGACAGCCTTGGCTCGGGTTCACCATCTTCGAAACCTTCGAGAACCATGCCCGAGACCGAGAGATCCGCATCGGCCGAGTGCTCCCTAATACACCCGCGGCCCTGGTCCAACTCCAACCAGAGGACCGGATCCTCGCAATCAATGGCCGCCCTGTCAGACGCCCCGCCGATGTCCTGGATTTCACCTTCTTCGCCGAAGTGGGAAGTCCCCTGCAGCTGACCGTCCAACGCGGTCCCGAGACCCTCGACCTCACCCTCCACGTCGAAGAACGCCAACCGTAAGCGGCGCCGTCTCGGAGGTCAGAGGGGCGGTGGGGGGTGCAGCGAATATCTGAACACGAACATTCCACGCCGAATCTCGATTTCGTCGATTTCGTCGATTTTCCGATCCCCTCGATTTCGATCCCCTCGATCCCGATCCCGATCCCGATTTCGATCCCGATCCCGATCCCGATTTCGATTTCGATTTCGATTCCTTCCTCCAACCAGACCGAGACGGTATGGGCTACCCGCTGTCCGCTGCCTACCGCCGACTGAGCCTACGGCTTGAAGCCTCTGCCCACCCCCTTCTCCCTCTTTCATCCGACCGCATTGTGGTCTATTATTGGAGGCAATAACCGTTGCCGGTCGTGGTGCGGTTTCCGAATCTTGAGCGCGGGCGTACGCGGTTCCCTTCCAGCCGCGGCGCAAGCCAAACGGCCTTGGGCATTGGTCTATCATGAAACTGAAGCGCATCCTCCGCACAAGCCATTCACTCCTCCTGGTCTTTCTCCTCCATTCGGTCTCCTCACATTTGCTCAACGCTCAGGAGGCAGCCGAGCAACCCGAACAGCCTGCGGCTGAAGAGCAGGCTGCACCTCAGGAGCAGATCGCACCTCAGGAGCAGACGCCCGACCCTGTCGCTCCGGAACCTACCCCTGCGCCACCCTCCCAAGAACCGCCTAACGAGACTCCACAGCCAGGCGTCCCCCTGCGCGCGCCTGGAACTCAACAGCTCCTCGATCCTTGGACCGCCCTGGGCCGCCAGATCATGGACGTGCCCATCCAGAGCCTCTCCGCGCAACCAGTGCTCCAAATCGCCGAGCTCACCCTCCGCTCCCGCGACTTCGAAGCGGCCGAGAACCTCTGGTCCAACTACTTCCAGAGACAGTTCCGCCCCGATTTCCTGCAGTACCCCAACGCCCTCCACGCTGTGGGGCTCTGGCGCCTGAGCTGGCTCTTTAACGAGAGCCGGACCACCGTGGAAAACATGTCTCAACCGCTCCTGAGCTTCCTGATGACCAATCAGCAGGCAGCGTGGAGGGTCATTCGAACCCTCAATAAAGAGGATGATCTGCCCAAGGTCTTCGAAATCCTCGACCGCCTCGCAGCGCAATTCCCGGATGTGTTCCTCAGTTATTTCGATGTCGCACTGGCGCTCGCCGTGGTCTGGGACCAACCACCGCGGCATCCGTACCACACCCAGGTATCCCCTTCCTCACGCCTGCCGATCACTCCGCAAATCGAAGAGCGCTTCGCCTTTTTCGTCCGCTCCGATCGCGAGGGGAAACTGCGCTATCCTTTCCGTGCACTCTCCCCCGAAGAGATCATCCACGTCATCGACGCCCCCGCCCCCGTCACCGAGCTGCTCTGGGCCCAGCAGAATCTCCGTGGAACCGCGCTGAATTGGTTCAGCAAGTTCTACGATATCGGCTATGACGGCTATCGCGCCGGTAGGGGGCTCTACGTTTGGGACAAATCGCCCTACACACTCAGGAATATCGAACGCTACGGCGGACTCTGCGTCGACCAAGCCTACTACGCCGCGGTCACCGCCAAGGCCAACGGCATCCCAGCCCTCTATTTCAACGGCACGGGACGACGAGGTGATCACGCATGGTTCGGATACCTGCGTAAACCGGGCCAATGGGACCTCGAGGTCGGCAGGTACTACCTCGATAATTACGTGACCGGACAGACGACACACCCCCAGACCGGCATTCAATTGACCAATCACGAAGTCGAATTGATCGCCCAGACCGGTTCCAATACCGAAGGCCGCTGGCGTGCGACCATCCAACTCGCCGTCGCGGAGCTCTTCTATCTCGATCGCCAGCTGCTCCGTGCCGCCCAGGCGTCCGAGGCCGCCCTCCAACTCGCACCGGAAGTGATCGAGCCGTGGCGTGTCCACGCCCGGTACCTGAGCGCTCTGCCCAACGCGACCCCGCAACTGGCCGCACACTACCGCCGTATGATGGAGTATTTTCGCCGCTCATCACCCGACTTGCGGGCCGAAGCGGCCGCCGGCCTCGCTCAGATCATGCGCGAATCCGGCCGCGATCATGAGGCCGATGAACTCCTCCGGTATCAGGTCCGTAAGGCCAATGACACCCGGTACGACGTCGCCATCAGATTGCAGCTGGAACGAATTCGCGAGCTGGAAAACAGGGGCGATCTGAAGGGGTGTGAGGACCTGTACGAGGAAATCGTTCGCGACTTCGCCGCCGAGCGGGGCGCCCTCGTCGAGGTCCTCGCACAGGCCCTGGAAATGTATCGCCGCCACAACCAGACCCGCGACGGACTCGACTTCATCAAGTGGTCGCTCAGGCGGATCGCGCCCGGATCCGTTCCCGGAGATCTCACCTATTACCAGTACCTCGAAATCCTCGCCACCGCGTACGAGTATGACGGGGATCCCCGTAGGGCGGAACGGATGCGCAAGAATATCGAACGCGCCTACAAGCAATACTGACCCTGCCCAGGCGGAGTCAGGTCACCCGGACCGCGTGATTCCAAACAGAGAACTCCGACCCTCACCCACTCGTCCCCTGAAGCCGGACCCCGAACCCTGCCGCTTGCCCGAGACAGCATGGGAAACCCGAATTATGGCCGATCTCGATTCCACCCTATCCAACCTCAGAGTCCGCATCGACGCCGCTCTGATGGAAGCGCTCCCCCCGTTGCCCACCCCGCCGAGAAGCGTCCATGAGGCCATGCACTACGCCCTCCTGGGTGCCGGCAAGCGCATCCGCCCCATCCTCTGCATGGTCGCTGCCCAATCAACCGGGAATCACCCTGAAACCGCGATGATCCCCGCTTGCGCGATCGAAATGATTCACGCCTTCAGTCTCGTGCATGACGATCTCCCATGTATGGACGACGACGACTTCCGCCGGGGACGCCCCACCTGTCATAAGCAGTTTTCCGAAGCGATCGCCCTGCTGGCCGGTGACGCGCTCGTGGCCCTCGCCTTCTCGCATATCGCTCAAAACGCACCTGCCTTCTGCGCGCTTCGACTCGTGCGTGAGCTGGCCGAGGCTTCCGGCAGTGAAGAGTTGATCGGCGGCCAGGTCTTCGACCTCGAGGCCGAAGGCAAGCCGATCGCGCTGCAACATCTGCAAGACATCCACCGGCGAAAGACCGGAGCGTTGATCCGCTACAGCCTGCGCGCCGGCGCCGTTACCCAAGAAGCGCCGGAGGATGAGATCATGGCGCTGGACCGGTTCGGGACCCACCTGGGAATCCTCTTTCAGATCACAGACGATATCCTCGATATCGAAGGTGATCCCGAACTCCTCGGGAAACCGATCGGTAGCGATCAAAACAATCAGAAGGCAACCTACCCGGCTATCATGGGCCTCGAAGAGGCGCGCCACCGCGCCAAAACCGAGCTCATCTGCGCCGTCGACGCCCTCTCACCCCTTGGCAAACGGGCCGAGCTGCTCACACAGATCGCAGAACAGGTCCTGACCCGCCGCCGCTGAAAGAGCCGAGAGCCCGAACTCAGCTCAACCTAAGCTTTCGGTCAATCGCCTCCGCAGCACGCTCCGCAGCACCACCCGGTCCCAGCAAGGCCGACACCCGCCGGAACGCCGCACGCATTGCCGCACGCGCCGTCGGATCCGTCATGAGCCTTCGCGCACTGGGTAGGATCTCCTCAGCACGACAACGCTGCTGCAGAAATTCCGGGGCAATCTCCTCCCCAGCCAGGATGTTCACCATCGATAGGTGCGGAACCCGAATCACCCGGCGGCCGAACTCGTACGTCGGCCGGGATACCTTGTACAGGACCAACATCGGCATCCCCATCACCGCCGCCTCCAGCGTCGCCGTTCCCGAGGCCACCATGCCCCACTCCGCCGCATGCATGAAGAGATGCGTACTGCCCAATCGGACCTCGCATACCCGCAGAAGCTCGGCCCCACCGCGTTCCAGCAGGATCCCCCAAATTAACGGCATCAACCGCGCACCCGCCACCCCGATCAGGAAACGTGGCACCGCCGCCTCAGCGCTCTCCGCCTCCTCCAGAAGCCGCTTGGCCACGTCCACCATCACCGGGAAGATCCGCTCCACCTCCTGCCGCCGACTCCCAGGTAATAGCGCAATATTGCGACTCCCACGCAATGCTTGCGGAATCGGGCTCAGCCGCGCCGGCATCAGACGGTCCACCACGGGATGGCCGACGTGTTCCACCTCGACCCCTACCGCATGATACAGATCGACCTCGAAGGGAAAGAGGGTCAGCATCAGATCGACCAGCTCCGGCATGCGATGGATGCGCTTGCCGCCCCAGGCCCAAAGTTGAGGGCTGACATAGTAGATAACCGGGATCCCGGCCGCCCGCATCTTGCGCGCAAACCGGAGATTGAACCCGGGGTAGTCGATCAGTACCACCGCCTTGGGACGAACCCGGATCACATGGTCCACCAGCTGGTTGAAGTACCGCCGCAACTGCGGATACCGCTTCAGGACCTCCCAGAGTCCCAACACCGCGAACTCCTCCATCGGGATGATCGTCCGAAATCCAGCCTCGCGCATCGCCGGTCCGCCCACGCCGGTCAGGCCCAGGCGGCCCGCGGGCATCCGCGCATTCAACGCACGGATCAGCTCCGCACCCAATAAATCGCCCGAATGCTCACCCGCCAGGAAAAAGAGGAGATTCTGCGGATTCGCCCGCCCGCCCGCGATCTGGTCCATCACTTTTGATGCCCCCACCTGTAGAGATCCAGCCGCCCACGGATGTCGTCCGTAATGCGCATCGCCAGCTCCAAGGCACGCAGTCCGTGCTCCCCTGTCACCGGCGCCTTTCCGCCCTGTGCTCCGCCACCTCCCCGAATCGCATCGATAAACGCCGCGAGCTCCCGTTTCAGCGGCTCCTGCCGTGCCAGCGGTACCGCCTCCACCTCAATCGCCTCACCCGAAACCCGGTGGAGCCGGCCGTCCTGCAGGCCGTAGTCCAGCGAGAGATAGGCGTCCGGCTGGAAAACCCGTATCTTGCGCATCCGTTCCGCACTCACCCGGCTGGCCGTCACGTTCGCCACACACCCGCCCTCGAACTCGATCCGCGCATTCGCGATGTCCTCCCAGGAACTGAGCACCGGAACGCCGACCGCCGATACGCTGATGACTTCCCGGCCGACCAGAGCGAGGATGATTTCCAGATCGTGGATCATGAGGTCCAACACCACACCCACCTCCGTGCCACGCCTCCGACCGCCGGGCAACGGTTCGGGAAACGAGGCGAGACGATGCGCCTCAATGAAGAGCGGCTTCCGGATCTGCGCCTCCAGATAGTCCATCACCGGGTTGAAATGCTCCACATGCCCCACATGCAGGACCAACCCCCGCGCGTTGGCAAACTCGACCAACTCGCGGGCACGCCCCAAATGGTCACAGAGCGGCTTCTCCATCAGGATGTGCAACCCGCGCCCCAACAGACTTCGGCCGACTTCATAATGCATGTCCGTGGGCACCGCTATGCTCACCGCCGTGCAACGTTCCGCCAGCTGATCGATTGCCGAGTACGCCGCACAACCATACTGCTGCGCAATCTCCTGAGCGCGTTCCTCCCGGACATCGTACACGCCCACAAGATCGGCATGCGGCAGCTCGTGGTACAACCGCGCGTGGTGCTGCCCCAACGCACCTACGCCTATCACTCCGACTGCGATGGAATCAGACATGTCCGCTCCCCAATCCATACACCACTAATTTCATGGCATCCGCACGTTCCAGAAACTCCGCTCGATCCAGCATGATCGTCAGACCTGCCTCCAGCCCCAGCGCCTCGATATTGCCCTCCTTCAGGATCTCGAGCGTGGTCAACCCGACTACCGGGACGTCGAACCGCGCGTCATGCTTAGGTTTGCTCACCTTTACCACCGTCGCACGCCCGCGACCCAAGGCCGCGCCGCGCCGGATCGCCTCGTCCGTCCCCTCAAATCCTTCCACGGCCAACACCGTCGCATTCTTGACCACGACCGTCTGACCGATGTCCAACCGGCTGACCTCCTTGGCAATCTCAAACCCGTACCGGAGGTCCTCAACCACCTCCGCCGTTGGCTTGCGCCGCCCCATCACCCCCTCGGTGGCCAGCGTCTCCTCCATGTACCTGCGCGAGTCGACCAGTCGAATCCCCTCCCGGGCGAGATCTTCGGCAATCGCACCGAATATGGTGTGCGCATTCCTGCGCTTCAAACCGGCCATCAGCTTCACCATCCGCCAGTCCGGCCGAACGTCGCGAAAGAGGTGGCCGGGGGTGATCTGCCCTGCCATGACCGCCTCCGCCACCGACCAACGCTGGAACGTGTCGATCATCCGCTGCATCTGCCCAACCCGCACCCATTCCACCGCATCAGCCTGCTCCTCAATCGCGGGTGAGGTCTCCCCTTGAAACGCCAGCACGCCCAACCATTGCACTCCCGCTTTGCGCGCGGAGTGCGCCAGCTCAAGGGGATAGCGTCCCTTGCCCGCAATGATCCCGAATCGTTTGGCTAAGGCGTTCATGCCCTCTGCCATAGTAGCCTCCCCAATCTCCGTTTGGCCCCCGTCAGCAGCCGGCTGTTGAGCCGAGCCGTTCCCGGCCCGTGCCTGCCTGGACCACCGCCATCCATACACGAACCTGTTAGCCGATCCGGCCCCTGGTTGAAAGGTTTGTCGTGTCGCAAACGTTTCTTTTGGGCTATATTTGTGGATCCACCACCGAAACGCGAACACCCTCGCCCCCCCCTCACAACCGGAGATGCCGCCGCCATGTTCGTGAGATCGATTCTAGGCGCAGGAGCATTAATTGGCAAAGCCATGTGCACGCGAGCCATCCCTACGATTGCCGCTGCCACGGCGACCTGCTTCCTGCTGGGGACCACCGGGTGCTCCGACAATTCCCGCCGCGATCAGTACAATGAGTCCGCCGCCGCCCAAAACAGCAGCGATGCGACCCCACCGCCCCCCACCGGGAGCTCTGGAACGTCCCCCTCCAATCGCTCAACAACCAACACAGGCGGCACCACCACATCCGCACCGGCGAAACCAACGAACCCCACCACTCCGCCGCAGACGCCCCAGGGCTGGGCGACCAACGCCGAAGGCATGGTCTTTCACTTCGCATCCCATATCCGCCTCGGTGACGACCCCAACTGGAATGCCACACATTCCGATCGATTCGCCCTCTCCGGCGCTTCTAGTGCAACCTATAGCGCAGCCTTCACCCTCCCCCAGGCGGCGCCCTTCTCGCGAGCCGAGCTTCGATACGAAGTCGCCGGTGCCGGCCTGCCCAACCGGATCCTTGTCAACAAAACCCTCGCTGGCACCACCTGCATCACCGGAGACTCGGCCAACAGCAAGAAGGCCTGTCCGCCTATCGTCGTCTCCAACTTTCTCCAAACCGGGAACAACACACTCGTCATCCAGACGGTGCCCTACTCAGATGGCCGAACCCGACCGCTCGATGACATCGAGATCTTTGGCCTTCGCCTGCAATTGGTGAAATGACCCAGCCGAAGGAATACCCCCCCTCCTATTCACCCATACCGCTGAGGAGTTCATCAGATCATGAAGACCAAGGCGCTGCCAATCGTATGCCTCGCAGGGCTCTTTCTTGCCCCCGTTCCACGCGGAATCTCCGCTGAGCCCAGCATCGCCATCGACCCGTTTCAGTCGCCCGTGAAAGAGTCCGCCATCCTCAACGGCGACTTCAGCATGCGGGATAGCGGTTGCAGCAGTGGTTGGACCGGGTGGTCGCTCTTTTCTACCCAACGCGTCACGGCCGCACCCATGCCTGTGCGCGGCCCCAATAACGGCACCGCCGTTCAGCTCTTCCTGAAGTCGGAGCTTCCCAACGGTCCCGGACGAATGGGCGCCCTGATGCAGCCGGTCGCCCTGCACAACTCCTTCAGCAAGGACATCCGAGGCGCCATCTCCGTCCGCTTCGATCAGGCCGATAGCACCGCCGGGATCCGCATCTCCGATAGCTCAGGCCGCGCCATCCTCTATTCCTACGCACCCAACAGCAACCCACTGCAAATCCCCAGGACGGTCGCTCTCAAACATAACGTCGTCCCCTCCGCACGCTGGATCGATATCCCGCTCTCCATCAGCGAGTCGTTTCAGGAACTCTTCCAGCGGACCATCCGACCGCCCATCCAAGTCGAATTGTGGGTCGGCTGCGGCGAAGGCGCACAGTCCGCCGCCGTCAGCTTCGCCAATCTCTCCATCGAACGCTCCATGCCCGACATAACCGCGGAGACCTTCCGCAAGCTGCTTGTGCGCGAGATTGATTCCCAATGGGAACTCCAGCGCGAGAAAAACAAACTCGGACAGGCACAATGGCAGCCCTCCCGCACCACACTCCTGCTCCTGGCACTCGCCACCGGCGAGAGTAATCACCTTGACGCTTTCCTCGAAGCCGCTCGCAAAGAGGCCAACCTCAGCATCAATCTCATGGGCCTCGAACGTGAAACCAGTAACCGGTTCTGGACCGAAATCCCGACAGACCTGCTCTACGCCTATAACCTCACCTCCGACCCCCTCTTTCTTAAGGCGCTCTCAGACCTCGTCACCGGTAACATCCAGTACGGTCTCGATCGGAACCTCTATTTGCTGCGCCCACGCACGCTCCCCACAAACGGATTGGAAACCCTCTGGCAGCTGCGCGAAGGCCTCGCCCTCCTGCTGACCGCTGAGGCACTCGAAAAGGCCGATATCGAACCCGCCGAGAACTTCCACGAGCTGGCAGGACATATCCTCGATATCGCACTCGATCAGTTCCAAACCGCAACCGGCTTGCCCATGCTGTACCTGGCCCCGCCCAAAACCAACACCCCGGAGACATGCATTCTGGGGCCGCAACTCGGCCAGACCGGCGACCTGCTCCGTGCCCTGCTCGCCCAGCCCGGCAGCCCCCTCCAGCAGGAGGTCGCAGACGCCTTTCTCAGGGGAACAACCTCCTTCTTTATCGACCCCTTCAGGTCCGGCCCCAGCCTGCCGTTCGGCGCAGTCCATCCCCAGAGTCCCGGACATATGAGCCGCGTCGTCAGCGCAGGCGCAGGCGCGGCATTCCCCGGACTGGTCAACCTGGCGCGCCAACTCGAGGCCGCAGATGTCCAATCCACCCTCACGACCCAGTGGGAGATCCTCTTTAACTGCTCCCAGTGGGATGGCCTTTTCGCCTCCGTCGATTTCGCCCCACGCCTGCCTACTCTCATCGCAGAAGCGTTGCCGGATCGCGCCAAGGCAAGTCCGTCTTCAGAAAACCTGCTCGCCCTCGCCAGTCTGTATGCCGCCGAACCGGAGGTGCACTACCTCCAACAGGCCTATTGCATCTTTGACGATATCGTCACACGCATGGTCCTCGAATCCGGCGGATACGCCGCGGCCAATAGCATCCAGGTCCGCCAAACCGATCAACCTCCAACCATCCTCAGCACCAAGGCGGATGCCAAGACCGATGAACTGATCCAAACCATGCTGGCGTGGATCCTCGCCATCGATCAGAAGCCCTTCGATGCCGCACTACTGCCTCCCGCCATGCCGCTCCTCAATGAGGTCAGCCCCCTGTGGTTTAGCGCCCAGTCCAGCAACGACCACCCCGTCTCCGGGTTCCCACAATGAAGCGGAATGGGGTGGATCGATAGTCGACAGGGGGGGAGCCAGAGCTCAGCCCTCCACCACCAATCCCACCAGTTGGCGTTGATCTGCCCCGTCCGCAGATCCCGCTGGTGTTTCTGCCTTTTCGGGGGCGCCAAGAAATGGGACCCGGTGGTAGAGCCCGTCCGAAAACGCGCCCTCCTCCAGGCAATGATTGCCGATCAGTCCGATCATGGTCTGAATCGGGGTCGGGGGCGGTATCGGGATCGATTCCTGTCCCGTATGCCACCTGGCCCTCTGTGCACCGCTCAAACCTCACTGCCGAGTTTTGTCAGC
>ENA-UOOH01002853-UOOH01002853.1-fermentation-metagenome-genome-assembly--contig:-NODE-2853-length-14096-cov-3.767894_pt1 | contig 14096 bp, 10 predicted proteins | sample MGYA00245778_ERZ724025 | MGnify/ENA primary metagenome ERZ724025 (study PRJEB28704, sample SAMN03018313) | fermentation metagenome | biome: anthropogenic terrestrial biome; feature: soil; material... | reverse complement strand
GTTGATCTTAGCACTGCCTGGGGGGCTGACAAAGGGGCAGCTGCCCTGATTTCAGGCTCCGTCGACGTGGGGTTCTTTGGACCCGAGGCTACCGTGTACATTTATCAGCAAGGGGCAACAGATCACCTCGTGGGTTTTGCTCAGCTCACCGCTCGTGATGGGTCCTTTTTCTTGACCCGGAATGTTGACGAAGAGTTTGAGTGGGAAAATGTCAGGGGTAAGACCATTGTGGGAGCTCGCATTGGCGGGGTTCCCCAAATGGCCTTAGAATGGGTTCTAAAACAGCATGGCATCGAGCCCTTCGTCGATGTAGAAATCATTACCAGTCTAGCCTTTGAAGCCGCTGTAGGGGCCTTTGAAGCGGGGGTAGGAGACTACATCGCTCAGTTCGAACCAGCCCTAAGTGAAATCGAAGCAAGGGGCAGGGGTAAGATTGTGGCCTCTATTGGTGCTGAAGCAGGACCAGTGAGCTACACAGTCTATCATGCTCGAAAAAGCGTCCTGGAAGAGAATCCTGATTTGCTCGTCCGCTTTACCAGAGCCATCCACCAAGGTCAGCTGTGGGTATTTAACCACAGCGCCGCGGAAGTGGCAGAAGTCATTGCACCTTTCTTTCCTTTGATTGACCATGAAATTCTAGTCAAGAGCATGGGACTATATCAAGCCATTGACGCCTGGCCTCCTACACCTGTGATCTCAGAGGAGCACTTCATGCACCTCCAGGAAATCATGATGGAAGCTGGCGAGCTTGCGGAGATCGTCCCATTCTCGGTCCTCATGGAAAACACCATGGCCCAGTCCGTAGTGGAAGGAGTCCAATAACCACGGGCTCGCTTGAAGGGGGAAAGAATGTGGCTCGCGTAGAGTTAGAAAACGTAGGTTTAAACTATCATACAGAAGCTGGCGAAGTGGTCGCCCTAAGGGATGTGAATTTGACTGTTAAGGATCAAGAGTTTGTGGCCATTGTAGGGCAAAGTGGCTGCGGTAAGAGCACCCTGCTTTCCCTTGTAAGTGGACTTCTGAAGCCAAGTCAGGGCCTTGTTACAATTGACGGGAATCAAGTGCAAGGTACCAGTAAACGCATTGGCTATATGCTGCAGCAAGACTATCTCTTTGAGTGGCGTACCATTTTAGACAATGCTCTTTTAGGTCTGGAGATAGCCAAAGAGAGAACGCCCGAAGCCATGGATGCAGTAAAGGAAATGCTGAAGACATATGGCTTAGGAGGTTTCGAGCATTACTATCCCTCGCAGCTTAGTGGGGGTATGCGTCAACGGGTGGCGTTAATCCGCACCTTGGCCATGAAGCCCGATGTGCTGCTCCTGGATGAACCATTTTCCGCTTTGGACTATCAAAACCGTCTATCGGTGGGAGAAGAGGTTGTGAAAATCCTCAGGGAACGCAAGAAGACTGTGATCATGGTAACCCATGATATCCCCGAAGCAGTGAGTATGGCCAATCGAGTGGTGGTCATGACTCCAAGACCCGGAACAATTCGCAGCATTCATCCCATCAAGATGTGTGATGAGGGATTAACCCCGCTGCAGACCCGGGAAGTACCTCAATTTCGCGAATACTTCGGAGCTATCTGGAAGGAGCTGAATGCCGATGCCTAACGCAGAATATTCTCCAGAACATCAAAATTACTTGCGCAGACGACGCCTACATGTCCTCCTTGTCAGGGGAGCACAGCTCTTTTTGGTGGTTGGATTCTTTGCCCTGTGGGAAGTTGCAGCTTCTAGGGGGTGGATCAACGCCTTTATCTTCTCACAGCCCACTCGAATTTGGGCCGCCGCGCTGCGTTTAGCCAGGGAAGGCGAACTCTGGAGGCATTTAGGATGGACGGTATGGGAGACTGTTCTGGGATTTTCCATCGGAACAGTGGCAGGCATTCTGATCGCCATTCTGCTCTGGTGGTCCACCTTTATCTCCAAGGTCATGGACCCTTATATTGTGGTTCTCAACAGTGTTCCCAAGGTGGCCTTAGGTCCTATTTTTGTGGTGTGGCTGGGTACCACCATTACAGCGGTTGTGGCCATGGCTATTTCCGTTTCTATCATTGTAACCATCATGATGATGCACACAGGTTTCAAGGAAGTGGATCCCAACCTAATCAAACTTGTGCGAACCTTTGGGGGTTCGAAGGGGCAGGTACTTTGGAAGGTGGTCATTCCCGCGAGCGTACCCACGATGATTGCTGCTCTCAAGGTAAATGTAGGTCTATCCCTTGTAGGTACCATTGTCGGTGAATTTTTGGCCTCCAAGGCCGGTCTTGGTTACTTGATCATCTATGGAGGGCAAGTGTTTAACATGTCTTTGGTGATGGCAAGTGTCTTGCTACTCTTGGCTGTGTCTGTGATTCTCTATTATGGTGTAACCTTGCTCGAAGAAAAGGTGAGTCGGGGCAGAGCCTAGTTTGGTCATGGCGTTTTTGCTCCGCCAATGATGCTGCCCCAGGTGTAAGACTTGGGGCGGTTTTTTGTTACCATAACTATGCAGGGATTTAATCCCCATTCGAGAATAAATTTAAAGATTAGGACAAGGTGAGGTGATAGTGTGATTCGAGTGGGAGTCGTTGGTTACGGTACCATAGGTCAGATCCATTGTGATGCACTGGGAAACGTTCCCGGTTGTGACCTCGCTGTTGTGGCTGATTTGGACCCCGCACGTAGGACCCAGGCCCAAAAAGATTTCGGCGTGGAAGTCGCAAACGATATTGAAGAAATGCTACAGACGACTGATGTGGACCTCGTGGACATTTGTGTCCCCACCTATCTTCATGAACAGGTCATGGTCAAGGCTATGGAAGCCAATAAGCACATTTTTTGTGAAAAACCACTGGCCCGAACGTTAGAAGAAGGGCGGCGCCTAGTAAACCTTAGCGCTGGTTACTCACAGAAAATCGGTATTGGTCATGTGGTACGTTTCACCCCTGCCTACATGGGGATTCGTCAGAGCGTGGAGCAGGGAGAGATAGGTCAAGCAGGGGTTGTGCGCACGTTCAGGGGAGGCAGTCAGTTCCCTGAAGGTTGGCAAGACTGGTTTGCAAATTTTGATTTGAGCGGTGGAGTGATCCTGGATCTAGCCATTCACGATCTGGACCTTTGCCGCTGGCTGTTTGGAGATGTTCAGAGGGTCTATGCAAAGACAAGTCGGGGACGGACAACAGCCCACTTGGAGCATGCCATGATCGTCCTTCGCTTCAAGAGCGGAGTGATCGCCCACGTAGAAGGTAGCTGGACGAATTTCAAGGGAGAGTTTTATACGACCATGGAAGTGGCAGGCACCAATGGCCTTATTTCCTATGATAGCCGTACGACAAACCCCATTATAACCATGGCAGTACCAGAAGAAAGTATGCAAGTTGGAGCCGTTGCGGCCAATCCATATGTTCTAGAACTTCAGGATATAGTTCAGGCCATAGGGGACGATCGGCCTCCTTTGGTTTCTGTCCAAGACGCCTTTGGTACGCTTCAGGTGGCGTTAGCAGCTCTCGAGTCTACCCGCACCGGTCAGGTGATCGAACTTTAGGGAGGGATTGTAGTGGTGGTTAAAGTAGGATTTCTCAGCCTTGCCCATATGCACGCCTACAGTTATGGCCGTGCCTTAAATAACCTAGCCAATTGCACCCTTGTTGGTATCTATGATCCCAACAAGGAGCGGGGAATCAAAGGAGCCCAGGAGATGAACACGCGGTTTTTTGGGGATCCAGCAGAGCTTTTGACCCAGGTTGATGCTGTGATCATCTGTTCGGAGAACAATCGCCATCGCGAATTTACTGAACTTGCGGCCAAGTATGGCTGCCATGTGCTTTGTGAAAAGCCCATCGCTACCACGATGGAAGATGCCGAGGCCATGATCGACGCCTGCAGGGAGGCGAAGGTGAAACTGCAAATTGCCTTTCCTGTGCGCTTCGCTACCCCGGTGATGAGGGTCAAGGAAATGCTCCATCGCGGCGCTATTGGTGACGTCGTAGCCATTACTGGCACGAATCACGGTCAAATGCCCGGTGGTTGGTTTGTGGATCCGGTTCTAGCCGGTGGAGGAGCGGTGATGGATCACACAGTCCATGTAGTAGACCTTATTCGCTGGTTTTTGGGCCAAGAGTTTGTATCCGTCTACGCGGAGGCGGGATGTGGCATGCTCTGGGATGTGGACATCGACGATTGCGGCATGCTCAGTATGGAGCTGGAAGGCGGCACCATTGTGACACAAGATCCAAGCTGGTCAAGGCCGAGAACCAATCCCACCTGGGGTGATGTGACCCTTCATATCGTCGGAGCAAAGGGGGTCATCGATCTGGATGCCTATGCCCAGAACTTTGTAGTGTATGACGACGCCCAAAACAAAGTGTCCGAACGCTCCTTTGCCGAGGACATGGATTTGGGCCTCATCACGGACTTCATCACCATGATTACAGATGATCGGGAGCCAAGCATTACTGGTCTTGATGGGCTGAAGGCCATGGAAGTGGCTCTAGCGGCTTACGAGTCTGCCCGTATCAATAAACCCATTGCTTTAAATTGAGTTTTTCGAGTGCGTTCAGGGATAAGCAAGGGAGTGAATACTATTAGAAGCTTTCTAAGACTGAAGGATTTTCTATCGCAACACAAACGCTATTATATTCTAGGCATTGGTGCACTACTGTTAACAAACCTGGCCCAGCTGGTCATCCCGAAAATGCTGGGTGATTTAACCAACCTTGTTGCCTCGGGTGATTTCGCCCGGGGTGATCTATTTCGCTTTATCTTGGGCTTTGTTGGGCTCTCCATCGGCATTGCGGTCTTCCGTTACTTTTGGAGGATCAATATTATGGGTACAGCCCGCCGGATGGAATATACCCTTCGTAATATGCTCTTCGAACACTTGCAGAGTCTTTCCACAGAGTTCTTTAACCACCACAAGACAGGGGATCTCATGGCCCATGCCACCAATGACATTCACGCGGTGCGCATGGCTTTAGGACCTGGTGTGGTCAATTCAGTTGATGCCCTCTTTTTGACCTCGGTGATTGTATTCATGATGGCTAAGACCATTAATCTCCAGTTGACGTTGGTGGCCTTATTGCCGCTACCGATCATGCTCGCGGTAACCTTTGGCTTTGGAAGAGTGATCCATGGCCGGTTCCGTCGCGTACAAGAGGCCTTTTCGGACCTTACGGATCGAGTTCAAGAAAACTTCGCGGGAATTCGTGTAGTCAAGGGTTTTGCCAGGGAGGCAAGTGAGGAAGAACGTTTCCGTGAGGTAAATGAGTATAATGTCACCAGGAATATGGATTTAGTTCGAGTCCATGCCCTTTTCCATCCCCTTGTGGGTTACTTGGGGGCCTTGAGTTTTATTGTTGTACTCGGTTACGGCGGCACCTTGGTCTTAGATGGTTCTATCACCATTGGTGACTTTGTGGCCTTTAACAGTTATTTAGGCATGCTTACCTGGCCGGTCATGGCCATTGGCTGGGTGATGAACATGATTCAACGAGGTAAAGCGTCTATGGATCGCCTCAATGCCATCTTTAATGAGCAATCCGAAATCACCGATCCGGGGAGTGATGGGGAGCTTCCAGAGTTAAAGGGCAAAATCGAGTTTAAGAATCTCACCTTTGCATATCCAACGTCTACAAAGCCAGTACTCCAGGGTATCAATGCAGAAATTTCCCCCGGCCAAGTAGTTGGTATTCTAGGGCGGACTGGTTCGGGTAAGACAACCTTGCTGAATCTTTTGGTGCGTTTATATAATGTGGAGTCTGGGATGCTTAAATTGGATGACGTGGACATTGACCAAGTTTCTGTGGGGGTTTTGAGGGACAGTATTGGTTATGTTCCCCAAGATAGCTTCTTGTTTTCCGCCACGATCCGAGAGAACATTGACTTTGCCAATACCGGAAGTGATCTGGCCAAAGTCATCGATTTCGCGAAGATAGCCCAGGTTTATGATAACATTGTGGAGTTTCCCAAACAGTTCGATACTGTCGTAGGAGAACGTGGTGTAACCTTATCGGGTGGACAAAAGCAGAGGATTGCCATTGCCCGGGCCCTAATTAAAGAACCGCAGATTCTGATCATGGATGATAGCCTTTCCGCGGTGGATACCGAAACAGAAGAGGCTATCTTGCAGAACTTGCGGCGGATTTTCCCAGGGAAGACAGTGATCATCGTATCCCACCGTATTTCCACTTTAAAGGCTGCCGACCAGATTTTGGTTCTAGAAGAAGGATGCATTAGCCAGAGGGGTACCCACGATGAACTCATCCTCGAAGACGGTTTATATAAGGAGTTGTATCAGAAGCAGCTTCTGGAGGAGCAAATTGAAAGCGTAAGCTAAAGGGCAAAGGTAGGTGAAAGAGATGGACCATTTTCAAGAGGAACAGACACTAGGTAAAGCTTATGATGGTCGCCTTGTGCGCCGGTTGCTAAAGTATGCCAAGCCCTACTGGGCTCTCATTGCTTTATGTGTTGCGTTATTATTCGTGATTGCCGTTACCGATTTGGCCAGGCCCTACTTGGTGAAGGTGGCCATTGATGATCATATACTAGGTTCTAATATTTCCTATGTGCAAATTGCTGCAACTGAAGATGGGGCTGCAGATGATGACAGACTGGTCACAATTCAAGGACTCACCCTTAGACGTGAGAAGGATGCCGACGATTCTGGCCCGCATCTTCGTTTTGAACTCGTCCGGGAAGGGAACGAGCAGAGACTGCGAAGCACCACGGGGGATGTTACATTAACGCTCTCCTCGGAAGAAATCAGAGAGCTCAGGGGTTTTGACAGAGAGTCCATCTTGCGACTGGGAGCTCTGCTCCTTATCGTGGTGTCGGCAGGATTTGTTTTAAACTATATCCAGGCCTATATACTGCAATTCACCGGACAGCGTATTGTTTTTGATATCAGGCAAGAAATCTTTACACATTTGCAGCGGCTAGCTTTGGCCTTTTTTGATGGTAACCCGGTGGGGCGCTTAGTTACGAGGGTCACTAATGATACGCAGAACCTGCATGAAATGTATACTGCTGTTTTAGTGAACCTGTTTAAAGACATCTTCATGATTTTGGGCATCATTATTGTAATGTTCCGCATGGACGTCCGCTTGGCCGCGGTCTCTTTGGCCACCTTGCCCTTGATTGTGGTTATAACGGCTGTTTTCCGCATAAAGGCACGGGCAGCCTATCGCGAAACGAGGGTGCGTTTGGCCCGCATTAATGCCAATTTCGCAGAAAATATCTCTGGTATGCGCCTGGTGCAGATCTTCAGGCAGGAAAGGCGTAAGTACAGAGAATTTGATGAGGTTAACTCCAGCCATTACAGGGCTAGCATGCGTGAGCTTAAAGTCTTTGCCGTATTTCGCCCATCCATAGAACTGGTGTATTCCTTGGCCGTGGCCACTTTGATCTGGGTAGGCGGGGGACAAGTACTGCGAGGGGCAGTGGACTTTGGCGTGCTTTACGCTTTTATCAACTACTTGGAGCTCTTTTTTAGACCCATTAATGACCTTACGGAAAAATACAATATTATGCAGGCCTCCATGGCCTCCGCTGAGCGTATTTTCCTCATTCTAGATGAACAGCCGGCTATTGCTGAGATTGACTCGCCACGTCCCATGGGTGAGGTGAAGGGGCATATTGAGTTTAGGAATGTGTGGTTTGCCTATGTGGGTGAAGACTGGGTGCTCAGAGATGTATCCTTCACGGTAGAACCAGGTCAGACAGTAGCTTTCGTCGGGGCAACGGGTGCAGGTAAATCCACCATTATGAATCTGCTTTCACGCTTCTACGATATCCAAAAGGGCCAAATTCTAATTGACGGTCAAGATATTAGGAGTCTTAGCACCGCCGAACTAAGGCGCAATGTGGGGCTTGTCATGCAAGATGTCTTTATGTTCTCTGGCACTATCGGGGAGAATATTCGCTTGAATAATCCAAATATTGACATGGATCGTGTGGAGAGTGTGGCTAGGCATGTTAATGCCCATCATTTCATTGATGCCTTGCCCAAAAAATATGAGGAACCAGTGACCGAAAGGGGATCCACCTTATCTGCGGGGCAGAGGCAGCTTCTTGCTTTTGCTAGGGCCCTTGCCTACGATCCGGCTATCTTAATTCTAGACGAAGCCACTGCAAATATCGATACTGAAACGGAAATGCTAATCCAGGATGCCCTTCCGAAGCTCCTTAAGGGGCGAACGAGTCTAGTTGTCGCCCATCGTTTGTCGACGATTCAAGATGCTGACACGATCATCGTCTTGCATAGGGGTAAGATTCGTGAGCAAGGAACCCATCAAGAGTTGTTGGCACAAAAAGGCCTTTACCACAATCTTTTCTTGCTACAGTACAAGGAGGATTTCAGCGACACTGAAGGTGTCAGTTAACATGCATGGATATCCCTTCTAAAAAATCCCGACAATTTTTCTGCAGACTAGCAGGAACTGTCGGTGTCTTAGCGAATGATAATGCTGAAAGTCCAAAAAACTAATGCTTTTAAGGAGGAGCTACAGGCAATGAGTACAAAAAACAACACAGCCCAGGCCAGCCAGGGCTGGGTGGAAAGACAGTTTAAGCTCAAGGAGAACAAAACGGATGTGCGCACGGAGGTCATGGCTGGTATTACAACCTTTATGACCATGGCCTACATCCTCTTTGTCAATCCGAGTATTTTGTCTGAAACCGGAATGCCCTTCGATGCCGTTTTGTTTGCCACCGCCTTTTCCGCTATTTTGGCTACGCTGTTAATGGCATTTCTTGCCAACTATCCGTTTGCTTTGGCACCGGGTATGGGCTTGAATGCCTACTTTACGTATTCGGTTGTATTTGGAATGGGCTATACCTGGCAAACAGCCTTAGGGGCCGTATTCATCTCGGGTATCCTTTTTGTTCTACTGTCCTTGTCTGGGGTCAGAGAAAAAATCATCGACGCAGTGCCAGCCACGTTAAAATCCGCCATTGGTGCAGGTATCGGACTTTTTATTGCCTTTATTGGTCTGCAAAATGCGGGGCTTGTCACATCCAATCCGGCCACAATCATTGCCATCGGTAATTTGACCGAACCTTCAGTGGCTCTGGCCGCGGTGGGTGTCTTAATAACCGGAATACTCCTTGCCCGCCAAGTAAAAGGGGCTATTCTTTGGGGAATCTTAGCCACAACCTTACTAGGGATGCCTATAGGGGTAACGCCAATGCCGACGGGTTTCATACAGTTTCCATCATTTTCTACCTGGGCACCTGTTTTTGGAAAGTTGGACATTGTCGGTGCCTTTGGTATCGGCCTTGTGGAAGTTGTCTTTGCCTTTTTGTTTGTTGATCTTTTCGACACGATTGGCACCCTAATTGGTGTCTCGGAGCGAGCAGGCTTCTTGGACAAAGACGGAAGATTGCCTAGGGCTAACAAAGCACTTATGGCTGACTCCATCGGTACAGTTGCAGGCGCTATCTTTGGTACTTCTACCGTAACAACCTTTGTAGAATCGGCTTCAGGAGTTGCTGTAGGTGGCAGAACTGGCTTTGCTAACTTGGTCACCTCCGCCTGTTTCTTCTTGTCCATCTTCTTTTTGCCAATTATCGGAATCGTACCTGCAGCAGCTACAGCACCGGCCTTAATCATCGTTGGTGCCATGATGTTGAAATCTGTGGTTAACATTCCTTGGGATAACATGGAAGAAGCGCTCCCTGCTTTTATCGCGATGATTGCGATGCCCTTCACCTATAGTATCGCTACAGGTATTGCCTTGGGATTCATTTCCTATCCCGTCATTAAGTTGGCAACCGGTAAGGGTAAGGAAGTACATGCCATTACCTACGTTTTGGCCGTGCTGTTTTTACTTCGGTTCATTTACTTAGGCTAAGTTAATTGTTCGTGTAAAGAAAAGAAGGATGGGTTAGCCTTATGGCCAAAACCCATCCTTTTTCAGTTCCATGCTTCTACACGGTGCGGGCAAAGGTAATATCAAGGACATTGCCCCATTTATCGAGGGTGGTTTTCATCTGCTGCTTAAAGTCACCAAGACTCATAATTTGCGAAATGGAAGCCATATTTGTAAACATATCATAGATACCTAAAGCATCGTCGTAGGCCTCTCTAAGCTTCTTAAGATCGTCCTCGAGCTTTTGGTTTTTCCTTTTAAGGTCTTCGACTTCCCCTTGTAGCTCTTGGATTTGCGTCGCGTGATCGTCATCATTACCAATACTTCCGGCTATTTTCCCGAGGGCCCGCAGGATGGCTAGTGGGTCAGGCTGTATGACGCGTTCTTCTAAAGAACGCATTTTGCTGTTCAGTTCCTGCATATATTCTGGTAAACCTTGAAATGCTTCTAAAAGTGTGGGATCCACCGTAAACTCCGATCGGGTCTTCTTCGTCGGTCCTTTAGGTTCCTCCCGTTCTTTGCGCAAGACATTGTAATAAAGCATACCGATGGCTGCCTCGGAACGATAGGGAAGGAGTCTGGCGCAGCGCCGAAAAGCCTCCGTTAAGGGCAAACCATCGGCCTTGGACTTTACAGCCTGTTCCCATACGACATCCTTTTCCTCCTCCGTCCAGTTGCGAACCGGTGTACTTCCTTTGGTGGCTGTAGCACCTTGATTTTCATCGCCCATCATAGATACTCCTCCTTTAGGTCACTGCTACTTATTAGTATGACCAGAGGGGTTTAATTTATACTATGCATAATGGTGCAAAGAACTGTGCAAAATATGGGCAAATAAGGAGGATTATATACAAACTCATAGAAGAAATAAGGTTAAAGGAAAATAAAGTCCCTGGAGAAAGGGTTTTTATTTTCCATCAAAAAACAGGGGGCAGGCGCAGGAAGTACTCGCCTGCTTCTTGTTGCTAGGCGAGGGTATTATGTTTGTTTTACAGGCATTTGGAAGTCCGTTGGATTGACCAAGATGGTCTTAGCTTCATCGTAGTGCACAAAACCAGGACCCGCCCCCTTAGGTTTGCGTACATGCTTCCTTAGGGTGTAATCCACAGGAACCTTAGGAGAGGTTCTGTTTTGTGAAAAATAAGCAGCTAACTGGGCGCCTTGTAGCAAAGTGCCAGGGGGTATCTCTCCTTCAGACAGAATTGAAACATGACTGCCCGGTACACCTCTGGCATGGAGCCAAAGGTGATTCGGCCCGCTAAGTCGGAAGGTCAAGTGATCATTTTGCTGGTTGTTGCGGCCCACTAAAATGGTTATGCCATCTACAGACAGATAGCGATCGGGGCCGGGAGAAGCTGGCGTCTTTCTTGAAGAAGGCTTGGATTTCCCCTTTAAATAGCCTGAACTTGCGAGTTCCGCTTCGATTTCCCTGAGAATGGCCGTGTTGTCGGCGAACTCGATCTGTAGCAAAATGTCCTCTAAATACTTTCGCTCCAACCTCGTCTTCTTTAACTGTAGGCTCGCGTGTTTTTGGCTGGCTTTTGTTTTGGCATAGCGCTTAAAGATTCTTTGCACATTAGCGCTGGGAGACAAGCGGGGATCGAGCGAAATGGTAACAAGCGGTGCATCTTCTAAGGTATAATCGGGTACCTCTACAGTGCTGGTACCCTGTGGGATTAGATGAAAACTAGCAGTCAATAGTTCCCCCTGGTGACGGTAGAGGTCTGCTTGCTCAGCCTCTTGCAGTGTTGTCTGCTGAAGGGCTTCTTTCTTTACCACCCGCTTGTAGTGGTTGGCCAGCTGTTTGCGGAGTCGGCTTTTGAATTCATCCATCTCTTTAGCCTCTTGACGCTTACCGAGTACAGTTTGAATGAGGCTGTTTGCATTCTCAAATACCTCTCCTTGAAAGCCTGTTAGTTTATAGGCAACAAAGTCCCGGAGTCCCTCCCTATACCAGGTAGGTGTACCTCCTTGCCTAAGCTCGCTTAAGAGATCCATGAAGGCATCTTGCACTCTTGGCCAGTCTTCAGGACCAAGTTCTCTGCGTTCTGTGGCAGGATCGAAGCCGGCTCTTGAGAGCACTTCTTTAGCAGCAACTTTACTAAATCCCTGAAAACTCTCTGCAATCCACTTCCAGATAGGGGTGGGGGCAGGTAAAAGGCGAATTTCATTGTCGAATTGTTTGGCGCTGAGGCCACGGGGGTCAATCTTGCCCTGAGCCGAGGGTGTCACATAGGGTTTTCCAGGCGCCACGCCTTTGTCTTGAAAACGCTTTAAAGCATCTAGAATAATCCCGTCTTCGCTTAGAAGATAGAGATTGCTGTGTCGGCCCATGAGCTCAAAAACCAAGGTCAGTTCCATACTTTGCCCAGCTGGATTAATGCCTTCGAAATGCAGATGACAAATGCGATCAAGACCTTGCTGCTCAATTTTTAAGAGCCGGCTTGGTTCTAAGTATTTCCGCAGCAACATGCAAAAAGCCGGAGGGTTCAAAGGGTTTTCGGGTTGCTCCCCTAGGGTATGGATACGAGGATAGATTGCATCGGTTGAAATGAGCAATATTTCCGTCTTTCCTGGTACGCGTAATTGTAAGGTAATGGTGGTTTCATCAGGTTGGTAAATTTTCACGACTCGGCCGTTTTTCAAGAGTGGGTCGAGCTCACGAATTAGTACATTCAAAGTCAGGCCATCTAAGGGCATACTACCACCTCGTTTTTCCCATTATATCATCTCGGTTTTCAACTCTCAACTGAGCAGGTTTTTATGGTTCAATAGAGAACTATACGTGGGAATGATAGGAGTTGTTTCTTATGAAAAAACATAGAGCACTTGCCCTTACTTTGCTTGTGGTAATCTTGGGTGGTACCTTGGTTCAGGCTAACGTGTCTTCCGAGTTTCTCAGCAACGGTTTTGCAGCACTATATTACCACGCAGTGCGTCTTGAGGAAACATTCCCAAGAGTCAACCCCATCGGAATGGCCATCACAGAATTTGAGAAGGCCGCTCGTGATGGCGAAACAGCGGGCGAAGCGATGTTGATGATGGGCTTGATTTATCAATACCTTGATCGGCCAGGTACCGCTGTGGGTTACTTTCTCGAGTTTGCCCAGGACCATCCTGAAGAAATGTGGATTTACTCTTTTATTGGCGACATGTATGCTGAAATGGGTCGCCTTGCTGAAGCTGAGCAGAGCTACAGGAAAGCTGCTTATGGATCTGGCGAGGAAGAGGTTTTCGCCCAAGCCTACGTGGGTCTTGGCAACACCGCGTTAGAAAAAGGAGAGTATGCCCAGGCCAAAGAAGCATTTGAAAAAGCCTTGAACCATGCTGGCGATTATTTTGATGCCCGCCTAGGTCTGGGGAAGGCCCTCTATTATCTGGAGGAGTACGATGACGCCATCGCCACCTTAGAGGTGGCCCAATTGCAGGCTCCCCGATCTATTGCCATGTTTTACTACTTAGGCCTCAGTTATGAGGCGGCAGGCCGTGATGACCAGGCCGAGCATGCTTTTATCCGAGTTCATGAGTTGAGGCAGACACCTTAAACCTACGCTCCCCGCTCCCGGGGAGCGTACTAATTTTTTCGCCCCCAGAATAAGATGCACAAGGATTGTAGATTTTCTGGGAAAGAAGTGAGCGTCTTGGCGAAAACCTGGCATCTGACTCCAACTTCACAACTGTTGAAGGAACTGGAGACGAAACCACAGATAGGACTGTCCAAATCCCAGGCTCAAGAGCGCCTAGCCCGACTGGGGCCCAACCTCTTAGTGACAAGACCGCCAGTTGCGCCGTGGCGGATTTTTCTCCGTCAATTCCAGGATTTCATGGTCCTCGTTCTCCTGGGGACGGTGTTTGTCTCCATTGCCCTCGGAGAATACCTCGATGCAACCGCTATTTTTGCCATCGTCTTTTTGAACTCCATTTTAGGTTTTTCCCAGGAATATAAAGCGGAAAAGTCCTTGGATATGTTGGGAAAACTGGCTGCACCACACTCCAAAGTCCTTAGGGATGGACACAAGTCCATCGTGGACGCCTCTTCTTTAGTACCTGGTGACGTCATTTTCTTAGAACCGGGCGATCGGGTTCCCGCGGATGCCCTCATTTTAGAAAGCCAACTTCTGAGTGTCGATGAGTCCAACTTGACCGGAGAATCGGTTCCTGTAACCAAGAATGAGAATTTCAGGGGCCAGATGGATACCCCAATCGGGGATCTCAAAAATGTCGTTTTCAAGAGTACTCTAAT
>ENA-UOOH01002850-UOOH01002850.1-fermentation-metagenome-genome-assembly--contig:-NODE-2850-length-14117-cov-226.308135_pt1 | contig 14117 bp, 11 predicted proteins | sample MGYA00245778_ERZ724025 | MGnify/ENA primary metagenome ERZ724025 (study PRJEB28704, sample SAMN03018313) | fermentation metagenome | biome: anthropogenic terrestrial biome; feature: soil... | reverse complement strand
TCGTGCGCGCCACAAAGGAAGAAGCCGAAGCCAATGAAGCCGAATTCGACGGAGTGACTACGGAGTAAGCTATTAGAAACCGAGATCATGATTTGTTTTAAGCTGAAAAAGTTTACATATATTAAGTATTGAAATTGCAAAAAACGGTTTACTTTTCTATTTTTTAGAGGAAAATTCTATATTTTTTGTGATTTAGCTAAAAATTCCCAAAAGGGGTTCTTCTGAATCTAACAAAAGACCCAATTTAGAGCTGTAATCAATACTTGCAAATATAGTGTCAGAGTCAATCTGTATCTCGTTGTTATTGATTAATTTTTTGTATTGACCAACACTTATCGAGACGACATATTTCATAGCTTCGAAATATCTTTTGTTTTCAATCTCTTCAAGATATTCAAGTTTATACTGAATTGGAACAACTTCAACTGATTGATACAGCTTATAAAAATCTTCCTGGTTTTCTCTTTCATTTATGAAAGGAACAATTTTACTATGAAACTTTGGAAAGTTCTCTTTCACCATTTCGAAAGATGCCAGATCCGAGCCCTGATACCCATTCGAATAAACGTCGTCCACGATTTTTTGAACCGTGCTTTCGCTTAGAATATTTTCTTTACTTAACAGCTCCAGACTTTTAGATACTAACTCCCGATTTTTGTAAATATATTTGTCATTTTCAGACCCTTGCTCAAAAACATATACTGGCTTGATTAGACTTTCTTCCCATCCTTTCCGATTAACCCTTCCAAACCTTTGAATGAGTGCATCCAGCGGGGCAGGTTCAGAAAACAATACATCATAATCAATATCAAGAGATACCTCAATTGCCTGCGTGCCGACAAGAAGGTTCAGATCTTTTAACTTAGCCTCAATTTCTTCTCTGTCTCTGAGAATAAACTTTCCATGAATTAATGCTGAGTTTTCTATTTCTTGAGAGAGCAGTTCATAAATATGTTGAGCCTGTGATACAGTATTACAAACAACAAGCACTTTTTTGTTATCATCAATTTCTTCTTGGATAAGCTCCAAATTATCAAAAATGCTTCCTTTAAGAACAGAAACCCTGTGTCTCGTAAATTCATTCAGTTCAGATTCTGTAAAAGAAATTTCCGTTGTGATCCCTAATTCCTGCTTGAACATTTCTTTAAGAAAAGAAGGAAGAGTAGCAGACATAATCAAAAAATTGGCTTGATATCCTTTCAAAATCTTCAATGTTTCAAGGATCAGGGCCGTTGTATGAGCATCATAAGCGTGAATTTCGTCCATTATAATAAGAGCATTGGACATTTCTGCAAGATTTTGCTCAAAACCTCGAATTCCAAACATAGATTTAAGAATCTGGTGTGGAGTTGCTATTTTATAAGACCTATAAATTTTATCAGTAAGGTTTTTTACTTGCTTTGCTTTTTCAGTTGCGGTTAAGTAATCTTCATTTTCAAAGCTTTGATATAGATAGTACATAGCTTTTCCATGCTGGATACCGATCAATTCAGGGTTTTTGAAGTCCCTTTGAAGTCTTTTATACATTGCATTGATACTGGCAGTATAAGGAAGCAAATAAAAGATCCTTTTAGATCTGCCAGGGTTCTGATTCGCGTGACTCCAGAATAGTGAAGCTTCGGTTTTTCCACTTCCTGTAGGTGCAATTAAAAAAGCATCGCCTTTTGTTTTTGATGCTAGAGTCTGCGTTTTCCTCAGTTCAGAAAAATTATATACAGTTTTCATATCATGAATTCCACATAATAAACTATATTTTCCTCCTGAGGAAAGATGATCACAGGCTGTTAAAAAACCTTTAAGAAATATTCCGTACTTTCCATGCAGAATTGTTAATTCCCCGTCTTCAAGCTGATTTTTATAAGGTAGTACGAAATCTTTATACGAATCAACCATTTCCTCTATTGACCCAATTTCTCTAAATTTATTTAATTCGAATCCCAGATATTTTTTGCTGATTTCTGGAATTCTTCGTTGGATTTCTTTTAATTCTTCAAAATTAGGGCTTAATTCCTTTAATTTTTCAAAATAACGTTTTTTTCCAATTGAGTTTGAAGTTCTATATTTTTCACTCAAATAGTAAACGTCTTTGTGGTGTGTAATTATAGCCATAGCAATGGCTTCTTTAAACTGGTTTTCATATTCAAGCCCGGAAACAAAACCTGCAGAGAGAATTTCATGCCTGTATTTCCATTTCTCTTTTCCAGAGAGAGCTTTTTGAAATCCTGATGCAGCTTTTCCAAAGTCATGGAAAAAAATGGAGTAAAAGAGATGTTCCCAGAAATCCGGAACTTCGCAGATCTGAGGAACCTCAGGATATGCATTTTTTATGCTCTTGAAAACCATAAGAGCTTTTTCTGTATGCTCCAGCAGAGTTTCATCGGGATTTTTTTTAGCAAGAATTTCCATATTTCTTCCTTACTTTACCAATCAATTCTTATGAATCCAAACTGCCCAATCCATTTCCGGATCAAATAAACACTTTTCAGGGTAGACGAAGAACTCATCCATCAAAAGATATGGCTTTACACCTACAGCTTTTCGAGGAATTGTATCGGTAAAGTGAGTTGGTAGGGCTTGCACCAATCCGTATGCACCTTTAATTCCAAAAGGAAGGATGGTTTTCCCTAACTTTTTCCCAGCTTTTTCTTCAAGTTCTAATTCCTTTATTTTTGAAACCTTTGCTAGGTCTCCAGACCTGCCAAAAAGAAGGGGGTATTGAGGTTTGCGGAAATATTTTTCAAACTCAGGCCTATCAAGGTAGAGATAAAGTTCGGGATTGTACAGGAATTCTCTTTTAACTACATTTGACTTTGCAGAAAGCCCTGGACTTAGTTCGTAGATTGTTTCAAGGTCTACGGCTTTACTCTCAAAGTCAAATACATAACCAACGCTTACATCCCCAGGAAAAGTTAACTCTCCTTTTGCTGCTGAGATCAACCCGTAAATAGTGCTTACGGGAGGAACTGGAAGAGTAGGCTGAAATCCACTTATAAAACCCGGATACCTGAAGGATGCGGTCCAGCCCTCAATTTTGATCCTTAAGACTTTCATCTTATCTCATCAGCCCAGGAATCGTTTGTACAAAAGAATCAACTATTTCATTTATAGAGCCGTAGACTACTTTTCGGCTGTTAGCTGTATACTTCCCAGTTAAAGTTTTAAGTGCAGGGTCGAGCTCTTCCATGAAGCCTTTACGCCTTCCAATATAGATATCAGTCAACAATATATCCGAGTAATCGGAAATCACTTCTTCCAGAGCTTCAATATCTACAAGGGCCTCTCCTTTTTCTTCTCTGACAAGGTTCATAAATAGATGGTTTCCACCATCTATCCCTGCAAGTATGAGAAGTTTTGGGGATACATCAGTAAGATGGGAGGTTTGTTTTGCACCGCCCGCAAGGTAGGGAAGAGCATTTAACACATCTTTTGCTCTTTTCGTTCTAACCTCGGCAGGCATTACCCATTTTCCACCAATATTCTCTGCCCCATTCTTTTCTGCGATTGTTTCGAGTTCAGGATACATATTTTTATATCCCGTTTTTTCGCTCTTGTAAAAAACGCCAATGTTGTCAAGATCAAGGGAAAAGATCCCTTTCAAAATCGTGGAGTAAAATTCATGCTCATAAGGAACAGGATCTCCTTCGTGGCGAGCCATTACTCCGAAATCTTCTGTAGGAATCTGCCCCGCAACAGAAACAAGAGGAGAATTCTTCAGGACTGAAAGCCTTGTGACAGTGCCACCATCTGCTTTTTTGAGAGCCCTCATGTAACCAAAAACGTCATCGTCATCATATTCAATAGGATTAGCACTTGTAAATGCTATTTTCTTTTCACGCTCGATGGGAGAAATATTCCAATTGAACTTTTCTTCCAGCGTAGCCCTCCACCAGTATCTGAGAGCTTGCCCCGAAACATAGGGGTATACTTTCTTCCCTTTCCGGATCGCTTTCACTCTGACAACATTCTCCGTCCGTTCACTGCTGTCATTTCCTGCGTTGTTTAATGCTGAATGGGGGGCATCTATAAGCATGAAACCGTTTACTGTATATGTCATAATCATTCCTCCTGAGATATTCCCGTTTCTTCTTCCTCGTTAAGAACAAGCTGAGATTTTAAATTGTCTTGTTCAACCAGCCAGTTGTGCAGGTTTTCATAAATCCTGAAAAGCAAAAGATCCTGAGTCTCTCTCCAGCCCAAAATCCCTTCAGGAAAGAGGTCTTCCATAAACTCTTCAAGAGTAAAAAGAGAGTCCGTATAACCTTTATTTATCCTGTCTTTTTCGATAAACCTCAGTTGATTCCTGAAAGTAGCAAAGTTACTTGCCATTTCGAGCTGATTTAATCTTTTTATATTTTGAGTATCCTTTATGTACTCAGAGATACTATCGCCAATTTTCTTGAGGGTCTCCAACCGCTTATCACCCATGTTTCTTACCTCTTTTAAGTAAAACTCCAGTAATTCCCAATCCCCGTAGACTTGACGGGCCTTGTTATTGATAAAATATTTCACAATAGAACGGTCTTTTAGAAGATTTATATAAACAGAATTTCCCCTATTTTTGTATTCATCCCCTTGCTTGATTTTATCCAAGTTAAAATAGCCCCTTCTGACAATTTTCATCCATTCTGAAAACTGCCCCAGTTGTTTGACACAAGCCAGAAATCTGAATACAGGAGTAGGAACGCTATAGATTCCAAGGTCAGGTCCCTGATTATAATTTGTAAAGTGGTACATGCTTATAGAGGGGTTTTCTTCAACCCATCTTTCTTCGTACTGAAGGATAATGTCTTCAATTATGTGGAAAAGAGCATTAATAGGATTTTTATAGCCCTCATCGAAGCAACCACTGTAGCTATTTAACGAAATCTGTCTCCGAACATCCTTTATCGCTTTTTCTGCCCAGTAATGCATTACTTTGTTAGAGTTAGAGTGAATGAGCAAAAGTTTTCCACATGCATAATAAACAAGAGGAGAAAATTGAACAGCTAGTGTACAGGCAGGGCAATAGTCTCCACCCGGTTGTCCGAATGGGAAATAATTTATCAAAGAGCCAGATCCGATAAGCGGAATTTCTGTTTTTGTCCTAACTTCTTCAACATGATATCTTCCACAAGCAATACAGTTACCAAATTCTCTCAACCCTTCCTGAGATTCAACTTGTCTAATTAACTGCTCTAAAATCCCAAGTAATCGTTGCTCTTTATTTTTCACAGAGGGATTAGTAACCGCGTTGTTCGGAAAAACCGAATAAAGGCTCTTCCCCCATTCTGGACTTAAATATATAGAAACCACATTTCGTGTAACTTCCCTGAGGTCCTCCACTGTAATTTCTTCAGGCTTTTTTTTACCCGACCACTCGCATATAGCCCATATCCCTGCGTCAACGAATGGGTTCCCTGTATATTGATATATCAATATTTAACCTCCAGATAATTTTTTTTGCATTACCAAAGCCTGTTTTCTTGCCCATTCTTCGGATGTGGATTCTTTTTTGCAGAAATTCCAGTATTTTCAAAAATAGTATTAATTCAACGGGATTTGTTTGATTCATAATTTGTTTCCTAATTGTTTATTTAGTTTCGTAGTTAAATTTTCCCGTTTTTTATAGTTCGACTGTATTCTAGTATAGATCTTAGTATAGATAAATATTTTGGATTGAATTACGAACTCTAAATGGAGTGTTAGAAAATTAATGACCAAAAATGAAAAAGAAATGATCCCTTAAAGGTCTGATTTTTTAATGAAATTACGAACTCTAAATTTTCAATCCCTCAAAGGAATGATTATTATTACATCTCTCCTAGTAGTATATAACTTTTTAATTTCCTTTTTGAATTATTCTTTCTTTAACTTAAAGGTATGGTTCCATATGTCGCGGTATTCATCGTGATTTTGTTTCAATCCCTCTAAGGTCTGATTTTAACATATTCAAAGACGATGGCTTTCTAACAGTACTCAAGTTTCAATCCCTCTAAGGTCTGATTTTAACATAATAGTGGGTGGTATCTCATCTCAATTAGAATGGTTTCAATCCCTCTAAGGTCTGATTTTAACCATTTCCTAGTTCTTGCGGCGATCTTCGAGAAATTAGAGGTTTCAATCCCTCTAAGGTCTGATTTTAACCCTCACAGGAATTGCTCAGATCATCATGAAATTCCCCCGTTTCAATCCCTCTAAGGTCTGATTTTAACGTATATTACAAAAGACGATTATGAAAACGATTACGAGTTTCAATCCCTCTAAGGTCTGATTTTAACAGAGATTCTGAACTAAAAGCGATTGCAGTAAAATCAGTTTCAATCCCTCTAAGGTCTGATTTTAACTCATCAAGCGCCTGGTACATCTCAGGCTCCTTCATGTTTCAATCCCTCTAAGGTCTGATTTTAACTGGCATATACTGGAATATCTACAACCCATATACCGAGTTTCAATCCCTCTAAGGTCTGATTTTAACCTGTATATAGACCGGTCCATCGACTTCATAGACTCCGTTTCAATCCCTCTAAGGTCTGATTTTAACAGGTATGTAGATAGTTGCCCCTCCGCCTTTTACAACGTTTCAATCCCTCTAAGGTCTGATTTTAACCATATGGCAACTGGTATTGGAGCATCGGCTGAAAGCAATGTTTTAATCCCTCTAAGGTCTGATTTTAACGATTTCAGGCGGAACATGGAGGATACTACGCCAACGTTTCAATCCCTCTAAGGTCTGATTTTAACTATCAGGTGAGCTGGTAGAATTTGTTGACCTTCCGACGTTTCAATCCCTCTAAGGTCTGATTTTAACGATTCTGTAGCTGAAGGCGCAACTCCCGAAGAAGCAAGTTTCAATCCCTCTAAGGTCTGATTTTAACATATAATGTTTCGCTCTAGGCAGCAGTTAACAGGTTTGTTTCAATCCCTCTAAGGTCTGATTTTAACTGACCACAATAATACACAAACCGCGTTTAAATCCGAGTTTCAATCCCTCTAAGGTCTGATTTTAACGGGGTCAATGATGTGATTTCGTGGATAGATGTGGAGTTTCAATCCCTCTAAGGTCTGATTTTAACAGTTCATCCGCACGGGGATTGTCGTTATAAGATCAAAAGAGAAGTTTCAATCCCTCTAAGGTCTGATTTTAACCCATTGTATTGATTACATGCTTCCCTCGAAGACCCGTTTCAATCCCTCTAAGGTCTGATTTTAACATGTTCACGTTTGAAGAGGTTCCCGGCTGCTGCACTGTTTCAATCCCTCTAAGGTCTGATTTTAACCCTCGCCAGAAAACAGACGGCTCTGAAATTGCATTGTTTCAATCCCTCTAAGGTCTGATTTTAACTCACCTTCGGATTTTGGCGCCCATTCGAACATTCCTGTTTCAATCCCTCTAAGGTCTGATTTTAACGATTCGTGTATGATTTATGAAGACTATGCAATCACGTTTCAATCCCTCTAAGGTCTGATTTTAACCAAGAGGTCATACAGCGACCAGATAGACTTCATTCGTTTCAATCCCTCTAAGGTCTGATTTTAACAGGACCTGCGGCGCGGTTTCTCCTGGTCGGGTCATGTTTCAATCCCTCTAAGGTCTGATTTTAACAAGCCAGTACTCCGTATGCTATCCCTGCTACTAGTATGCAGATGTTTCAATCCCTCTAAGGTCTGATTTTAACATATTAAGAACGCCCTTCTCGATATGATTCCGGAAGGGGTTTCAATCCCTCTAAGGTCTGATTTTAACATTTATAAATTGGAAATCCAATGATTACCTCATCATGTTTCAATCCCTCTAAGGTCTGATTTTAACACCCGTTTTCGACTGAATCCCACCCCCCTGTATAATATGTTTCAATCCCTCTAAGGTCTGATTTTAACTTTTAGCTATCTCGAATCCGTTTATATTGCCTGATGCGTTTCAATCCCTCTAAGGTCTGATTTTAACATTGGTACACGTTCATCATCATTATCTCCAAAGAGTAATAGACCCGTTTCAATCCCTCTAAGGTCTGATTTTAACAGTATGTTCATGTTATTGCTCCTTATCTGAATCGGGTTTCAATCCCTCTAAGGTCTGATTTTAACCACCATTGTAGTCTTCTTCCTTAAGATCCAGACAATGTTTCAATCCCTCTAAGGTCTGATTTTAACGTCATCCTGAAATACTTAGTTTTATAATGTTTCCCGTTTCAATCCCTCTAAGGTCTGATTTTAACGACTCCAGTAACCTGTTCAAGCCTTAATAATTCTTCGTTTCAATCCCTCTAAGGTCTGATTTTAACACTATCGGGGTCTGGGTTACAGGTTGCTCGAACTATGTTTCAATCCCTCTAAGGTCTGATTTTAACTCAATTCTTTTCAATGAGGCAGGCTGACATAGATACGTTTCAATCCCTCTAAGGTCTGATTTTAACACAAAATCTTTGACAAAATATATGCCCAGGGTTTTAGGGTTTCAATCCCTCTAAGGTCTGATTTTAACTCGAACGTCTCCGCCTATTGGCCTTGTGTTTGGCCCGTTTCAATCCCTCTAAGGTCTGATTTTAACAGGCCATCGCCTAGCCCATCGTGCATTTTCATATCAGTTTCAATCCCTCTAAGGTCTGATTTTAACACACATCTTCTATTTTCTTTTCCGCCTGCCCTAAAACGTTTCAATCCCTCTAAGGTCTGATTTTAACATTAATGCCCTGTGGGTATACCCCAACTACTTTAGTGTTTCAATCCCTCTAAGGTCTGATTTTAACTCCTCTAGACCCGCAGGCCGTACACTTCGAAATCACGTTTCAATCCCTCTAAGGTCTGATTTTAACTGCAGTAAGCTGCCTGCCGGATATGCGAGTTCTTGAAGTTTCAATCCCTCTAAGGTCTGATTTTAACACCCTAGCAGGCACAAGCGAACTAGGAACCCCAGACAAGTTTCAATCCCTCTAAGGTCTGATTTTAACTTTCTTCGCTCATTCCGGGAAATTCCTCTTTGAAATGTTTCAATCCCTCTAAGGTCTGATTTTAACTATTTTTGAGTGTTGCGTGCCTATCCTGTTTTGTTCGTTTCAATCCCTCTAAGGTCTGATTTTAACGCCATGGAACCCAATACGTATTCGTTGTGTGCGCAAATGGTTTCAATCCCTCTAAGGTCTGATTTTAACTGCCGAGGCGGTCCCTTCGAATGATGTATCTTTGATGTTTCAATCCCTCTAAGGTCTGATTTTAACGATTTCGCAGGTGAGCCCTCCGAAGGCCCCCGTGGTGTTTCAATCCCTCTAAGGTCTGATTTTAACAAGTTGCTAGCATTAGTCTCCCCTCCCCTTGAATAGTGTTTCAATCCCTCTAAGGTCTGATTTTAACCGCTCTCGGATGTCTGGCACTACGTCCCAAAATGAGTTTCAATCCCTCTAAGGTCTGATTTTAACCAGTTCTTGTATACCCTAGTTCATAAGCAAATGCTGTTTCAATCCCTCTAAGGTCTGATTTTAACTATTGGCCTTGTGTTTGGCCCTGTCGCGTTCTGGATGTTTCAATCCCTCTAAGGTCTGATTTTAACGGTTTGCAGAGTCCAGGTATCTCCAAAATCATCAGAAGTTTCAATCCCTCTAAGGTCTGATTTTAACTTTTGATCATTTGTGTTGTCACAAATATAATCCCCAATGTTTCAATCCCTCTAAGGTCTGATTTTAACCCCTGCAAGATATACGGCAAATTATACGTATAACTCGTTTCAATCCCTCTAAGGTCTGATTTTAACGGGCTACAGCAGGCACTGTGAATGCCCCTGCCATAAGTTTCAATCCCTCTAAGGTCTGATTTTAACATGTTTCAGCGTCGTCAATTGTTAATCTGCCAGAATTGTTTCAATCCCTCTAAGGTCTGATTTTAACTCTACAGCCTGCCCACCCAGGGAGGGTAAAAGACATGTTTCAATCCCTCTAAGGTCTGATTTTAACCAAGCAAATTTTCCCTTATTTTTCCTTAAACTTAGGCATGAAAATTTATTGTTAAAAATTACGAATTAGGGTTTTTATTGCTGTTTTTGGACAATTACGTTTGTACTCTGCCAGATATAAAACTATCCATTTTTTAATGAGATTCGAGTATGAAATTCGGGGATTGTTCTTTTGGATAAGGATATATAAAGATCCACGAAAAAATAACTCAAAATCTAAAGGTTTAAGTCAGAATATATTACTTATATCTGCTTTTGGAGTTCCAAGGTTTTCTACCCCAAGGTATTTTTTATCTCTTGAGCTGTAGAAAATGATATGATCCGAACTCTCGTTAATCAACTCCTTAAGCGTGGATCTGACTTTCAGGAATTCGGCTTTCGTAAGTTCACCTTCAAATACACTGTTCTGGACCCAGTTCATATATTGTCTTAGAAAAGTCCTGACTTTATTTACTCTATCAACCCCCACATCATATACTATTACTACATACATATTTATCACCTTATTTAAACAGATACCACCAAAATTACCACTAGAACTTACCACCACATAACGAGAGGTTTATACTCTTCTGCACCCAGAACATGCTTTGAAAGCTTATAAAGCTCCAGCCGTATAAGGCGTTTGTAAGATACACTCCGGTTCAGGCCTTTGTGTTTGATAGTAGTCTTGAGCTTTTCGTCATATTCTTTAAGAAAAATTTTCTTCCCCTTATCACTCAATAGCATGTTCCCGATTTCTCCTCTGAAACAGTTATCATCCAACATATTTTTATTGACCAGTTTAAAAATGATCCTGTCTACCAAGATCGGTTTAAAAATTTCGCTAATATCAAGAGAAAGAGAAAACCTGCGCTCAAAGGGCTCATGCAAGTACGAAATTGTAGGATTAAGCTGAGTATTATAAATCTCAGAGAGGGTAGTGGAATAAACAAGAGAATTTCCGAAACTTATGAGCGTATTCATTTTATTTTCCGGCGGCCTTCTGGTGCGTTTGATTATTCTGTAATCCTCAGGGAAAATCTCATCGAGTGCATTATAATAAAGCTCTCGGATTTTCCCTTCAGTCCGCATCATTGAAGGGACTGCCTTTGCGCCTTCAAGACAGGAAAGTTCGGACTCAATAGAAGCTACATAACCTTCAATTGTATCCTGAATATTTTCTCTATTCCTTGCATAATACCTCAGATTCCTGAGAATGTTTCCACAAGCGCCCTCAATAAATTTCTCAGCCAGATACAATCGCCTCTCCGAGTCAAGATAATGTTCCGCCTGCCGTATGACCAAATCTCCACTGATCAGGGTTTCCCGTGGATACATTGAACCCTCATAAAAACCGTAATAATTGAAAAAATGAATTGGAACACCTTCTTTTGAAAGGTAAGAAACCACCCCTGACGAAAAAGAAAGATTTCCATAAGCGAAGATAGAACTAATTTTATTTATAGGAAGGATCTTTCTCCCTTCCTTATTTTCAAAGTAAACTGTGTTTTCTTTTCTCTTCAGAATCCCATCCTGTAGAATATAGAAATCGTCTCTCATTCACTCACCTCCTATAGCGTTTCATTAATTTTCCTTTGCTCTTTATGCTCTATCCTATCTCCACAAAAACAGAACTCCTCATAGGCGCATTTTGAACAGATTTTCTTGCGCTCAGGTAAAGGCATGGAGCCAAGCACTATATTTCCAATATTTTCAATATCTTTTTCAGTACTAGCTTCATCCCCAGGATTTAGCTCTATTTTTTCAGTTTTATTTAGAAGAGGATAATTTAAGACTCCTGCAGCGTCAATTCCCCTTTTCTTAAGAAAGTAAAGGTAAAATAAAAGCTGAGCCCTATCCGCAGCATCCATTTTCTTGCTCTTCTTTATTTCGTGAATTTCAAGTCTTTTCCCGGTTTTCACAAAATCAATACTTATACCATCAATAGTGACATTTTTGAAGCTTTTTTTGTAGCGGTCTTCATGCAGCGTTTTTCCTATGGCAACACTATCGCTTTCATTCTCAAGACTTATATTACGAGAAAAAAGCCAGAGTTTTGTCTCACACACATGATAGTAATTTACCTTAACTCCAGTAATCCGAACTGGCCCCAGGAAAACCTCTGCATGGATGTTTTTTTCAAGTTCAGATTGGGACTCATCTGAACATTTCTTCTTCTGCATAGTATCCTCATCAATCAATCTTTCGACCCCACGGCTTTGGTTTTATTTCCAAAACATCAACGCACCCGAATCCCATAGCATTTTTTTCACCCAACCCAGCATCATACGCAAACTGTAAAAGTTCTGGATTTGCAGACAGGTAAAAATCCATTAAACTGCAGCGCCTATAATTATTTTCTATTTTTATGCGTTTAGGTTTGAAGCGTGGGATGCTTATAACTTCAAAAAAGTCCTTATCGATTTTTGATCCATAGAATTCTTCATACCTTGCAACCAGATTTTTATGCAGGTTTTCATGGAACTTTGAGTCTTTGGGGTATAGGTCAAACTCTACCAGCTTATCATCCTCTTTTCTCAGAGTCTTTAAATAGATGGGAGAAAGCGTCCTGAAGGTGCATGTATCCGAAAAACGGATTGAAGGAAGGACTTCAATCCTTTCAATTACAAATCTGACCCTGTCTTCATTATTCCCTAGAAAAAATTCTGGTTCAAGCAAAAGACCCTCCGCAAAACTCCTTATAAATTCAGGATCGGGAGATGACAGAAAAAAATGAGCTGTTCTGAAATTTAACCCTGATTTTGCGGGGATTTTCTCACCTAGAATAAGATTGGAAAATGTGTAGAATTTAAAGCCTCTTTTACTATGAATTTCGTTTGCAAGCTCTATATTAGAAGTAGATAACTTAGAATATAGCATTGAAGCGAGACCATATTGATAGTCATAATGGAGCGGATCTAAAGAGATTTTTCTGACACTTACCCTGCATCTCATAGATAGATATTGGGATGTTTCGTATTTATAGTTAGATGCAAATAATAAAAACAGTAGACTTGAAGTCAATTTTTTCTGCAAAAGTACTATAAAAAATTTATTTTCCTTACTTTTTTTCCAATTATTCACATTTTCAATTACTCACATTTTATAACAAGATTCGTGATAAACGAAGACTGAGGAAATTAAATATTTTTCATCGGTGGGAAAGGCCCTAAAATACCAGGTTATGGAAAAAGTTATCATTAACTTAGCACTCAAAAAGCTTTCTATGACAAAACTGGGTAAATAAAATGAAATACTTGTGATGAAATCTTTTAACTGTTAAGTAAACAAGAACTTGTATGGATGAAAGTTCCTGCAGGATCTAATTGCAGGCAAAGTATAGAGAGACTAAAGAGAATATCAGGGAGTAAGGAACAAAGATACAATATGGGGGTATTGTATCGGAAAAGCTCCTTATTCCCTAAAGTCTCTCCGTTTTCATCTTACTTCATATCTCTTTTAATATTCTCTCATATCTTCATTTTACTTACTTTTCCAATTTTCCGTTCTTACTTCTTAACTATTGTTATTGCAATATTTTATTAGCGATCTTTTATAAAGACTCCACTACTTAGCTTAGGTTTTTTCAGTTACTTTTCATAGCTTTAGCTCTCAAATCTTCTGACATTTTATCGATTGCATATCTGAGGGCAGGCCTGAGCATCTCATTTTTGTTCTTCAAATCGGACTTGAAGAGCTCTTCACAAAGATCAAAGATCTCTCTTTTATTTTCAGGCCTTATTTCACTGAAATATTTCCTTGGGCTCTGTAGAAATCCTCTGAAATAATGAATTTCCATAAATTTAAACTGAGCAACAAGATCTGAATATACTTATCTTTTTTCAGCCTCTTTCATCTGATGTAGACAGGTTTTCTACAGAGCCTTTCTTTGCAATTTTTCCCACAGATGCAGATTTTACCCCATAGCGTGGAATTTCTTCTTTAAAAAATCGTCTTTAAAAACTGAGAATAATTGGCTTTTGTTTTCTCATTCACGCCCAGGGCAAGATTCTCTCTAATTATTAATATAAAATCTGGTTCCACAGTCCCCTGTTTGCCCTCAGGAAATCTTTAAGCCCAAAGCTTTCTTTTAAATTATAATCAAGGGGAAGAAACAGAGGCTATTTGGATTAGTTTAGTCAGACAAGTCCAAGCGCCTGGATAAGGCTGTTTCCATACCAGACAACCATAAGATTATTTGCAGTTACAAAGA
>ENA-UOOH01002849-UOOH01002849.1-fermentation-metagenome-genome-assembly--contig:-NODE-2849-length-14122-cov-4.787943_pt1 | contig 14122 bp, 13 predicted proteins | sample MGYA00245778_ERZ724025 | MGnify/ENA primary metagenome ERZ724025 (study PRJEB28704, sample SAMN03018313) | fermentation metagenome | biome: anthropogenic terrestrial biome; feature: soil; material... | reverse complement strand
AACCCCACGTTTTGCTTACGAGGACTTTATTTCCTCCGTTTGCATGTCCATAGGGTTCAGTGATCGCCTCCACTGCCAAAATATCACCCCACTGCAGGGTCTCGGGGACCAAACTCATATCGACCGAAGATGACGGCGTCCCGCCGGTCGTATCGACATGGCTCTGCAGCGTTCGTATAATCTCGCCTTCCGCGTTGTAGACCCGCACGCGGACATCTGCCGGATCCCCGGTATTTGCAAAGCTGCCGTACACATACAGATCACGCATCTCGGCAAAATAGGTTTCATCTGCAGAAGGCTGAAGGATATCCAGCGACACCTCGCCTGCTGCCGGAATGATACACAGGGCTGCCGTCAGAATCAAAATCAAAAGAAGATTGCTGGTTTTCAGGATAAGACACCTCAAGAGAATAAATGATACTTGTACTGATGCTGTAATTATACCTTCCGGGCGGGAAAAAGCAAATCCAGCCAAATCCTTTATATTCTGGTCAGGTGAATCTACTTACATGGATATTTTTGCAACAGTCATTATGATCATTATTGCGGTCGTGATCTGCGCAATACTGTTTTTCATCCTGAGAAACGGACTAAAACTCCTGATCAACGCCGTATGCGGTGTCGTTATTCTCTTTATCGTTTCCTGGCTGAATCTTGCACCGATCGGGGATCTTTCGGTCGCACAAGTGATAGTATGTGCGGTGGGAGGTATTCTCGGAGCTGCGATGCTGATCATCCTTTCGTTCTTTGGAATCGTGATTTGAACAAACCTTATTTTTCGATGATGGAAACATTGAACTCGATCCGCTTTCCCGTCATCTCGATCGTGTAGTTTCCCTGTGTAAGGAAGGTTATCACATCCTTCATGCCGGTATCATACTGGCCGGCGAATCCCTCATTTGCCACCAGGTTCCCGGATTCATCATAGATGGTTATCTCAAACCTCGCATCAGGATCGGGATAGGTCACATACACCGTTTTGTAGGTCGTATCAATGAGGATGCCTTTTTCAATGATCTCTTTGTCAACGAGTACTTTTTTGACCGTTACATCAGGAACCAAATACTCGATCACTAATTCAGTCACCGGATAGATATTCACCGCCTTGAGAGAAGTATGCCCGGAGACCGAGTAATAGGGATAGGTAATATGATCAAAGTAAATAAGTGTAGCATTTCCAAGGACGGTCTCGGTATATACCGGCTGGAAAACAAATGACGGATCACTGATATCACATATCTGGCCGACCGCCGAACACGGAGTAACATTTTTCGCTATCTGAACGGAAATGGTTGGAGATGGTGTGGCCGTATTATTAAGTGTGCTTGGCTCCGGGTATCCCTGCGGAAGAAAACTGGTCGTACTCGTCATTATCAGTAAGACACCTACAAGAGCCAGCAAAACAGCGGTTAGAAGCAGAAGCATCGGCGGTGTAAAAAAACCACCCTTTCTCCTTCTTTTCCTCCGAAACGGATCATTTATTCTTGTTTGTCCGGACCCGCCGTTCTGCTGAACCATATACGATACTAAGTTGTTTCTAATGTATTATTAAGATACATCTGACGATATGCAGCTCAAAAAAGGAGTGTTTTATTTGATCGACGAGTGCAGTGTAAATAGCCCCGACTCATCATATTTGATGAGTTTGGCCGTTTTCGTGATATGCCCGCGGGATTTCAAAAGAACAAACGGCATGCGGTATGGTCTCATATGATCGTTATCGGGGAACTCTCTGAACATACATGCGACCCCGTCGGCAAATACCTCGGAAAAACCGAATTTGCTGGTGAAAACATTCGTCTGACCAGAATTGACATGCAGGATCGTTGTTGCTCCTGTTGAACGCAGGGATGAATATACCATATTCAGATCGGTTGATCGAAATCCCGTCGAAGTGACCATTGTTTCTTCAAGGACAGAGAATGGATTCACGACAACACGGCTCACCCCAAGCTCCTGGATCATGATCGCAACATTGTTGCCGAGACGCGAGGAGAAGGTCAGAAAAATTTCCGGAGGCAGCTGTAAAATATAGATATCCTTATTGATCCGATCACGCATCTCGGGATACATCGAGAGGAAGTGTCCCGTCAGCTGTTCCACCGGATTGAACAGGCTGATGTACATCACTTTCTCGCCATTCAGAAGGCCCTGATACAAATACTGGAGAGAGAACATCGTTCTGCCGGTACCTGTCTCGCCGATCAGGACGAAAACCGATCCCTTGATGAAACCTCCGCCGATCATGTCATCCAGTCCGGGGATGCCGGACGGGATCGTTACTTTTGACTGCGGTTCGTAATTCATTTTATGCCACTCTCCTGAGATTGGATATCTCAAAGCCGGTCTCGGGGGCTATGGAAACATTATAGGTGGCAATATCCCTTGATGAGAGGAGAGGGAGAACACCGGCAAACTTTTCGATGTACATCTGCCGCTGCCTTGACATGGATTCCTGACTTTTCTGCCACACCAGACGAATGATCGCATCGAATGAATTGCCAAGTGCGATTTCCCTGCTCTCCGGAAGAATACCGTTGGTCAGTAATATTATAAAGGTGATATGCCGTTTTTTTGCCGCACGGGAGAGACCATATATGAGAAAAATCAGATTCTGCCATTTGTCCTGATCGCTAAAGTACGGGAGATACGGCGTCAGTGAATCAATATACACCATTGAATTCTCGGGTGCCGTTTCCACCATACCTGCAAGATATGCGAAACCCCCGTAATCGTCATGGGGCGGCAAATTCCTGAGATGCTCGGATATCGTCTTTTGGGAATACCAGGAAAGCGGAACGATCGATCTGGCAAAATAGACGTCACCCATATCCATATGATACACACGTTTATCCAGGATTTCACCTTCAAAATCAATAGTGTTCAAATAACTGAACTGCTGTTTCATCATATCCACAAACTGCACTCGGGAAGTTTTTGGCGTAATATAATATATCGCATCGGGCCGATTGGTATTTTTTACCGGTGGAATATCTCCAGTGACCTCCCGGCAGTAATTGACCAGAGACGTGAAGAGAAATTCGGGTCCTCCCGCACCGGGCTCCGTGAATAATAATATCGTTGATCCGATTGGAACGCCGCCGCCAAGTATTTTATCGACTGAGGGGATGTACGTCGGAACACGAATGATTGTATGATCATCTGGCATTTATGTGATTGATACTATCTGCATGAATAGGGATATAATTAACCCCTATCTAGCCAATTACCTGCATACTATCTATGCGCATCTTCGGAACTACGGAACCATCGAACGTCTTCGTTTCGGCAGAGATGTGCACACCGCTTCTGAGAATGTCAAAAACGTTCCCTGAGATCATCGCTTTTTTCACCGGACTGACAAACTTCCCGGACTCGGCAAAGAATGCGTTGGCCACTTCCACGGAAAATTCGCCGGTGAGGGAGTTTGCCGTATGCGCTCCGATAACCTCGCGAACGAAGAGACATGGTTTGTCCATAACATCAGATACCGGTGCCGCGATCCGCAGACAATGCGGATGAATATATGTCGCCCCGTTTCCTGCCCTATGGGCATGTCCTGTCGAGGTCGTTTTTGCCTGCGATGCAGTCTTTACGTCATACATAAATGCGGAGAGCACGCCGTTTTGAACGATCGAAAGGTCGGAAGTTACCGTTCCTTCAGAGTCGAACCGCTTCCATGCAGAACCGGCCGGATCCATGGGAACATCCGAGATCGAAACCGAAGGGTGCAGAACATCCTCGCCCAGTTTTCCTACAAAAACCGATTTTCCTGAAAGAACGTTCTTTCCATTCACGGCCTCGGTAAAGAGATCGAGAATAAGTGATGCCACCACATGTTCGGAGAAGACAACGTCGTATTTCTTTGTCTCAACATTCGCGCCGTTTCGGGAGGCGGTCGCCCAGAATGTGGTTTCTTCACCAATCTTTTCCGGATCGACACGATCCAGGAACGGGCTTGAGTCATAGTCATACCCGGTCGAGTTCTCGCAGATGGCATCCATCCCAAGAGAAATACCGGAAATCTGGCGTGTGTAATGAACATCGTTCGAGTTGGCAATAACCGCTGTTCCTGTCGAAAGAGAGACCCCTCCTGTGACCACGCGTGCCTCGGGGTGCTTCGCGGCTCCGGCATTCATCCGTTCCAGATACTCGGCAGCAAGGTCCGGCGTCACAGTGATGTCTGGATCGAATGGGTCGCGGCCGTCCGGCAGCGCGGCCTTTGCCGGGAAACCAGTCCAGCCGGGAACCGGTTCTGAAAGTTTGGCTGATGACAAGGCAACATCAACGCAGTCTTTCCACCTTGCGGCATCTGAGGTTCCGGATATTCCAATGCGGTTGTCCTTCACCACCCGGAGATAAATGGAACTGCCCGCATGTTCGAAAACCGAAGAGACGGCCATCTCCCGCTGTTCAAGGGATATGTCGGTATAATCCAGCATAAATACCTCGATCTCATCGGCAAACTTCTCACCGTACGAGATGATCCGGTCGATATCGAGTTCAGACATTTCCGCCGCCTCCAACTAACGCCTCGGTAAGATACACGTGGGGAGCTCCATCCGATACCGGAACCGACTGACCTTTCCCGCACATTCCCGAAGACATTTTGCGTTCTTTCCCGCACAAAGCGATGTTATGCAGCACCGAGAGAATATCCCCTGAGAGGGACACGTCACGAATCATTTTTGCAGTTTCTCCATTTTCGATCAGATATCCATACTTTGCATTGAACTGGAAGGCTCCACGGCCGGGATCGACCTGCCCTCCCCTTGAACCGATCAGGAGAACGCCTTTTCTGCATTCGGCGATGATCTCATCATAGGAGGCGTCGCCTTCTTTGATGTAGGTATTACTCATACGAACCAGAGGCTGCATTCCAGGTTCGGCTCTGGCATGGCCTGCGTCACCGGTATCCAGACCGACGGCGGCCAGGGTCTCGCGGGAATGCATATATTTGTGCATGATCCCGTTTTTGATCAGTTCTGTCGGACCGCAGGCAACACCTTCAGCATCGAACGGCTCGTACCCGTATCCGTGCATAGAAGGATCGTCGATGATGGTGACGAGAGACGAGCCGACCCGTTCACCCAGTTTGCCGGCAAGAACGGAAACCCCATCTCGTACGGCGTCTCCTTCACTTGCATGACCGACCGCCTCGTGAGCAAATACGCCGCCGATCGCCGGATCCAGAACGGCAGGCATGCGTCCTCCGGAAACGGCGGAGGCATCCAGAAGTTCAACAGCGCGTTTCGCACACTTCTCGCCGTAAGGAAGATACTCTTTTAATGAAAGGGGACCTACGACCGCCTCCTGCTCATAGTTCATCTGCATGTCAGCTCCGCGGTTTGCAACCGCCGAGATGGTGAAGAGCGTGCGGCAGACCGAAGAGGAGGAGGAATAACCATTACAGTCTTCGAAGATGACGTCCTGATACTGCTCGGAGTATCGTGCCGAGGTGCTGCAGATCTCCGGTATTTTTGCGGACCCTTCGAGAAGAAGGAGCTGCGCGGCTTTTTCTTCGAGAGGGGTTTCTGCCTGTTCTTTTGCCGAACATACCCAGGAACGCGGAGAACCAAGCGGCACATCGGCGATATCGGCATGGACGCCGGCAAGACGTGCAGAGGCTGCGGCTTTCTGGATGCAGGCATCCTTCAATTTTTTATCATCCATATCGATGGATGAAGCACAGTAGTATCCCCATCCATTTTCGCCTAAGACCCGGAAGAGAGCTTTTCCATAAAAAGAAGAGCCGGCATTCTCGATCACCCGGTTCTCCGTCTGGATGGAGGTAACAGTCCCCCTGACATAACGGATGTCGTAATATCGTATCGTTTCCATGATTTTCCAAGACTACTATTTGGTCCTGAAGAATAACATATCTTCTGCTGTTTCAGGCTGAGTTGTTTTGTAAAAAAAGAGAAAAGGATCAGGATCCTATGACATCGGCATCGAAGACGTCCTCCTCTTCTTTGAGGATGGGGACCGCCTTATCAAAAACGATCGTCTCATCCTCCGGAGGTTTCATCTCAAACGTGATGAGGCCGACAACAGCGTTTCTGGTCGCATACGGATCAAGGATCGGACCGAACTTTATCACTTTGGTCCCACCGGCGGATATGATGATGGTATGTTTTTTAATTTGGATCGCATCGATCTTGTCAAAACGCACTTCCTGGTATGAGCCGATGCCTGACATCAGACAGATTCTCCGGGGCGTAAGATACAGACGGGGACGGTTGAGTTCCACCAGCCCCGAGATAAGAATGATCAGAGCGATCACGCCGGATACTGCTGATACGAGGATCTTTGTCAGGAGCTCTGGTGAAACAAGCCAAAGCGGGAAGACGGTTTCCAGCACAGGGATAAGAGCGATGAGAGGCGCCGTGATCCAGATCAATACCGCGATCACTGCAAAGATGATGAAGATGATGATATAAGGGAGCAGATACGACCCCTTCCGGCGGTCTTCCCAAACAATGCCTTCGTTGAACAAATATTTCGTCATAGCATCACGCAAATGAAATAAAATACGACGTGGTGATAGATATACCTTAGGTTATTTACGCAGTATGCGGGAATACTGACGGAACACGTGTCCAACTTCAGCAATTTTCCGTTCATGCCGAAGGAGGCTTTTTCAAAACGGTGTGATCAAAGGTAATCGAAAAAAAGAGGAGGGGCAAGTTCACGCTGGAACGTTGTCGGCGGGCATCGGCATTTTTGGGATATCCATATGTTTGCCGATCTGGAGAAGTTTTTGTTCGAACGCCACTTTATCCTCGGGAACGAGAGCATATCTGAGTACTTCTTCGATCCTGGTCACCGGAATGATGGAAACCATGTCGGCATACCGCTCTTCGATGAGAACATCTGCAAGGTTCGACTGCGGGATAATGATCGTGCGGATGCCGGCTTTTGCGGCTGCCTCGATCTTGTAGGTGACGCCGCCGATCGGGAGAACATCTCCTCTTACCGACAGGGATCCGGTCATCGCCACGTCCTGCCGGACCGGGATGTCTTCAAGCGCACTAATCACTGCCGTCGCGACGGTAACGGAAGCAGAATCTCCCTCGACCCCGTTGTATGTTCCGATGAACTGAACATGGATATCGACTTTCCGGATATCAGTCCCGGAGAACTTCTTGATTAAGGCACTCACGTTCTTGATTGATTCCTGAGCGATTTCTTTCAAGAGACCGGTCGCAATAACCATCCCAGCGCCCTGCGAGGGGGTAACCTCGGCCGTGATCGGAAGAACCGATCCTGCATCGTTGCCGACAACGGCAAGTCCGTTCACTCTTCCGACAAGATTACCGGAAACGATCGTCAGATCATAATCCCGGGTCCGGCGGATGTACTCGTCGGAGATCTGGTCTTCGACAGATCGTGCGATCTGTTTTGCCGAGACCACATGATGCATGGACGTCACGGGTGATCCTTCCTGAATGGCGAGATCGCCGGCGACCCGCACTAGACCGCCGAGATCTCTCAGCTTCACTGTGAGGTGACCTTTTCTGCCGGACCGGCGTTTTGCCTCGCGAAGGATCTCGGATACCGCAGACGGATCGTAATGCGGGATCTTCCCATCGTTTTTAACTTCCTGGGCTACGAACCTGACGAGCTTTGCCCGGTTATCAGGCGTATCATCCATAGTCTCGCTCATGTAGACCTCGTATCCGTATCCGCGGATACGGCTCCGGAGAGCGGGGTGCATATGCTGGACGGCGTCAAGATTTCCTGCCGCAATCATCAGGAACCGGCAGGGAACCGGTTCGGTTCTTACCATGGCTCCGGATGAACGTTCCGACTGACCGGTGATCGGGAACTCGCCTTCCTGGAGAGCTGTAAGGAGACTCTGCTGGGATGAGAGTTCAAGGGTGTTCATTTCATCAATGAACAAAACACCCTTGTGCGCACGGTGGATCGCTCCGGCCTCGACACGGTCGTGAGCCGGCGTCTCAAGACCCCCCGACTGGAACGGGTCGTGGCGAACGTCGCCGAGCAGTGCTCCGGCGTGGGATCCGGTCCCGTCCACGAATGGTGCGGTCGAGTCGGGTTTGTTGGAGACGATGAGTTTTGGGACCATAGCGGTTTCTTTCGGCATGAACGAACGAAATGCCATGAAGATAAATGCTACGGCGACGATACCCATCAGAAGCTGGCCTGAAATCAGAGCGATACCGAGAATACCAATGACCAGGATGAGAAGCATGGTGTTCTTCGAGGAAGCGCGTTTGCGTGCCTCTTCTTTGTGAGCTGCGACGATCTCTTTTCCTCTTCCTGCAGGAACCACCCGGATGATCGGATTATTGTTGTCCTCGGGATTCGGATACGTCAGGATGTCCTGCATCTCCTCTTTTGGAAGAAGTTCGGACATTGCCTTAGCAAGCATCGACTTGCCGGTACCTGGGCTTCCGATCATCATGACATGCCTGCGCTGGGTCGCGGCTTTTCTGATGACATCTACAGCATGTTCCTGACCGATGACCTGATCGATCAGCGAAGGGGGGATTACGAGATCCGCCGTGGTGTCAAACCGAACGCCTCCGAAAAGTTCGGCATCATATTTGTCAGAGGCATATACCTCTTTCACAGGCGAAGTGTCCCGCGCCGGGATTTCTTCCGTGACTTGCGCCGGGTTTACGTCCAAAACTGTCCCCATAACAGTTTCTTCAGGTCTTTGTCCCGGATTATTCTCATGTTCCATATTGTGTTCCATACCTCGATTAAAGATGCTAATATTTGTACTTGATTATGCTTTAAGTAGTTTCAGTAAGAGATAGTTGTTAGAGTCTTATCATGAAAGTAGTTTATACCGAAAAGAGCCAGGTTCTCGCGGCACGCACGGCGCAGAAGCTCGGCTGTCGTCTATCTGAAGTAAAATACACTACATTCCCGGATGGTGAGCAGTCCATACGCATAATGGATGATGACGATCAGATGATAATTATTGCAAGCACGGTCGATCCGGAGTCCACACTGCAGGCCATTCTCCTGCTCGATGCATGCGAGGGAAAAGAAACGACGCTTGTTCTGCCATATATGGGATACGCACGGCAGGACAAGAAGTTCAATGAAGGCGAGCCGATCTCAGCACGGGCAATGGCACGCGCCCTTTCGACCGGCGCAGACAGAGTCTTTACCATCAATATCCATGATACCTCGATTCTCGGACATTTCCGGTGTCCTGCAAAGAATCTGACAATCGCACCGGAGGTTGGGGAATATATCAGCACGATGAATCTGGAAAATCCGCTGATCCTGTCTCCGGATGAGGGTGCGTGGGAGTTTGCCAAAGGCGTGGCATCGGTTGGAAAATGGGACTGCGATCATCTGGATAAGACGCGGCTCTCGGGTTCGGAAGTTACTATGGCGCCAAAACATCTGGAAGCAAAAGGAAGAGATTGTATCATCGTGGATGATATCATCGCAACCGGCGGATCTATGGCAAAAGCGGCCGGAATGCTGCTTGAACAGGGGGCAACTTCGGTCAGAGCAGCGGGCGTTCACGGCGTTTTTGCCTCAGGCGGATACATCAAACTTATGCAGGCCGGGCTTGCCGACATCGCATCTTCGGATACCATCGAGCGTGCCTCGAGCAGGATAACGGCATCCGGCGTCATCGCAGACGCCGTACGTAAATGAAATATATTCTGGATTCATCCTATTTTTTCGGCGATTATACGCTTGACGGAGAGCTTTTTACCACACCCGAGGTTGTCAGCGAACTAAAAGATCTCGCATCAAAGATGAGGTTCGAGATCATGACGGAGAAAGGACTTGTAACTACCGAGCCGGAGGCCGAGCATGTGTTTGCAGCGACGAACGCGGCACTCAAAAGCGGGGATGCCAGAGTTCTCTCAGACACGGATATCTCAGTCATCGCTCTCGGCCTGACACTGGACGGCACGGTGATTTCTGATGATTTCGCCGTACAGAATGTATGCCGGCATCTGAAGATATCAGCCAAAGGCATTCTGCAGAGAAATGCCAAAAAACGGGTGTGGAAAAAAATTTGTTCCGGGTGCGGTGCGGAGATTCCGGCAGACGAGGAAGACTGCCCGATCTGCGGTTCGGCTCCGATCCGGCGCGGGACGGACATTAGAAAACGAAGGTAACGAATATTTCAGATAAGCCTTCTTCTGATGAACCAAGCTACTTTTGCTGCAAGGTTGTGCAGTCCCTCGGTGTATTTCCGTCTCGAGTAATGGATCACCGGATCGAGTATGCTGAGGTTTCCTTTCTCGTCGATGACCGAAACTGCCCCGTGACCGCAGCATAATCTGAGACGCTTCCCATTTTTCCTTAGTTCAGAGTCGAGCTCGACCGCTAGTCTCATCAGTTCGGTCCTTTCCTGTCGTCCGATCTCACTGTTGATATTGACGGAATTGATCAGGTAATCCGGGATCGACCCATAAATCAAACGCCAGGGAGTAAGCGAGGCAAAGTTCAGGATGGCATCGCTCGTAAAGAGGAGACCTTGTGCTGGTTCATAGAAGAAGAGCTGACCGGCAAGATGACCGCCGAGACTCTGCCACACCTCGAAGGTGAGTCCGGCAAACGTGATCGTATCGATGACCGGAAAGATCCCCCGCATCTTCTGCGGCTCGGTTTTTGAAAGGATGTACTCTTTCGGAAACGCCAGTTGGGAAAAGGTGTTTACTGTTGTTGTGTAGACTAGTTCCAGCAGCAGGAGATTATTGGTGGATGCAAAGGAGCGGGAGCCGTTTTCCAAAAGGTCTTTGGTAATTGGATGGACGAACGGCGGGACGGGCAGCAATCCGGTTATTCCTACATGATCGGCATCCCCGTGAGTACAGAGAACATGTTTAACATCGGAAAAGTCGCCGAGACCGAAATCGGCGAGTGTTTGTACCCAGTCGGCATAATTGACCCCGTATCCGGCATCGATAAGAAGTTTTCCATCCCCAGTCTGGAAAAGGTGGATACATCCCCCGCCGGGCGGCTGCATTGACCAGAGAACACAGGTATCCGAGAGAACGATCTTCTGGTAATCGACATAGAAATTTTTCCCGGAATTACCATAAAGGTACAGACCTATACTCTGCATGACCCAGAGAACCTGTTTGGGGTCTTTCCCCATTGAAACAAGTTCCTGTACGGCCGCATCTGCATCAAGGTAGAACTGCTTTTTTTCAGCATCGTTGAACGTGGTGAGATATGGCACAACTTTCTTCTGAAATGATTCAGTCACATATTTTGCCGACATATCCAGATGAAAGATTGGACTTTTCACTATTAGTAGGTTTCCCATATTTTCTGCCGGAAGGAGCTGCTTTTCAGCAGAAGTTTCACAAAAGCATATATGCGGGAAAAGCGATTACTTTTCATATGTCTTCCTTAGAAGAGCTCATGGCAAAAGCAAAAGACCTTCACGCCGAAGGCCACTCATCCGGCCAGATCGCTGATGAACTCAGCCTCTCGGTCGATACGGTCACCTGGCTTCTGACACAGGGAAAAGCCGGGATCGCGGCACCGAAAGATGTACATATCGACTGGACGAACGTCAGTTCCAACACCACACTCCTCGGCGGAATATCATCCATGATGCTGGCCCATTTTGAGGCAGCAAACGAAGAGGAGGAAGGGGTCGACACCGTTATCGGCATATCCGTATCCGGCGTACCTCTTGCAACGATGATCGCCGCAGAGGACGGACTCAATCTCGCCATATATCATCCCTCAAAACATAATCCGGAAGGTAAAATCGGATCGATATCCGGAAACTTCAGCAAGGTCTCCCAAAAACGGTGTTTAATTGTGGATGACTGCATCACAACCGGCAACACTCTTACAGAGATAGTGAATTACCTGCGCCGCCACAAAGCCACACCGGTCGGCATCTGTGTAATCTTTGATAAGCGCGGTGTCAAGGAAATAGAGGGCGTTCCGGTCTACTCGCTCTTTGCAATTAAACGTATCGACTGAACAGTCAATAACCAATACAACATATTTATATAGAAGTCCAATCCACTTTTTTAACATATTAGTACAGGAGAATAACGATTATGGCAAACAACTCAGGTCAGCAGGTCGTCATTTTACGTAATAACGTAGAACGCGTTCCGGGACAGGAAGCACTTCGCTCCAATATCATGGCAGCAAAGGTCCTTGGCAACACAGTGAGAACAACGCTTGGTCCACGCGGTATGGATAAGATGATGGTTACTCAGGGTAGTGATGATATCGTCATCACCAACGACGGAGCGACAATCCTTCACCAGATCCATGTTGAGCACCCGGGCGCAAAACTTGTTGTCGAGGTTGCTGAAACCCAGGACAATGAATGCGGTGACGGCACTACGACTGCAGTCGTCTTGGTCGGTTCTTTTATGGAGCAGGCAGAACATCTGATCGACAGCGGTGTCCACCCGTCTGTGATCGCAAAGGGATACAACCTTGGTATGCTCAAGGCGCTTGAACTCCTCGAAAAACTTGCGATCGACGTCACGCCGAAAGACAAAAACATGCTGAAACTGATCGCCAAAACCGCGATGACCGGAAAATCCATCGAAAGCATCATGGATCAGGCATGCGATGTTGTTGTCGAGGCAGTTTCCGGAGTCGCAGAGACCACCGGAAAAAAGACGCTGGTCAACGAAGACGACATCCTTGTCAAGACAAAACGCAGCGACACAATGAGTGCTGAACTCATCAAAGGTGTCCTGATCGATAAAACCAGACTTGACTCGCTGATGCCGAAAAAGATCAAAGGCGTCAAAGCAGCATTCATTGCCGGCCCGCTCGAGATCACCAAGACCCAGACCAAATCCAAGATCAAGATCACCTCAGCAGAACAGCTCTCGGAATTCTCCTCTGCAGAACGTGCGACCCTCAAAGCAATGGCCGACAAATTCGCCGCAAACGGCGTAAATGTCGTTCTGTGTCAGAAAGGCATCGCCGACCCGGTACAGTATTACCTTGGCGAACACGGTATCTATGCACTTGAATTCGTCCCGGAAAAAGACCTGAAATACGCGGCAAAAGCACTCGGCGGCCAGGTCATCAATAAACCTGAAGACCTCTCACCCGAAGTAATTGGAACTGCAGGCAAACTCGAGATGCTCGATGATCTCGAGATGACGAAACTCTCCGAGTGTAAAAACCCCAAGGCAGTGACCATTCTTCTCCGCGGCTCCTCCCAGCACCTTGTCGATGAACTCGAACGTGCGATCGAGGATGCAAAACGTGTCGTGCAGGACGTCATTGAAGATGGTTCCTACACAATCGGCGGCGGCTCCGTTGAAACCGAACTGTCCCTCAGACTCAGAGAATATGCAGCAACCGAAGGCGGCCGTGTTCAGCTTGCCATCGAAGGCTACGCAAAGGCATTCGAGATCATCCCGAAGACCCTGGCTGAGAACTCCGGCTTCGACACCGTTGACAAAGTCATCGATCTTCGTCAGGCACACGCAATGGGCCAGAAGTATGCAGGTCTCGATGTGTTTACCGGCACCGTCGTCAACATGAAGGAACTGGGCGTTGTTGAACCGAAGAGAGTCAAACGCCAGGCAATTCAGAGTGCCTCCGAGACTGCCATGCTTCTCATCCGCGTTGATGACATGATGATCTCCAAAGGCGCCGGCCAGATGTAAATCCGGCAACCAATCCCATATATTTTTTACATTCAAAGACGTATGCTTACTACGCGCATACCATAACGTATCGTATAGATGCCTGCCGAGGTAGTCTAGTCCGGAAGGGCGGTGGCCTCGAAAGCCACTGGTGGCGACACCTCGGGAGTTCAAATCTCCCCCTCGGCGTCCTTTATTTTCTATTTTGATCTGAAATCCAAGCTCTTTTACTTAATGTGAGATGCGGAACGGATACATATCCGGCGCGTTTAAATCTGAACGTATTTCGGGTTTTTCAAAATATTCTTTGGAAATTGAACCAAAAAATATATAAATATTCGATCCGAATTTTCAATTATAATACATTTAATGATGTAAACCAATAGAAGAAGGTAGAAATGGACTCATACGCGATTCAAAAAAACAGCGAAAAAAGCTTTACTGTCATCATCACGAGTCCGCATAGCCTTGCATGGAGACCCCTTGATTCAGAAGGGATCAATATCGTCGGAAATGACAGTACC
>ENA-UOOH01002848-UOOH01002848.1-fermentation-metagenome-genome-assembly--contig:-NODE-2848-length-14123-cov-11.563691_pt1 | contig 14123 bp, 14 predicted proteins | sample MGYA00245778_ERZ724025 | MGnify/ENA primary metagenome ERZ724025 (study PRJEB28704, sample SAMN03018313) | fermentation metagenome | biome: anthropogenic terrestrial biome; feature: soil... | reverse complement strand
ACAACTATTTATTTGATTGTCAAAGTGGTAATTATTAGAAGTGCCCATATTTTTAATGAGTTTGGTGAAAAGTCATTGAAATGTATTGATGTTTGGAAGAAGTATTTGGGAAAAGAGAGGTTGAAAAAGCCTAATTATCATAAGAAGTATTCCAGGATGATGTATTGCCATGATGATTTTGGAGGGGATAGTTATGAAGAGGATAAAGAAGTAAATCTACGCTTTGGTGTACGTGAGATTGATATAAATCTATATTTTTATGTTTGTTTTTTCGATTTCAAAAAGGTGAAAGAGCTTTTGGACAATGGGGCAAATCCTGAAGCGGAATTTTATTTGGATGAAGACCTTAGGTCTATAGATGATATTTCTGGTCCTATTGATAGGGTGATGGATGAAGTAGGTTTTTTAGGAAACCAATTACTTCATTTTTATTTTGAAGAATATGTAAATGATAGGGAGCAAAAAGTTCGTGCATACGATAGTCTTGTTTATCAATTAATTTCTTGGGGTGCTCATACAGATATGTATAACCTTTTGACAGATAAGGATAATCATAAAGACTATCTGTAAGGTTGTTTGATTTAGCTCTATGAATTTATTGAATTAGAATATTTTACATTAGTTAAGGTTTATTATAAACCCTCAAATTGAATTTTTTTTTCTGGTTATTGTTTTGATTATTATTGTTTTGCTTGGCATTGGTTTTTATTAGTTATTAAATAATAGCTCGGATAATTTATTGCCCAATTATGATTCCGACACCACAAAAATAGATTATTACAATTAACATTAAACAAAGTCCAGATAAGGATGAAAAAGAGGAAAATAAAGAGTAAAATGTCTTAGTTTCTCTTTGAATTGAAATTTTCTGTATCTTTGTAATCAAATTATTGTTTATGTATAGACCTCCTTTTACTATTAGTGCTGATGCTATTAACCTGATTGCGGAAATATCTGCTCAGATCGAACGCTATGCTATTCGTATGGAGCAAAATGATGCTCTGCTTTTGAGGAAAGTTAATCGTATTAAAACTATTCATAGTTCTTTGGCAATTGAGGGCAATAATCTTTCGGAAAATGAGGTTGCTGACATTATTGATGGAAAGACTGTTATTGCTCCTCTTTCTGAAATTCAAGAGGTGAGGAATGCATTGAGGGCTTATGAGGCTTATCCAACCTTAGATGCCTTTTCTTCAAAAGATTTGTTGAAGGCTCATGGTTTGATGATGGAGTCTTTGTCCGATGATGCTGGTCATTTTAGGAAGGGTGGTGTTGGTGTGTTTTCTGATAAAGGATTAATACATATGGCTCCACCTGCAAATAGGGTGCCTATTTTGATTGAGGATTTGTTCCAATGGCTCAATTCATCAACCGATCACTTGCTTATAAGAAGCTCAGTATTTCATTATGAGTTTGAATTTATTCATCCTTTTAGTGATGGAAATGGGCGTTTGGGTAGGTTGTGGCAATCATTAATTTTGGGAAAATTGCATCCTGTTTTTGAACATCTTCCAATTGAGAATATGGTTTATAATAATCAACAAGAATATTATAGTGCTATTGCTCAAAGTACTCAAAGGGCTGATTCTGGTATTTTTATTGACTTTATGCTAAGGGAAATTCTTAATGCTTTGAAGAGAAAACAAAGTAATTTAATAGTTGGCACTAATGATGGCACTAATGATGGCACTAATGATAATTTAGATATTATTATTCTAAACTCCATAAGAGATAATAAAAATATTACCTTAGATGAGTTAGCACTTAGAACCAATAAGTCAAGACGAACTATTGTTAGGGTGGTTAGTCGCCTACAAAAAGGAAACAAGCTAAGACGCATTGGCTCCTCAAGAAATGGTTATTGGATGGTGGTTGATGGGGATTAGTTTTTTCTTTACTTTTGCTACTAAATTTAATAATGTGTTTTATTTATGAAAAGATATGATTTTGATGAGATTATTGAGCGTAGGGGGACTGACTCGCTTAAGTATGGGATTTTGAATGAGATTTTTGGTACTTCTGACCTTAAGCCTTTGTGGGTTGCGGATATGGATTTTAGGACGCCTGACTTTATTATTGAGGCTATTGAGAAGAGGTTGAAGCATCCTGTTTTGGGCTATTGGAACTATTGGGACGGATACCATGAGTCGATTATGTGGTGGGCAAAAACAAGGTATGATTGGGCTATTGAGAAGGATTGGATTTTGTTCTCTCCTGGTATTGTGCCTGCTTTGGGACTTTGTGTTATGGCATACACTCAAAAGGGTGATGATGTGTTGGTACAATCGCCTGTCTATCATCCTTTCTACTATGCTATTGAGTCGCAAGAGAGAAATATTGTGTATAATCCTTTGAAGTTGGTGGGTGAGAGGTATGAGATGGATTTGGAGGATTTGGAGATTAAGCTTAGGAAGGGGGTGAAGATGATGTTTCTTTGTAATCCGCATAATCCTGTTGCAAGGTGTTGGGAGAGGGATGTTTTGGCAAGGGTGGCTTTTCTTTGTAAGAAGTATGGTTGTATTTTGGTTTCGGATGAGATTCATGCCGATTTGACAATGCCTTCCTTTGTGCATAATCCTACTCATCTTTGTGCTCAAACCGATGAGGAGAAGGCCAATATTATTACTCTTATGGCTCCTTCCAAAACCTTCAATATGGCTGGTTTGGCTACTTCGGAGGTGATTATTTCGGATTTGGGGCTTAGGAAGAAATTTATTCATCTAACTCATAATGTTCTTCATATGTTTAATGGTAATACTCTTGGTGCTTATGCTCTTGAGGCTGCCTATTCGCCTTTGGGTGCTGAATGGGTTGATCAACTAAGGGATTATATTTGGGAGAATATTTCTTCAATGAATGATTTTCTAAGGGCTAATTTCCCTATGGTTAAGACTTTTAGGCATGAGGCTACTTATTTGCCTTGGCTCGATTTTTCGGCTTATGGTTATTCACATGAGGAACTTCTGCACAAGCTTGCTTTTGAGTGTGGGCTTGGGTTGAATGATGGTAAGATTTTTGGGAAGGAGGCCGATAACAAGATGAGGATTAATGTTGCCTTGCCAAAAAAGGAACTTCTCTTAAGATTGGAGGGCTTGAAACACTTGTAGAAATTAGCCAAAGGATAGGTTTTTTGAAAAGATATGTTTTATTTTCTTTGTTTATAGAGCAAAGTATTGTAATTTTGTTGCTCAAATTGTTGTGTGCGGTTTGAGTTGAAATTCCTAAAAATTAACTAATAATTATGGATAATAATAACTATTGTATTATAATGGCTGGTGGTATAGGAACAAGGTTTTGGCCACTTAGCAAGACTTCTCGTCCTAAACAATTTATTGATATTTTGGGTATTGGACAAAGTATGATTCAAACTACTTTTGCTCGTTTTGAGAAGATTTGTCCAAGGGAGAATATTTTTATTGTTACCAGTGGGATTTATGTTGATTTGGTCAATGAGCAAATACCTAACCTTAATCCTAATCAAATTATTGCTGAGCCAACTCGCAGAAATACTGCTCCTTGCATTGCTTATGCCAATTCGAAGATTGCTAAGATGAATCCTGAGGCGAATATTATTGTAACTCCTTCTGATCATTTTATTGTTAATGATGATAAGTTTATTGAGACCATTGAGCTTGGACTTAGGGCGAGTAAGGCTAACGATGCTTTGATTACATTGGGAGTTAAGCCGACCTATCCCAACACTGGCTATGGTTATATCCAGTATTTGACTTCGGAGTTTTTGGATGATTATCATAATGAAATCAATAAGGTTAAGCTCTTTACTGAAAAACCAAACTATGAGATGGCTGTCCAGTTTATTGCAAGTGGTGATTTCTTGTGGAATAGTGGTATGTTTATTTGGTCGATAAAGAGTATCAACAAGGCTATGCAGACGCATTTGAATGAGGTTTATTCGATTTTTGACAATATTAAGGACGATTTGAACACTCCAAAGGAAGATGCAATAATTAAGAATGCCTATGCTTCTTGTCCTTCTATTTCAATTGATTATGGGATTATGGAGAAGGCAGAAAATGTTTATGTAATACCTTCGGATTTTGGTTGGAGTGATGTTGGGACTTGGGGTGCTGTTTATGAGGTTAGGGAGAAAGATTTGAGGGATAATAGTGTTGTTGGTAAGAACATAATGCTTTATGATACAGAAAATTGTATAATAAATAATTCTTCTAGTAAGCTTATGCTTTTGCAGGGTTTGGAAGACTATATATTGGTCAATACTGAAGATGTTTTGATGATTTGTAGGAAGGATCAAGAACAGAGGATTAAGCAGTTTGTTACTGATGTGGAGGTTGAAAAAGGAAGTGACTATTTATAAATGCTATAAAAACTAAACAAAAAGTATAATTAAATAATAATGAAAGATATAAAGAGAATTGAGATTATTGACCTTTTGAAAGGCAATAGGAATGAAGAAATTGGTAAAGAAATTTGCGTTAAGGGTTGGGTAAGAACAAAGAGAGGTAACAAAAATATTGCTTTTATTGCTTTGAATGATGGAACAATTATTCATAATATTCAGATTGTGGTTGAGTTAGCATCATTTGATGAGGAGATAATGCGAAGGATTACAACCGGTGCATGTTTGAGAGTTAATGGTAAATTGGTTGAATCGGTTGGTCAAGGGCAGAATGTTGAAGTGCAGGCAACTGAAATTGAGATTTATGGAGAGGCAGATGTGGATACTTATCCTTTGCAAAAGAAGGGACATACCCTTGAATTTTTGCGTGAGATTGCACACCTAAGACCTCGTACCAATACCTTTGGAGCTGTTTTTAGAATACGTCATGCTATGGCTTATGCCATTCATAAGTTCTATAATGACAGAAGATTTTTCTATTGGCATAGCCCAATTATTACAGCCTCCGATGCTGAAGGAGCAGGGGAAATGTTTCAGGTTACAACATTAGATTTGAACAATATACCAAAGACACCTGAAGGAAAGGTTGACTACTCACAAGACTTCTATTCAAGGCAAACCTCACTCACTGTTTCAGGACAATTGGAGGGAGAGCTTGGGGCATTATCCTTAGGTAAGATTTATACCTTTGGACCAACCTTTAGGGCAGAAAATTCCAATACCCCACGACATTTGTCAGAGTTTTGGATGATTGAACCCGAAATGGCTTTCTATGAGTTGGAGGATAATATGAATTTGGCAGAGGATTTCATCAAGTACTTGGTTAATTATGCTTTGGAAAACTGCAAAGATGATTTGGAATTTTTGCAAAATATGTATGATAAGGAACTCATTAGCAGGTTGGAATTTGTTGTGAACAACGACTTTGTGAGGTTGAAATACACTCAAGCAATTGAGATTTTGGAAAAGGCAGATCAGAAATTTGAGTTCCCAATTGCATGGGGCGTCGATTTGCAAAGCGAACACGAGAGATATTTGGTTGAGAAGCATTTCAAAAAACCTGTAATCTTGGTTGATTATCCAAAGGAAATTAAGGCTTTCTACATGAAGCAAAACGATGATGGTAAGACGGTTAGGGCTATGGATGTTTTGTTCCCTAAGATTGGGGAGATTATTGGAGGAAGTCAAAGGGAAGAGAATATTGAGAAATTAGTTTCAAGGATGAAAGATGTTGGAATTGAGCCAGATGAAATGAAATGGTATTTAGACACACGCCGTTTTGGATCAGCTCCACATAGTGGTTTTGGGTTGGGATTTGAGCGATTATTGCTTTTCGTTACAGGAATGGTAAATATTAGGGATGTGATTCCTTTCCCTCGAACACCACATAACGCTGAATTTTAAAAACATATAGGATAGATGATTTCTACCAAGATTCTTCAAAAACTACAACAGAAACTTTCACCACAACAAATTCAACTAATGAAATTGTTGCAGCTTCCGACCATTGCCCTTGAACAAAGAATTAAGAACGAACTTGAGCAAAATCCGACCTTAGAGGAGGACTTTTCGGAAAGAGAGGAAGAGTCGTTGGATGAGATTGGAGAAAGTGGTGAGGAGAATCAAGAGAACGATGTTTTTGGAGATGAGGACATGTTTCCAAACGATGATGAAATTGTTTCCTATAAGAATAATAATGATGGGAGCGAAAGGATAGATAAGAATCAGCTTTTTGTATCTCAGACAACCTTCCATGAGGATTTGATTTCCCAACTCCAGCTTAAGCCCATAACAGAAAAACAAATGGTTATTGGGTTGGAGATTATTGGGAATATTGATGAGTCGGGCTATTTGGGTAGGAGCATTGAATCGATTGTGGATGACTTTCTTTTTAGGCATAATCTTGAGATTTCTAAAGAAGAGATTGAAGAAGTACTATCCATCGTTCAAACCTTTGATCCAATTGGGATTGGTGCGAGAGATCTTCAAGAATGTTTGTTAATTCAACTCAATAAGAAGGAGAAAACCAAGACTATTGCCCTTGCGAAAAAGGTTGTAAAACGTTGCTTTGAGTTTTTTAAGAAGAAACAATATAATTTTATTGCCCAAAGGCTCAATTGTTCTGAAGAGGAGCTTCAGGGTGCTATTGATGAAATAGTTAAGCTTAATCCTAAGCCTGGCAATTCTTTGTCCACAGATGTTGATAGTTCTATTGCAATTATTCCAGATTTTCTTGTTTGGATGCAGAATCAAAAGGTGGATTTTAGTGTTAATAGTATTGGCAATCATAAGCTTAGGACAAGTTCATACTACGAAAATTTACTGAAATCAGTCTCACAAAGCAATTCTCCTTCGGACAAGGAAACTGCTGCATTTTTGAAAGAAAAATTGGAGTCTGCAAATACCTTTATTGATGCTCTAAACCGAAGGAATGATACCTTGTATGTGATTATGAAAGCGATAATTAAGTATCAATATGAGTATTTTTTGGAAGGGGATATTCAAAAACTTAAACCTATGCGACTTTTAGATATTGCCGAAAAAGTTGATATGGATATTTCAACTATTTCGAGGGTGGTGAGTAATAAATATGCCCAAACTCATTTTGGAATTTTCAAGCTTAAGGACTTCTTTTCCAATTTTATGATTAATGAGAAAGGGGAGCAGGTTTCGACAGATAAGATTAAGGATGAGATTATTAACATTATTAAGTATGAGGATAAATCCAATCCCTACACCGATGATAGATTGGTTGAACTGCTTAAGGATAAGGGCTATTCTATTGCAAGAAGGACAGTTTCGAAGTATAGGGAAGCTTTAAATATTCCGGTTGCAAGGTTAAGAAAATAATTTTACTAAAATGGATAGAGAACAGTTATTTGCCAAAAAGCTAATATTCCTTTTAAATCCTTTGTTTTTATCAGTATATGCCTTTGCCTATTATTTGATTCTCTTTCTGCTTTTTAGTGCAATTCCCAATTCTTTATCGCTGGTAATGAAATCATTTACCCTCTATGTGCTTGTTTCTTGCTTGCTCCCAATCCTAATTCTCTTCCTTTTGAATGGGAGTAGCTTTGAGGATTTTCTAAAGAATTCTGAGGAGTCAAATTCAAGCTATATTGTTGTAGCATCAACCTTTTTTATTTCCTACATTTATTTTTCTATTCTTAATGTTTCGACTTGGTTTGAAATGGGTTTACTAATCCCAATCTATGCCGTTTTGGTTCAAATGCCTTTGAGAAGAAGAATGGATTCATATTTAGATATTATTCTTTTGGGAGCTATAACGTTTTTTGTCTTCATTCTTACCATTGAGTTCTATTATGTACTATCTATTTATCCTTTCCTAATCGCAATTCTTCTTTCTGGGCTTTTGTCCTATGCCTATCAGATTCAAGGCATATTGACCTCCAAAACTGTGGTAAAAAATTATCTTATTGGCTGCCTAATATCAGTTTTCATATTTTTATTCGTTTTAATAGTGTAATAGGGCTGGGGTTTGATCCAAAATTCCATAAAAATTGGTTTCTAAACTCAAACTTATTTTGAATTATTGACAACATATTAAATATTATTATTATTTTTGCACGTTATATTATTAAGGGTTGAATTTATTTAATGAATAAACAAATAGCAATATTAACATTCTTTTTAGTTGTTTTGAGTCTGGTTTCTTTTTCTCAAAATGCAAACACTATTGACACAAGAAGCGAGAATAGAAGGTTTGCAGATTCAATGTATGCTGTTCACAATAAGAAAAACACAACTCCTTCAATTCCTGTTCAAAGGGACAGTGTGAGGCTTGATACTAAGGTGACAATAAAACGAAAATTCACCTCTGCAATAGAAACAAAATCCAATAATTCTCTATCAAAGCTAATTGAGGAAAACCAGGACAAGGAAGAAATTGTTGAGAACCATCAAGCACCTTGCAAGACATTATATAATAATACATGGTGTACTAATAAGGTAAAGATGCCTTCCTTTAGGTTTGGGGAGTTTCCCGATGAGTTTAAGATAAAATTGGTTGATGAGAAGAAAAACCAAAATTTCCATTTCCCTTGTAAGAAAGGAGTTAAGTCTTCTTCTTATGGTTGGCGATGGGAAAAACCTCATGGTGGGATTGATTTTGCTTTGAATGTGGGAGAGCCAATCTATGCTGTTTTTGATGGAGTTATTCGTGTAGCACAGGTAAATGGTGGCTATGGAAAGATGATTCTTATACGTCATTATAATAACCTCGAAACCCTCTATGGTCATTTAGATAAGATTTTGGTTAAGGTTGGTCAAGAGGTTAAGGCTGGCGATATGATTGGGTATAGTGGAAATACAGGCTATTCAACCGGTCCACACCTTCATTTTGAATGCAGATGCCTTTATCAAACCTTTGATCCAGAATGGATTCTTGATGTTGAGAAAAAAGAGCTTAGGACAAAAAAGATAAATATTGAAAAAACTTTCTTTGGAATTGAAAGAGCCGAAAAGCATTTGAACAAGAAAACAAATCTTTCTAATTTAGTTAAGGTTACCAAAACTTTTGAGGGAAAACCTTACTATTCATTCAAAGAAAAATATACTAAGAACAAAAACACTAAGTATTTGGCAAAGGGAGGCAACCAGCCTGTTGAGAAATACATTGAAATAAACAATGAAGATAAGTCAAAATGGAGATATTGGAGAGTAAGGGAAGGCGATACCTTAATAAAGATTTCTCAAAGGTTTAACATAACCCCAAGTCAGATTATTGAAATGAATAAATTAAAATCAGAAACTCTTACGCCCAATTCAAAAATCAGGGTTAGGTAATAGAATTCTATCAAAAAATCAAATTCAATAGATAAAAAATTCACATAAAAATATATATATATAAAATGTCAACAGCATTAAAAAATCTTTCTTCATCAAAAGATGATTTTGTTCCCTCGGGTAAGGATGGAATTTATGGAATTGTAGTTTCAGAGTGGAATAGGGAAATTACTGAAGCACTTTTGGAAGGAGCAGTAAGCACACTTATTGAAAACAACGTAGATGAAAAGGATATCTATGTTCAATATGTTCCAGGAAGTTTTGAGCTTCCACTTGGAGCATCAAAATTAGTAGAAAAGAAAAGATTTGATGCAGTTATCTGTCTTGGATGTGTTATTCAGGGCGAAACAAGGCATTTTGATTTTATTTGTGATGCAGTTGCAAACGGAATTATGGATGTTAGCCTTAGGAAAGACATTCCCGTAGTGTTCGGACTTTTGACCACTAACACCCTTGAGCAAGCTAAGGCACGTTCAGGAGGGGAACATGGTAACAAAGGCGTTGAGGCAGCCATAACAGCCCTAAAGATGGCTGATCTATAACCAATTTTAACCTAATCCCAATGAGAATAGTTTTTTTAGGCACTCCAGAATTTGCAGTTGCTTCCTTAGATGCTTTGGTGCAAAAGGGATACAATATTGTTGGGGTTGTAACTATGCCCGACAAACCTGCCAATAGGGGGCATAAAATTGTTTTCTCAGCCGTTAAGAATTACGCATTAGAAAATAATCTAAAACTCCTTCAGCCCACAAATCTTAAGGATAAGACTTTTCTTGAGGAATTGGAGTCCTTGAAAGCCGACATACAGATTGTTGTTGCCTTTAGGATGTTGCCAAAGGAGGTTTATGCAATGCCAAAACACGGAACTTTCAACCTTCATGCGTCTTTGCTACCTAAATACAGAGGAGCAGCACCAATTCATTGGGCAGTGATTAATGGGGAGACCACAACAGGACTTACAACCTTCCTTCTTAACGACAAGATTGATGAAGGTGAGATAATATTTCAAGAAGAGATTGATATTTTGGAGGGAGAAACAACAGGTCAGTTGCACGATAGGATGATGATTAGGGGTGGGGAGCTTGTGGTTCGAACAGTTCAAGCCATAGAAAAGGGTAATTTAACAACAATTTCTCAACAAAAAACCACGGTTGAACCCAGTCTTGCTCCAAAAATTTTTAAGCAAACAACCCTCATTCCATGGCATAAGAAAGGTGTAGAAATAGAGAATTTTGTGCGTGGAATGTGTCCTTTTCCTTGTGCAACCACTGTTTTTTTTGAAGAAAAAACCAATTTTGAGCTATTTTTGAAGGTATTTGAAGTAAAATTTCATCCAATTTCGCATAAATTTAATATTGGAAAAATAGAAGTCACTACAAGGCTCGGATTAAGAGTATATTGCTCAGATGGATTTGTAGAAATACTTGATTTACAACAATCTGGAAAAAGAAGAATGAAAACTGAAGACTTCTTAAGAGGCATAAGGTTGGAGGGCGATTTTAGAATAAAAAAATAAAAATGCATTTTTTTTGTTCAAAAACATACAACTTTAAAAAATTTTACATACATTTGCAGCACTAACCATTTAAAATTTTTATTGACATGACAAAAAAAGATTTTATTCATTTGATGTCTGCAAAAGCAGATTTGAATTTAAAACAATCAGGAGCAGCTTATGATGCATTCCTAAAAGTTATTGAAGAAAAACTAAAAGCAGGTGAAAAAGTAAGTTTCATCGGATTTGGTTCATTCAATGTAGTTGACAAACCAGCTCGTACAGCTCGTAATCCAAGAACTGGAAAAGCTATTAAGGTTGCAGCTAAGAAAGTTGTTAAGTTTAGACCTGGTTCTGGCCTAAAAACCCTTAAAAAAGGTAAAAAATAATATTTAATATTATTTAATCGGGAGCATCTTGCATCTTTATTGATGTAAGGTGCTTTTTTTGTTTATAAATTCAATGATTCAATTTAGATTGCTTATTTTTGCAATATATTTTGAATTTTTGAGTTTTTCTATTTGAGAAATCAATCTTGAGATAGAGTTTATTTTTTTAGCAATTTAATTGAATATGTATTTTAGAATATTTAGAGTCTTAACGCTTGTAACCATAATGTTTTTCTTTAGTCTAGGAGCAAATGCACAAATCTTTAAGGGAATGGTAATGGCTGGTGCAAATCTTTCGCAAATGAATGGTGATCAAACCTATGGATATAATAAAGTTGGGCTTAATGCAGGAGCTGGAGTTATGGCTCCATTGAACAAGAATCGTACTTTTTTGATGAGTATGGAGCTGCTATATAATAATCTTGGAGCAAAGGAAAAACTGGATCCATTCAAGTACAACACTTCTCTCCAATATGTTTCAATCCCAGTTATGGTTCATTATGAGGATAGATTTGGGGGACTGACCTTTGGAGTGGGGCTTCAGTATTCCAGATTATTTCAATTTAATGAGGATTGGGGACTACCTGTTCCTGCCATCCAATATATGGATAGACCAATAATGTCAACCGTTACTGATTTTAAGAAAGACGATTATTCCTTCGTATTAGATTTTAGGTTTAGGGTGTGGGAGAGGCTCAAACTCAATTTCCGCTACCAGTATTCCATTGTACCCATTAGGGAGAATGTTCATTATAATAATAGCTTTGACCCTTCACACATGGACTACGAGACTTGGAAAAGAGATTTTTATCATAATTCACTTACAATTAGGGTTATTTATGTTATTAATGAACGTTCAACCAAAGAATTGGACAGGAATATAAATAGGAATATGTATTAATATTTAAGATTATGAGCACAAAAAATATTGCAGTTTTCCCTGGTTCCTTTGACCCAATCACAAAAGGACACCAATCAGTTGTTCTTAGAGCCTTGCCTTTGTTTGATGAGATTATTGTTGCAATTGGTGAAAACACTGCCAAGAATGAGTTTTTCTCTTTGGAGCAACGCCTTGAATGGATTTCACAAACCTTTGCCAAAAACCCAAAGGTGAGGGTTGAATCCTTTTCATCGCTTTTGGTTGACTTTTGTAAGAAAAAGAAAGCAAAATATGTACTTCGTGGACTAAGGAATTCTGTTGATTTTCAATACGAAAGAAATATAGCAAGGATAAATCAAGAGCTTTATAATGATTTGGAGACGATTTTTATACTAACAAAACCCGAAGAAACAGCAATCAGCTCATCCTTTGTTAGAGAAATCCTATTCTTTGGAGGTGATGTGAAAAAATTTATCCCAAAGGAAATTACAATCAAGCCAATTAAATAAGAGCACATTATGTCAAAAGTTAGCTTTAAGCCAGGAACAATGATCTATCCCTTGCCAGCAGTTATGGTAAGCTGTGGAGAAACGCCTGAGGAATACAATATAGTCACAATTGGATGGGTTGGGACAATCTGCTCTGAGCCTCCAATGTGCTACATTTCAGTTCGCAAATCAAGACTTTCACACGAAATAATATCAAGAACCAAAGCATTCGTAATAAACCTAACTACCAAAGATCTTGCCAAAGTAACTGATTGGTGTGGAGTCAAATCGGGAAGGGATTTCAATAAGTTTGAAGAAACAAAATTGACTCCAATAAAAGCCGAAAAAGTCAATGCCCCAATGATTTTGGAAAGTCCACTAAATATTGAATGTGAGGTTGTGGAGATTAACGAATTGGGTTCTCATGATATGTTTATTTCTAAGGTCGTGAACATAAATGCCGACAAAAAACTCATTAATCCCAAAACCAACTCCTTTGAACTCGAAAAAGCCAACCTATTAACCTATTCGCATGGGAAGTATTATACAATTGGCGAGAAATTAGGGTTCTTCGGCTACTCCATACAAAGAAGAAGGAAGAAAAAATAGGGGAGAAAAATACTCAATGTGGCGTTCATTTATCAAGGGATTTAACTCTTATTTAACATTAGAAAGAGGCTTTTCTCCAAATACCAAAGAGGCGTATTTGAGAGATTGTGATCGGCTTTTCTCATTTCTTGAGGAAAACTACCCCTCCATAACCCCCAAAACACTAACCTATAAGCATCTTCAAGCCTTCCTCAAATCAATTCAGACTTCCGAAAGGGATAATGAATACAAACTCTTGACAATAAGTTCTCAAAAACGTTTGGTTTCGGGTATTAGAGCCTTCTATAAATATCTTTTGATTGAGGATGTTGTTGATAGCGACCCTACTGAACTTATTGAACTGCCTCGTCTTGATGCAAAATTGCCTGTTGTTTTGTCCAATGAAGAGATTATTAAGATGATTGAATCAATCGATAAATCAACCTATCGTGGTGCATGGACAAACCTAATGCTTGAAATACTTTATGGAGCTGGTTTAAGGATTTCAGAATTGTTAAACCTCCAATTGAGTGATATATATCAAGAACAAGAATTGTTAAAGGTAATTGGGAAAGGTGATAAGGAACGTTGGGTGCCATTAAATAAGATTGCTTTTAGGCAGTTAGATTTTTTCCTCAAGACAACTCGCACACAAATCAAACCAATGCGAGGCTGTGAGAATTTTGTTTTCCTAAACCAAAGAGGAGGACATTTGACCAGGATTGCAGCCTTCCAAGCCATTAAGGAAATTGCCCAAAGAGCTGGAATTGAAAAGAATATTCATCCACATACCTTTCGTCATAGCTTTGCAACCGAACTAATGCTTGCAGGAGCTGATATTATGGTGGTTAGGGAGCTTATGGGGCATGCAAGCGTTCGTTCAACAGAAATATACACACACCTAAACACCACCCACCTAAGAGAAACCCTACTTCTCTATCATCCCCTCTATAATAAGGGATAATCCAAACTATTTTTCCCAAAAACAACTGCTTTATCAAAATCTAATTCTAAATTATTAGAACTTGATTCTAATCACCCTAAAAAGTTTAAGAACTTTAAAGACAATAAACTCCTTAAGACAAGAATTACACAATTA
>ENA-UOOH01002847-UOOH01002847.1-fermentation-metagenome-genome-assembly--contig:-NODE-2847-length-14125-cov-3.779389_pt1 | contig 14125 bp, 10 predicted proteins | sample MGYA00245778_ERZ724025 | MGnify/ENA primary metagenome ERZ724025 (study PRJEB28704, sample SAMN03018313) | fermentation metagenome | biome: anthropogenic terrestrial biome; feature: soil; material... | reverse complement strand
ATTCAAGTGTGACTGGAGTTCAGACGTGTGCTCTTCCGATCTGGTGTCCTCTCCACAGCTGTACAGCAAGGACATACTGTTCATCGATTCCCTGACCACCCTTACCAAGGACAGCCTGACCGAGGCCAGCTGCATCAAGCTGATGGGATTCCTCAAGAAGCAGATGAAGCTGAACAAGACCATCATCATGACGGCGGATGAGGGCTGCAGGGCCATCGATCCCCTACGCCAGGCCGCAGACATATATCTGAGCATTAAGATGAGGGCGTCCGGACAAGAGATGATCAGGACGGTCCATACCATACGCTATCAGAGGGCCAAGCGCAGAGTGGACGATGTGATGAGGATCCGCATCGAGCCCGGAATCGGCCTGGTCATCGAGATCACCGAGGTGTCGGGCTGATGGCGCGCCTTCAACCGGACCTCGAGAAGGAGATAGCCCGCGATGCCAGCCTCCGGGAGTACATCAAGGAGCTCCAGAAGACCACCAATGTCCTTCCCCGGTACTTTGAGAACCTGTCCGTCGGCGACCTCGCCGAGATCCGAAAGAACGCCATCGTCGACCCGTCGTCAGCGAACATCATCTACAAGATCGGCGGCGGGCACATCCACATCGACGCTTTGCACTCGAGGTACATCACGATCGAGGCCAAGCTGACCCTGGAGGAGAAGGAAAAGCTGCGGAGGATCAAGGACCTCATCCTGGAAAAGGCGACCGCGGAGGAGTCGGTGGAGACGAAAGAGGACCTCGTCCGCATACTGGAGAAGCTATTCGCCCTGTCGGTCGAGGTGGTCGGCAAGGGGTCGATGAAGCGGAAGCGCAAGACCGGCAAGGTGGCGGTCGACAAGCGTGACTACGATCTCCTCAAGTATTACATCAACCGCGACATCGTCGGCTACGGGCCGATCGAGCCGCTGATCATGGACCCTTACATCGAGGACATACACCTCATCGGCACCTCCAAGGTCAGGGTATCCCACAAGGCATTCCAGTACGGGCTGGAGACCAATGTCCGGTTCGATGATGATGTCACCCTCAACGAGTTCTTCATCTCGATATCCGAGCGCATGGGCCGGCCGGTGAGCGCGTCCAGGCCTATCGTCGACGGGACGCTGCCGGACGGCTCCAGGATCAACATGATCTATTCCACCGACATCAGCGCCCGCGGCTCTTCGTTCACCATCCGCAAGTTCGCCGCTGAGCCTATATCGCCGATCCAGCTGATCAAGTGGGGCACGTTCTCGACGGAGTTCGTTGCGTACATATGGATGTGCCTGGAGAACAAGATGAACATCATCCTGGCCGGAGAGACCGCGTCCGGCAAGACTACCGCGCTGAACGCTCTGCTGTGCTTCATCGACCACCGCGGCAAGATCTACTCGGTCGAGGACACGCCGGAGGTAAAGCCACCCCAGCGCGGGTGGCAGAGATGCGTGACCCGCGAGGCCGGCCCGGAGGACGCCAGGGTGACCATGTTCGACCTGCTCCGGGCGGCGCTGCGTTCCCGCCCCGACTACATCGTCATCGGCGAGATCAGAGGAGAGGAGGGGCGGGTCGCATTCCAGTGCATGCAGACCGGCATCCCGGTCATGGCGACCTTCCACGCGTCGAACGCCACCAAGTTCATCCAGCGCATGACCGGGCAGCCGATCAATATCCCGATGTCGTTCATCGACAACGTCAACGTCATCATCTTCCAGTCCGCTGTCAACGTCAACCGCCGGTTCCTGCGCCGCGTGACCGGCGTCGAAGAGTTCATCGGCTACAACAAAGAGGAGGGAGGAGTGCTCACGAGGAACGTGTTCAAGTGGGACTCCGCCGCGGACAAGTTGTACTTCCGCGGCAACAATAACTCGTACATACTGGAGAAGCGGATCGCCCTGGAACACGGCTACTCAGAGCCGAAGGATGTATACAAGGACCTCCGCAAGCGGGAGAAGATCATCCAGAAGATGGTCGATCTCGACATCTCCGGATACCATGAGGTCAACAAGATCCTGAGCGACTACTACGAGAACGGCCCCGATTCGCTCCCGTTCACGGTGTGATGCCCATGAAGAAGGAGGCATGGCTGCGGGACCTCAAGATGGAGAAGGACGATTACTTCAAGCTGGTCATGTTCTCCACGGTCCTGCTGGGCCTTATAGCCCCGATCATGCTGACCCTCCTGCTGGCGCCCTACCTGTCGGGACCGCTGCTCGTTCTCGTCTATATCATACCCATCTTCGGCCTGTTCGTCGTGTTCATGCTTCCGGCGGTGTACACCTCGCGGCGCAAGAACGAGGTCGAGCAGAACATGCCCATGTTCGTCACCACCATGGCCGCCCTGTCGACCTCGGACATGCCGTTCGATGAGGTCTTCTACATCCTGTCAAGCAAGAACGAGTATGGGCAGCTGGCCAAGGACGCCAAGCAGATCTACCGCCTCATCAAGCACTACAGCGTCGGGGGGGCCGAAGCGTGCCGCTTCGTGGCCACCCGGACATCGTGCCAGATGGAGGCCAATTTCTTCAACCGGCTGTCCCACTCGCTCGATGTCGGCGAGAAGCTGGACAAATTCATGAAGAATGAGCACGACGTCATCATGGACGAGTACATCCTCCAAGCGGAGGGGACGCTCAAGGACCTGGACTTCGTCAAGGAGATCTACACCGGGCTGACGACCTCGCTGATCTTCACCGCGGTGTTCGTGTGCCTCATGCCGATGTTCGGGAGCAGCGCCGTCGAGGTGCTGCTCATCGGAGTGGTGTTCAGCTTCGTGGCCATGGAATCGTTCTTCATCTACTTGCTCAAGACCAAGGTGCCCAAGGACCAGATATGGATGGGATGGCGTACCAAGATCAAGCGAGGACATGTCAAGGATAAGGATCGCATCATCTTCACCTCGGTGGCGATCTCGATCGTGGGCATCATCCTGCTGTCTTTGATCATGCTGCCGTCTGGCCTGCCGCCGATGTTCATCGCCTCCACCATCTTCCTGCCTGTGCTGTTCCCCGGCATCCTGATCCTGCGCGAGGAGAAGGCCATCGAGAAGCGGGACAACCTGTTCGGGGCGTTCATCCGATCCCTCGGCCGTTCATCGGAGTCGAGCGGCGCCACAATGGCCGACAGCGTCAAGCGTCTTGCCATGCACACCTTCGGTCCGTTGACCGCCATGGTCCGCAACCTGTCCAAGCGGCTGGCGCTGCACATCAATGCTGCTGAGTCTTGGAAGCACTTCGCCTCCGAGACCTCCAGCGATCTCATCGACAAGTTCGGGGAGATGTATGTGACGTCCATCCACAACGGCTCCAAGCCCGAGCCGAGCAGCATGTTCATCAGCAACAACATGTTCCGCGTTCTGAGCGTCCGGAAGAAGCGCTCGGTGACCGCCTCCTCCTTCGTGGGCATCCTCTATGGAGTGATGATATCGCTCGCCGTCACGCTCTACATCACGTTAGGCATCGTCGAGTACATGGGTGACATGATGTCGTCGGTCGTCATCGATGATCCAGGGGCCGTCGGCGGCGGCTTCCTCAACGGCCTCATCTCCACCTCATTCGATATGTCCGCCATCGAGACGATGGTGTTCTCGGTCATCCTGGTCCACGCGACGTTGTCCTCGCTCATGCTGCCCATGATCAAGGGGGGTCACATCGTCGGCTCGGTGACGCACTTCATCGCCCTCATATGGATCGCGTCCGTGGCCTCGCTCGTCTCCAAGTTCCTCATCGGAGGGCTGCTTGGCGGCGGCTGACGATCAGATCTCGAAGACGTCGTTGCCCATTTGCACGCGGTACGAACCGTCGGCCGTGCTGAACGTGACCGTACGTCCGCGGATATCCTCGCCCAGCAGGCGGATCCGCTCCGCCTTTAGGGTCGCTCTCGCCGCCTCAGAGTTCCGCTGACCGATGTTCAGCGTGTCCGAGGACATGAAAGAGAACATCTGCGCGCCCCCAGCGATCTTCGCTCGGAGCCGACCCCTCTCTGCCCCCATCTCCACCAGCTCGTCCACCATCAGCATGATGGACGAGTCGGCATACTTTGCGGCATTGACCTTGTCACGCCCCTCCTCATAGCGGGGGAGCATGGCATGGGCCAACCCGCCTATCTGGACCTGCGGATCGAAGATGGCAATGCCCACGCAGGAGCCCAGCCCGATGCAGACAAGCTGCCCGGGGATGTCGAGCGTCTGATATTCGCCGACACCCACGATGCAGGCCTCATCGATGCGGCGGGGAGAGTGAGGGAGCGATCCCAACGTGTGCGGCGGCGCCGCTACATCGTCCCTCGTCATCCGGTCGTCCATGACCCTCACACCGCTCTGAACCTCTCGGCCAGCAGTCGGATGGTCCCCTGGTCAGGCAGATACAGCAGGTTGCCGAAGTATGATGATTCGCCATGGACGAACTGGGTCTGTACGACCATCAGCTCGCTGGAGTCCTCCTCGGCCATGGCGGAGACGTACTGGAGGATGGCATGCAACATGTCCACCGAGACCCCGGGTGGCGACGGCACCATGGTAATGCCGGAGAACTTTGCCACCGCGCTTAGGTAGGCGGACGCGCAGATGTTGCCCACCTCGCAGATGGCATCGCGGTCCGTATCATCGAGCTCCCTGACGGCGTGAGGCCGGGACAGCATCATGTCCACCAGGCTGGTGGCTGTGTCCTGGGAGAACATCAGCAGCATCCCGCCCTTTCCCGCCCCATATGCCTCCAGGTACACGGCCACCACCTGCTGCTCGGGGTCGCCCAGAACTTCAGGCAGCTTCTGGGTCGAGCATACATAGTGCTCCGAGACCTCTACCATGATGCACCGGCCTATGAGCTTCGACAGCGCCGTCGTGGCGTGAGCGGCCCCGATGTTGCCGATCTCCGTCAGGCCGTCCAGCAGGATGGGGTCCTGTTCGATCGAGGATGGAAGTGTCATTTGCGCATCACAGTCCGAACTTGGAGAACATGGCCGCCTGCGACTCTGCATCCACGCCGAACCGCTTGAAGGTGGAGTTCCGGAGAGCCTCGTCAGGGACGAATATGATGGTGCCCTGGAACCGCTTCCTGACATCCACGAAGTTCGTCTCCACCCTGGCCATGTGAGCGTCGCGCAAGGGGCGGAGCGCCGGGGGGAAGCTGGTCCGGTCGACGATGCGGTCGACCGAGACGTTCGGAGAGTTCGGAATTATGTCAATGGAGAGGAACTTGGCGATAGGGACCAGGTACTGACGGATGCATATGTCCCCCAGCTCCACCATGGCCTCGGCGTCCTGCCGGTTCATCGGCCGGCCCACCTGATGGGGCACACCCATGAGGAGGCTGGACAGATAGGTCGCCACGTCACCGGGGAACACCATGTAGATGCATCCACCCCGGCCGGCAAAATCGATCTTCACCGTGGCCACCAGGCTGCCCGGCCCCCCGAAACGGTTCGGCAAAGAGGGCATGGGCAGCACGCGGCACTCGGTAACGTCTATCAGGATATCGGTCTTGACCAGCTTGGTCAGGGCGGCGGAGGCGTGCGATGCCCCCACGTTGCCGATCTCCCTGAGGGCGTCCATTTGCAATTCGTCCAGATCGATTCCTTGTGATGAGCTCATGTAAAGACCCCCACGTCAAGTATCATCGCCACTTTTCCGTCCCCCAATATGGTCGCTCCAGAGAAATATCCGGTCTGGCGGAGGTCCTTTCCCAGATTCTTGACCACAATCTCCTGCTGCCCGATGAGACGAGACACGAGCAGGCATGAGCGATTATCGTTCTTCTCCACGATGACGGCCGGCATATCGCCGACCGTCTCCGCGGGAGCGCCGAACTCGGCGCGGATGTTGAGCACCGGCAGAACCTCGTCTCGCAGCTGGAACACTCCCCGGTCAGCGATGGAATGGACGGCGCCAAGAGGCACCCTGACAGTTTCCCGGACGTTGTCCAGGGGTATGGCGTACTTCTCACCGTTCACCTCCACGAGCATGGCCCGGATGATGCTCATGCTCGGCGGCAATTTAAGTGTTACTTTGCAGCCCTGGCCAAAGGTCGAGTCCAGGCGCACGAAGCCACCCAGCTCCTCGATCTTCGTCTTTACCACGTCCATGCCCACCCCCCGGCCGGAGATGTCAGATATCTTCTCGGCGGTGCTGAAACCGGGCAGGAACACGAACTGCAGCTTGCTACGATCGTCCAACCGCTCGGCGTCCTCGGCCTTGACGAGGCCTTTGCTGACCGCCTTGGCTACGATCTTTCCGGGGTCCATCCCCCGGCCGTCGTCCTCGACCGTGATGATGATGTTGCTCTGCTCCTGGAGCGCGGATAGAGTGATCGTGCCGCGCGGGCTCTTGCCCTTGGCCACCCTCTCCGCGGCGGGCTCGATGCCGTGGTCAAGGGAGTTGCGGAGCAGATGGACCAGGGCATCGCCGATCTCGTCGAGCAGCCCTCGGTCGATCTCGATGTCGGTGCCCCGCATGATGAAGTCCACCTCTTTCCCGTTGTCTCGCGAGAGGTCCCTGACGATGCGGGGGAACCGCTTGAAAATGAAGTCGACCTGGACCATGCGCGTCCGTAGCACGATGTCCTGCATCTCTCCCATCAGCCGGGAGTTGTTCTGCAGGGTCTGCTTCAGCTCGCGATGCTTGAGGTCGGTGGCGATCTGATTGATGCGAATATTATTGATCATGATCTCTCCGACCTGATCGAGAAGCTTGTCCAGCAACTTGCTCTTTACCCGGATGGAAGAGCCGTTGGGCGACCCTGACCGATTCTCCTTCCGCCCCTCGACATGGTCGTCCCCCCCGGCGCACTCCGCGCCCCTGTCCACGGTCCGCTCCAGTGGTTCGAGCGGAGCGGCCTGGGATTGATCAGCGGGAAGAGGTAGCGGAACCGATTCGGCCATCTGTTCTATTGGATCGACCGGAGCGGCCGAAACGACCGTTTGGGCAGGATGACCGGGAACGTCGATGGTCTGGGCGGTCGCCGCGGCCACGCCGGTCACCTCCTTCACCACCCCGAGGATGTCCGCATCGTTCCGAGTGGTGCCGAGCACAACGATCAGCCCTTCGTCAGAATCGGCCACGTCCTCCGACGCAGGGGAAGTGGCTAGCAGGGTGCCTTGCGAGGACGCTGCTCTGATCACCTGATACGCCCGGCCCTCCTTGAACTTCAGGCCATTGCTCCATGTCACGGACACCATTACCGGGCGCTCGCCCGCGGGCAGCATCGCTTTGATCTGTTCCAGCTGGTCCGGCTCCAGGCCGGACTCCTCGGACACGGGATCATCGATGGCGGTCGCCGGGAGGCCTTCCATCGCCTCCCTCATGCGTTCGACGATGTCGATGACCGGCACCTGGGTGGAGCCGGAGGTCTCCAGTTCGAGGAGCATGCTCTCGATGAGGTCCACTCCAGCGAAGAGAAGCTCGAGAATGGTCCGGGGAGGCGTTTCCTTCTTCTTGCGCAGGTCATCGAAGAGGTCCTCCATGACATGGGCAAGCTGCTGGATGGGGGCGATGCCGATGACCCCGGCGGTGCCCTTGATCGTATGCATGGCCCTGAAGGCCGCGTTCATGCCCTCCTCGTCAAAACCGTCCTGCTCCAATGACAGCAATGTGCTGTTCAGCGTCTGGAGGTTCTCCTTGGATTCCTCAATGAAGACGTCAAGATACTTTGAGCTTTCCATTTCACATCCCCGTGCTGATCATGATGGTAATCGCCTGGGCGATGTCCTCCAACGGGACCACGCGGTCCGCCGCGTGGGCCTCCACCACCGCCTTGGGCATGCCGTAGACGACACAGGTCCCCTCGTCCTGCACCACGGTCTTGCCGCCGTTCTGTTTAATGGATCTCATCCCTTCGGCCCCGTCGGCGCCCATCCCCGTAAGGACGACCCCGATGGTCCGGGGGCCATATATCGGAGCGACGCTCCTCATGAGAACGTCGATGGCCGGCCGGACGTAGTTCACCTTGGGGCCGTCGTCCAGATGCAGCCGTCGTCCATCGAGTAGAAGATGCCTGTTCCCTTGGGCCAGGTAGACCTTCCCCTGATGTATCTCCTCGCCCTCCTCGGCCTCCTTGACCTCCAGGGGGCTGACCCAGTTGAGCCGCTCGGCGAAGGAGCGGGTGAACCCTTCAGGCATGTGCTGGACTATGAGCACCGCGGCGGGGAGGTTGGCAGGCAGACGCGAAAGCACCTCCGGCAGGGCCTTGGGTCCGCCGGTGGAAGCGCCGATGACGACTATCCAGTCCCCTCTAAGCGTGAGCATCTGAGCTGGTTGCACCAGACTTGCTGGCGCATTCCGGGGAAGGATCTTGGCCCTGGCCGCCGCCTTGATCTTGGCCACGATGTCCTCGCTGTTCCGCTCAAGGTCGAGGGACAGGGAACCGGAGGTCTTGGAAATGAAGTCGACCGCCCCCAGGTCGAGGCTCTTGAGCGTGATGTCCGCCTGTCGCTTGTCCATAGAGCTTAGCATGACCACGGGGCGGGGGGACTCGGCCATGATGTGCTGCAGGGCCGTGAGCCCGTCCATGACGGGCATCTCAATGTCCATGGTGACGACGTCTGGATCGAGCTGGCGCACCTTCTCTATGGCCTCAGCGCCATTACGCGCAGTGCCCACCACTTCGATCCCTTCATCCTTGGAGAGGAGATCGGAGATGATGCGACGCATCACGATGGAATCGTCCACTACCAGCACCGAGATCTTGAACACGCGCTCATCTCGCTATCTTACGGGCCGCGTCCAGCAGCTCCTGGTTCTCGAAGGGCTTGACAAGAAAGTCCCTTGCTCCGTTCTCCAGCGCCTGCAGTACCAGGTTCTTCTGGCTGAGGCCGCTGACGATTATGATGCGGGCATCCTTATCCAGATCGACGATCTTCTTGACCACGTCGGTCCCATGCTCGCCGGGCATGATGATGTCCATCGTCACCAGGTCCGGAGAGAGCATGGCGTATTGCTCCACGGCCTCCTTGCCGTTCTTTGCCTGACCTACCACGTCGAAACCGCCCTTGGTCAGGATGTCGCGGATCATCGCCCGCATGACCATGGAATCATCGACGATCAGGGCCTTCTTCTGACCGTTCATGTTGATACCTCTCTATCTTCTGCCTGTTCCGCCACTTCTCCCAGGTGCGTACCGGCCTGCCCGAGCCAGGCCGTCCCCGCTCCATTCATGACCTTTTCCAGGTCGAGCATCATGATCAGCTTGTCCGGAAGTTTGCTGATGCCGGTCAGCGCGGCCAACTCCATCCCGGCCAGGGTCTTGGGGGGCGGGGATATGCTGTCCTTGGGGACGCGCATGACGTCCTCGACGGCATCCACTATTATGCCTATCTGGTTGTCGCCGACCTCCGCCACGATGATGCGCGATTGCGCCGTACGGGAAGGCCCTCCAGTAGCAATGTTGAGCCGCTTCTTCAGATCGATGACCGTGGTGATCTGCCCCCGAAGGTTCATGACCCCCTCGATATAGTGGGGCATCTTGGGCACGCGGGTGATGTCTTCGACCTTTCGGATCTCACGCACCTGCGACACCATGGGGGCGAACGTCTCCTGGCCCAGCCGGAAGGACACTATCTGCTCGACGTCCCCGGTGAGCTCGACCTTTACTCGCTTGCGGACCATGGTGCGTCCTCACCTCGCTTCTATTCCCCTCTTGGCCAACGCCTCCTTGACCCTGGCCGGCACACCTGGCTTGGGGGCCGAGGCGGCCTTGACCGGGGAGGGGCGCTGGGGAGACCTAGGGGCCGGCCTCGGCGGTTCGTCCGAAACCTCCAGCTCATCGCTGATCTTGAACTGCCCGGCGACCTTCTGGAGGTTCACGGCCATCTCGCTCAGGGTCTGCGCCCTCGCCGTCAGGTCCTCCATCGATGCGGTCAGCTCCTCAGTGGATGACGCGGACTCCTCGGCCGATGATGCGGTCTCCTCGGCGATGGATGCGATTCCGTCCACCGACTTGGCCGCCTGCTGGGTGCCATCCTTCTGCCCGACCATGAGCTTGGCGATATCATCGACCGCACTGGCAGTGTTGGCCACGGCGGCGGATATATCGGTGAAGGCCTTGCCGGTCTGATCGATCATCTTCATTCCCTCGGCAGCCTCCTTGGTGCCGAGCTGCATGGCCTCCACCGCCTTGCCTGTCTCCTGCTGCACCTCCTTGATCATCTTGGCGATGCGCTCCGCCGCCTCGCGGCTGTCCTCGGCGAGGTTCTTGACCTCCTCGGCCACCACGGCGAAGCCGCGGCCATGCTCTCCGGCGCGGGCCGCTTCGATCGCGGCGTTCAGCGCCAGCAGGTTGGTCTGGTCGGAGATGTTGGTGATGACATTGACGATCTCGCCTATCTCCTCGGAACGCTTGCCCAGCACGGCGATGACCTTTGCAGAGTCGTCCACCACCTTGGCGATCTGCTCCATCTTCCTGACGGTGGTGTCGACGGTATTCCTACCATTGGCAGCGCCGTCATTGGCGGCGAGGGCGGCGGTCCGGGCAGCCTCCGACTTGGCCGAGACGCTCTCCACAGATGAGGCCATCTCCGCCATGACGCGGGCGGTCTCATCGACCTGGGAGGCCTGGTTCTGCGCGCCGCGGGAGATCTGCTGGATCGCCGCGGACACCTGCTCGGTCGATGCGTTCATCTCCTCCGCCGACGATGCCAGCTCCTGCGAGGTCGAGGAGACCATGTCCACCGAGGCATTGACCTCGGTCAGCAGGTTGATGACCGCGTCCTTGAACTCACCGATGGCCAGGTGCAGCTCCTCGAACACAGCGTAGGCCGCCTGGGTGTCCATGTCGCTCTCGGGCAGATCGACCGACGCGGTAAGGTCGCCCCTGGCCAGCTCCTCGAGGGCCCCTTTGATCCTATCCACCGACTCGGTCTGGAAGTCGGCAATCTTCTGAGTCTTCCTCGCCGCCTCCTTGATGGCGGTCTGGTCGGTCACGAACTCAAAGGAGCCGACGATCTCACCGTTCTCCCCGCGCAGCGGGGCTCCGGCGCAGAAGATGTCCATGTGCTTGCCGCCGACCACGCAGTCGTTCTCGCAGGTATGCACCGTGTTGCTCCGCATTGCCGTGGCGCAGGGGCAATCGAGCGTGTTGCACCTCGAGGTCTTCCACATGTCCGCGCACTTCAGGCCGATGAGTTCCGTCTTGCTCTTGCCCAGCAGCTTCGCCCCGGTGTCATTGATGTACACGATGCGAAGGTCCTTGTCCATGAACTGGATCGGCGTCGGGATGGCCTCGAAGTTGCCGACCACGGAATCAAGGGTGCGGTTGACGCCATCCACAATCATCTTGTAGTTCCCGCCATGGGAAGCGGCGTCCGCCCTCTCGTCGAGATGGCCCTTGATGGCATTGCGGGATAGCCCCTGGGTGTCCCGGACGAGCGTTCGGATGGCGTCGCGGGCCTTGACCATATTATCCATGATCTGCTCGAATGACGCCTTGCTGCCCTGGGTGTACTCGTCCGCCTCGCCGACCGTGGTGTTGAACGACAGATCACCGGCGGCGAGGGATTGCAGGCAAGCGGCAATGCGCTCGACCTCGCCCGCCTCATACTTGCTCTTGCGCACTTGCGCAGTCACGTCCTGCAGCACCTCGACATGTCCGATGACCTGGCCATCGGCGTCCTTCAGGTACGAGACGTCGATCTGGTTGGCCTTGCCGTTCCGGTCGGACATGGTGTGAGCCTGGCCTTGTCTAAGTCGGGCGATGCCGCAGTCCTGAGTGCCGCACACCTGTCCGTTCCAGGCCTTGCAGTGCAGACCCAGCAGCTCCTCCCGGGGACGCTTGAGGATCTGCAGGGAGGACTTGTTGAGGAAGGTCATGCGCATCTCGGCGTCCGTGACCGAGATAGGGAACGGAATGGTGTCAAGGATCTGCTCATACCAGTACGTCTTGTCGACCACTGTGTCGAGGGTCCGGTTGAAGCCTGCTATGACGTTAGCATATTCGCCGCGATGGCGGGACGCGTCAGCCCGCTTCTTGAAGTCCCCCGCGGCCGCGGCCGCAGCCAGCGTACCCACGTCATCCACCAGCGCCTTGATGGAGTCCTGGCAGATATTGAGGTGGTCCCTGACCTTCGCCAGGTCCCCCTTCATCTCGGCATCCATTCGCTGGGACAGATCGCCCTCCGCTATGCGGCCCATCTGGGACATGACCATCTTGAACGGCTCGACGGCCGCATCAATGGTCCCGTTCAGCCCCTCGACGATGCTTCTGTAGTTCCCCTCGAACATGGACACGTTGGCCTTTGCCCCGAGGTTTCCCGATATCATCTCCTCGGTGACACGCTGGACCTCCGCGGTGATCTCGATCTCCTTGCTGGTATCGGCGATGAGTTCGATGGCACCGACCACCACGCCATTAGCATCCTTGACCGGAGAGATGGAACATCTTATGTGGCGATCCCCCGAGGTCAGGTGAGCGACGCTGTCCCCTGTGAACGACCGATCCTCGCTCATGGCCTTGCGCACAGCGCAGTTGCCACCCTTGCAGTGGGCGGTGTTCATGATCTCGTGACATGGTTTCCCCATCACCTGATCGATGTTCTTACCAACCATGCCCAGGGCCGCCTCGTTCATGAAAATGATGTTTTGATCAAGCCCTATCGCCATGACCGGGTTGGGGAGGCTTTGCAGGAGCGTATGGGCCTTGTCGCCGCCTGCGGTCTGGGGCATCACGAAGCCAACGCTCCCTGAGAATTTTCCCGCCTCGTTCAGGATCGGCCTGGCCGACACCGAGACCGTCAAACTTTCGCCATCATCCTTGACTAGGCGAAGATTCTTGACGTCGATTGTCCTGCCGGCGGACATCGCCTCCACCACCCGGCAACCATTCTTGCCGATGGCCCCGTTGAAAGCATCCCGGACCCGCATTCCAACGGCCTCATCGACCGTCAGGCCCGTAAGGTCGGCCGCGGCATTATTGAACGATATTATCTTCCAACTAGCATCGGCGATGTATGCGGCTACAGGCAGGCAAGCGAGGATCTCCTCTCTGTTCGATTTTTCGGAGAGCTGTTCCATATCATCATATCCCTTCCCATCCCTGATTCCACATAATCATATGGAATAATATTAACCATACAAAAAAATTGTATGATATTTATAAGATGAGCAGGTGGCTATCGGTCTTGATTGTTAGATAACCTGATTACCAGCCTATCGATCGGAGCGAGGAGGCCACCGAGGCACCACATCATGGACTGCTAGGTGTTGCAACCGACCTCCGACCGGACCTCAGATATAATGTGAAACCGGCAATATGAGTTCGGTCCCAGGCACAGGACATCATCATGGGTCACGGAGGATCTCAGCCTCAGCGGCCCTATCTCGTTAGAGCACCAAGTTTTTTATTCTTATGAACTTATGAAGCCTCCGACATCATGGAGAGCATGCGCATCGACCCGGGCTTTGATGACCTGAAGCAGCTCATCGTTCAGCGCAGGTCGCTGAATTGCGACCACTATAAGGATGGTTATCTGCGAAGGCGGTTCGCGGTCAGGATGCGCGCCCGAGGGGTGAGCGGGTACGATGATTATGTACGGCTGCTCAGGTCCGACCCCATCGAATACGATGAGCTCATGCGCGATCTGACCATCAACGTCACCCAGTTCTTCAGGGACGAGGCGGTGTTCAAAGCGCTCGAGGATGAGGTGCTGCCACTGCTCATCTACCAGAAGGTGTCTCGCGGAGAGTCGTCCATCCGCATCTGGAGCGCGGGGTGCTCCAGCGGCGAGGAGCCGTACTCGGTGAGCATTCTGATGAAGGAGCTGTTGGGGGAAGAGTTCGAGCGGTTCTCATTGAGCATAGTGGCCTCAGATATCGACGCGGAGGTGCTGGAGAGCGCAAAAGAGGGGCGGTACCTCCCACGGCAGGTGGTCAACGTGCCTAAGCCATATCTTGAGAGATACTTCACGCTCGATGATGGCTTGTACCAGCTCAGCCCCCCCATAATGGAGATGGTGCACTTTCGCAACATCGATCTGTTCACCGCCACCGCCGGCTCTCACTTCGACCTCATCCTCTGCCGCAATGTCGTCATCTATTTCACCAGGGAGATGCAGGAGCGGCTCTACATGAAGTTCTACCGATCTCTGCGCGACGGGGGGTATCTGGTGATGGGCAACACCGAGACCCTGGTGGGGGAGGCGGCGACCCTGCTCACT
>ENA-UOOH01002846-UOOH01002846.1-fermentation-metagenome-genome-assembly--contig:-NODE-2846-length-14133-cov-60.068049_pt1 | contig 14133 bp, 14 predicted proteins | sample MGYA00245778_ERZ724025 | MGnify/ENA primary metagenome ERZ724025 (study PRJEB28704, sample SAMN03018313) | fermentation metagenome | biome: anthropogenic terrestrial biome; feature: soil... | reverse complement strand
GCGAGATCCGATGGTGCTCTCTGGTTGTACTACATATTGAGAATCGATGCACTAGGTACGCTGTTTCTCACCCACACACCTGGGCACCCACACGATCACCGCCACCACCCCGCCCACGATCCCCCCGGCGTTCACCGTCGAAACCCTCCGGGTCTCTCAAGTTCCTGCCCTGCGGCCAGTCGCTCCTCGCCGGCGAGCACGACAGGCGAGACCTCACCTGCGCGAGTCCTCCTTACGGGCCTTCTCGATCGTCACAACTTTCTCAATCTTGACGCTCTCCTTCTCGGGCTCGATGAGACAAAGGACCGTGAACGACCTCAGTGCCTGCTCTGGCCCTGCCCCAACGTCACGTCTCATATCGGCAGAGGAGTATGGAAACGTCTACGGATGCACCGCACGGGCAGCATGGCGCGATCTCTCCACTCTTGCCGAAATGGGTGTCATTGCCGTGAAACGGGAGGGGAGGATGCGGCGATGTGTGCCCAATCCGGTCATTGCGGACAGCCAGCATGGCGGCCGCACATCCACCGTCATCGACCGTGAATCCCTGGCCTACGTCAACAGCCGGCACGACCGTACACCGCTTGCGGTCCACCGGTGCATCTTTGAGCAACCCATCGGCTACGCGGCGACGCTGCAGCACCTCGACGATATCAAAGGGGATCATCGCCCGGAACAGATCCCGGACCTCAAGGGCGACATTCTCCGCTTCGCTTGCGGAGAGGCCCGCTTCCCCGAAACGGAATGTTTATAGCATCGCTCCCGAAACATTCAGGTGAATGCGATGCGTGATGGTCATCCTCTCGGTCTGTCTCCTCCTCGCCGGTCTGCCGGTCGGCGCCCTGGCAGGGACCCCTCACTGGACCCACTCCGCCCCGTCTGATATCACCGATCTCTCCCTGACCCCGGACGGCTCGTACGTCCTGACCGGCGGGGAGAGGGTCTGTTTCCTTGCCGGTAACGGGACCCCCCTCTGGCAGGAGTGGACGGCGGAACTAACCGCCTGCTCTGCCGACGGGCGCCTGATCGCGGGGGTAGACGGCCCGTCGCTCACCCTCTTTACCCGGGACGCCGCCGTGATCTGGAGGCAGGACCCGCCCTCTGCCCCTGTGGCTCTCGCCCTCTCCCCGGACGGGAAGCGGGTTGTGGTGGCGGACCGTATCGGTGAGGTGCATTTCTATGACGCCAACGGCAGCCTCCGTGCCACGGCCGACACCCGGGGCGATCCTGAAGACGGGATCGAGGCCCGGTCCGAGATTCACGCAATCGCCCTCTCTGACGGGGGCGATTACACTGCGGTCATCTCCAGCCGCGGCCTCTTCTATTATACAGGCATCGGGCGGAAACTCTGGGCGCATGAGGGTGGAGTTGATGGGGGCACCGCCGTCGTCGTCTCCGGGGCCGGAAGCGAGATCGCCGCTTCCTCAAACGCCGATATCCGTCTTCTGAACCGCGCGGGCGATCTTCTCTGGACGCACCGGTACCCCCGCCCGGTCACTGCGCTCGCGATCGCGCAGGACGGCTCCCGCGTCCTTGCCGGCTCGCAGGACAACACCCTCACCTGCTTTGACCGGGAGGGAGAGCCGCTCTGGACCTTCACTACCGGCGGCTGGATCCGGGACATCGCCGTCTCAAAGGATGGTTCCCGTGTCCTTGCCGGCTCCATGGACAGGCAGGCCTATCTCCTCGACGGCGCCGGGAACCTGCTCGACACCTACACCCTCAGCGGCTGGGTCAACCATGTCGCCCTCACCGCAGACGGCACCGCCGGCGTCGCGGCCTCTCCCCACGAGGTGATCGGCATCTTGACCGCGACCACGGAGGTGACCGCGTCCCCCACTCCGCCTGCCCCGGAGACCCCGACCCCCACTACGCCCGCCCGGGAGGCCGCGACCCCCACTACGCCCACCCCGGAGGCCGCGACCCCCGCTGCGCCTGCCCCGCTCCCGGAGGAGGGACCCGGCCTGCCCCTCCTCCTTGTCGGGCTTCTTGGCTGCAGCGTGGCCGTCGGTGCCGGATATCTGCACTGGCAGCGCCGGCAGGCCTCTCCTGTTGTCATGGAGGAGGAGGAAGAGGAAGCGCCGGCAGAGGAGCCCGCCCCCCCTGAGGTTGTGGAGGCACCCCCGGTCCCCTGGCAGGCCTCCCTGGAGCAGGGACAAACGCGGGAAGCGGCCAGGATCCTCTCACGGGAGATGACCGCCCTGATCAAGAAGCGCACCGGGGCCCGCATCCTCTGCGCTGCGGATGCCCTGGCTGCCTGCCCGGGACAGAGGCAGGACCTTGCCAGGTTCTTTGAAGACGCGGACCGCCTTGCCTACGCCTCCGCCCACCCGACGAGGGAGGAGGTTGAGGCGCTCGCGGCGGTGTACCTGCGCCTTGCAGAGGAGATCCGGTGAACTACTGCATCGATTCTCAATTACCGGCACTCTCGCCGGAGGAGACTATCGATTGGGTTTCGCACCGCCCGGGAGTTTGCATCCCCGGGTATCCCCATGCCCCGTCCCTGCCCCCGGAGGGGGGGCGGGGGCTTTGAGGAGGAACGTACGGGTACCCGCCTGCGGGGAGGGGGAAACCCCAGGGCGATAGCCACCACGGTCCACTCCAGGGGGAGATCCCGGATATGGTCTATTATTTTGGAATCTTTGCACTACCCACGGGGGATGCCCGGCCTCCCCGGGAGCACTCTCATAATCAGCCCTGGATAACCAGGGTTACGACGATCCAGCTAAAAACCAGGACCCGTCCGAATGCCGTGAAAGTGCACCCCCCGGGAGACCTACGACGAGGCGGTGAATCGGGAAGGTACTCTTCTGACCATACGACACTCCCCGCCGTCTCCTGGAGCTTGGTGCGGACGGTCTCCGTCATACGATCGCCGATGTAGCCGTAGATCCGGCGTTTGAAGACCCGGCCGCTGGAGAGAAAAAGAGTTTTCCGGGGTTTATGCGGAGCCCTGCCGCTCCGCGTCCTTCTTCCGGTAGCCCTCGAGCAGCACCGTCACCAGGTTCTTCACGGGCGTCTCCGTGCAGTCGGCGATATGGAACTCGCAGAACGGGCAGACCGTCACCACCACGTCCGCGCCCGTCGCCTTCACGGCCTCGTCGCGTTTCGCCCCGAGGGCCTTCGCCTCCTCCGGCACCCCCGACCGGACGCCGCCGCCGGCGCCGCAGCACTCCGCGGGCATCTCCACGAACTCCCGCACTGCCTGCACAAGAAGCGCCCGCGGCTCCTCGCGGATCCCCTGGCCCCGGAGGAGGTGGCAGGGGTCGTGGTAGGTCGCCCGGACGTCGAGCTTCGCCGGCGACTCGATCCCGTACTCCGTGAGGACCTCGGTGACGTCTTTCACCGCAAACGGCGTCTCGTAATCGTTCTTCAGCGTCGCCCCGCACCCGGCGCAGATCGTCATCACGGTCTTGATCCCCCGTCCGGCGAAGGCCTCGATGTTCTTCTGCTTCAGGTCAGCGACGTTCGACGTCTGCCCCGTCCGGATCAGCGGCGAGCCGCAGCAGACCTGGTCGTGAGGGACGATCACCCGGATGCCGTTGCGTTTCATGACCTCCATAGCGTCGAGCGCCGTCTGCGGCACCCGGCCGTTGAACATGCACCCGACGAAGAACCCCACCTCACCGCGGACAGGGCCGTCGGGCTCGATAACCTCGGGCACCTGCTCGAGGAACGTCGCTTTTGTCCGCTCGACGCTCCGCCCCGTCTCCTGGACCAGCCGGGCCACCTCCTGGTGGCGGGGGAGGGTCAGCCCCCGGCGGTTCGCGAGCTCCCGGAGTTTCTCGATGGCTTTCCCGGGAACATCGATCTCCTTCGGGCAGACCTCCAGGCAGCGCTTGCAGGTCGTGCAGTAGAAGAGCCCCTTCTCGATGGCGTCGGCGACCCGGTCCCCCGAGTCCCGGGGATCGAGGGCGAGGCGCATCTCCTGCCGGAGCACCGTCGGCCCGGCGAACTCCGTCACCTGGAGCGCCGGGCAGGCCGATACGCAGGAGAGGCACTCGATACAGTCCCGGAGCGGCTTGATCGCCTCGATCTCCTCCCGTGTCGGGAGCTCTGCGTCCGGCGCCGGACATATCCGGGCGACCTTCGCGATCACCGGGCTCATATCCACCGTCAGGTCTTTCAAGACCGGGAGGTCCAGCGGCTCGATCGTCATACCGTCGCGGGCCTCCGCCATGCAGGCGAGGGCGGGTGTCCCGTCCACCTGGACGGCGCAGCTCCCGCACTGCCCGGACCCGCAACAGTAGCGGTAGGCGAGCGTCGGGTCGCACTCGTCGCGGATCGCGTGGAGGGCGTGGAGCACCCGGGCGCCCTCGTTGACCCGGACCGTATACTCCTCGAAGCGGGGCTCCGCGTCCTGAACGGGGTCGTAGCGGGAGACCCGGAGGGTGATCTCCTTCATGCCGGCACCTCCCGGCACTCGATCCCTTCCCGGGCGAGGGAGACGTAGGTGTGGCCGAACGGCGACGTCGCCGGATCCGTGACGACGTCAGCATCCCGCCGGACGTGAGCCCCCCGGTTCTCGGGCCGCAGCAGGGCGCACCGGACGATCAGGGATGCCGTGGTGCACATGTTCCGGACCGTGCAGCAGTCGAGGAGGTTCGCTGTCGAGGCGGCGAGGAGCCGCCGGTCGGCGAGCCGCCGGATATGCCCGAGCGCCGTCCGGAGGTCGGGGGCGCTCCGGAAGATCCCGGCCTGGTTCCACATCGTGAGTTTCAGGTCCTTGCGCACTTCTGCGGGGCTCACGGACCCCTCGAAGAAGGCGTCGAGCATACGGAGTTCCGCATCGACCCGTGCGGGATCGATCCGGCCGCTGTGCTCCGGCGCCTTCCCGGCGAACTCCCCGGCCCGCTTCCCGAAGACCTGCGTGTCCGCAAGCGCGTTCCCGCCGAGGCGGTTTGCGCCGTGCACCCCGCCGGCCACCTCCCCGCAGGCGAAGAGGCCCGGAATGGTCGTCCGGCATTCAGGCGTGATCCGGAGACCGCCCATGATATGGTGGGCGGTGGGCGCCACCTCCATCGGCTCCTTCCTGATATCCACGCCGTAGGCGAGGAACTGCTCAAGCATCACCGGGAGCCGGGCCTCGATCCGTTCCGCGGGGAGGTGGGTCACGTCCAGGTAGACCCCGCCGCGGTTCGTCCCCCGGCCCTCCAGCACCTCGGTTGCGATCGCCCGGGCCACCACGTCCCGGGTGGAGAGCTCCATCCGGTCGGGGTCGTAGCGCTGCATGAACCGCTCCCTTCGCGCGTTTAAGAGGATCCCTCCTTCGCCCCGGACCGCCTCCGTCACCAGCCGGCCGCGAGCGTCGTAGGGGTAGACCGCACCCGTGGGATGGAACTGGACCATCTCCATATCGATCAACTCCGCTCCCGCCCGGTAGGCCATGGCGAACCCGTCGCCGGTCCCGGCGGCGGAGTTCGTGGATATATCGTAGGCCTGCGTCCCCCCGCCGGTCGCAAGCACCGTGGCGTCGGCCCGGAAGAGCACGAGGTCCCCGTCCCGGTCCAGGGCGACTGCGCCGGCGACCGCGCCGTTCTCGTCCCGTATGAGGTCGACGACCGAGACCTCCTGATACAGCTGCGTATCCGTCGCATCGAGGCGGTCGAGGAGGGTCATCATGATCTCGTGGCCGGTCCGGTCCCCGGCGTAACAGGTCCGGGGGAACCGCTGCCCGCCGAACGGCCGTTGCGCCACCTTGCGATCGTCCGTGACGTCGAAGACCGCTCCCCACCGGACGAGGTCCGCGAGCCGCTCCGGTGCCTCACGGGCGAGGACGTCCACGAGCGCCGGGTCGTTGAGGTATGCTCCGCCCCTGAGCGTATCCTCGCAGTGGACATCGACGGAGTCCTGGTCCCGCAACACGGCGTTGAAGCCGCCTTCCGCCATCGTCGTGCACCCGCCTTTGCCGGCGATGGTCTTGGAGACCATGACCACGCCGCCGTACTGGGAGGCCTCGATGGCAGCCCGCGCCCCAGCGCCGCCGCTTCCGATAACCAGCACGTGCGCGTCCACAATCTCGTCTACAAGCATCTTATTAGTTTGTGCGTTGTATACTACCATAAAGTAATTGCAGGGGACGCGTGAGCCAGAATGAGGCTTTTAATGAAATTTGGCGGCACCTCCGTCGGGGAAGCGGACTGTATCCGGCGGGTCGCAGACATCGTAGAACCACACCGGCGAGCAGGCGACGAGGTTGTGGTGGTGGTATCGGCATGTTCAGGAGTTACCGACCAGATCATAGCGGTGGCTGATGAAGTCGTAAAAAGCAAGAAACAGCCCCCGATCGGGACATTTCTTCTCGCGATGCGGACCCGGCACATCCGGCTCCTTGGCGAGGTGGCCCCCGACTACGTCGACGAGGTGACGGCGGTCATCGATGACCGGCTCACCCGGCTGCAGAACATCCTCACCGCCGTGCACACCTTGAAGGAACTGACTCCCCGGTCCCGCGACTACATCCTATCCTTCGGGGAACGGCTCTCCGCCCCGATCGTCAGCGCCGCCTTCCGGCAGCGTGCCATCCCCTCGGTCCCCCTCGACGGCGCCGAGGCCGGGATCGTCACGACCGCAAACCACGGAGACGCCCGCGCCCTCCCGGCGAGTGAGACGAGCATCAGGAGCCGGGTCGTGCCGCTGCTCGCCGAAACCGTCCCGGTGATCATGGGCTTTATGGGGGCGACCGAGCAGGGCGTCATCACCACCCTCGGGCGGAGCGGCTCCGACTACTCGGCCGCCGTCATCGGCGCCGGGATCGATGCCGACGAGATCTGGATCTGGACCGACGTCGACGGGGTGATGACCTCCGACCCCCGGGTCATCAAGGATGCCCGGGTCCTCGACGACATATCCTACCTCGAGGTGATGGAACTCTCCTACTTCGGCGCGAGGGTTCTCCACCCGCGGTCGGTCGAACCCGCGATGCAGAAGGATATTCCGATCCGGGTCCGGAACACGTTCCGGCCCGACCTCCCCGGCACCCTCATCCTCCGGGATGAGCACCAGGAGAAGCGGGTGGTCAAGGCCATCGCCCTGATCGAGAAGGTGGCCCTGGTCAACATCAACGGTGCGCAGATGATCGGCCGCCCTGGTGTCGCTAAAACGATCTTCTCCGCGCTCGCGGAGCGGGAGGTGAACGTCATGATGATATCGCAGGGCTCCTCTGAAGCAAACATATCCCTCATCATCGACGAGTCCCACCTGGAGGCCGCGATTGCCGCCCTCACCCCGATCGTGAAGCAGGGCGTCGTGCGGGAGGCCACCTACGACCGGGACGTCGCTGCGGTCGCCGTCGTGGGTGCGGGGATGGCCGGCACCCCGGGGACGGGCGGCCGGATCTTCTCGGCGCTCGGCCGGGCCGGGATCAACACCATGATGATCTCGCAGGGCTCAAGCGAGGTGAACGTCTCGTTCGTTGTGAAGGGCGGAGACGGCAAGCGGGCCCTGCAGGTCCTGCACGATGAATTCCGGCTTTCGGAGAACTCTGATGACTGAACATACTTACCGCGAAGCAGGGGTCGATATCGACCTCGAGGCCCGGGCGGTGCGGGCACTGATCGACTCACTCACCTACCAGAGGACCGGCGCGTTCCCGATGCTCGGGAAGGTCGGACACTTCGCCGGGCTGATCGACTTCGGGCCTTTCGTTCTCGCGCTCGCGGTCGACGGCGTCGGCACCAAGATGCTCGTCGCCGACGCACTCCGCGACTGGCAGACCGTCGGGATCGACTGCATCGCTATGAACGTAAACGACCTCTACGTCATGAACCTCGAACCGGTGGCGTTCGTCGACTACATAGCGACCGACGCCCTCTCGATCGAGAAGATGGCCCAGATCGGCCGGGGCTTAAATGAGGGGGCAAGGCTCGCGAACATGAACATCGTCGGCGGCGAGACCGCGACCCTCCGGGGCCTGGTGAACGGCCTCGACCTCGCGGGGACGTGCCTTGGTGTCCAGAAGAAAGAGAAGATCGTCACCGGCGAGGGGATCGTCCCCGGCGACCGGATCGTCGGCGTCCCCTCAAGCGGCGTGCACAGCAACGGCTTAACGCTCGCCCGCCGGGTCGTCGAGGAGTATGCGTCCTACGATACGCTTCTCTCAAACGGCAGGACTCTCGGCGAAGAACTCCTGATGCCGACCCGGATCTACCACGAGGTGCTCCGGGTGACGGAGGCCTGCACTGTCCACGGTATGTGTCACATCACCGGCGGCGGCCTCCTGAACTTCAAGAGGCTCTCCGGGTACGGGTTCTCCGTCACCGATCCCCTGGAGGTCCCGGCTATCTTCCGCTGGCTGCAGGAGACCGGCGGCATCAGCGACATGGAGATGTACCGCACCTTCAACATGGGCATGGGCTACGCATTCGTCGCCCCGCCTGAAAGTGTGGCCGCCATCCGGTCGATCGTTCCCGATGCCCGGGTGGTCGGCGAAGTGACGGAAGAGCCCGGTGTGCGGCTCGAGGGCGTCGAGATCCGGTGATTTCGGGGTTCCTCTCGCCTTCTGATTTTTGAGTTTCGGGTGTCCGTGCGGCGCTATTCACAGGCTCGCAAGCGCTCGCCCTCACTCCGGTCGCACTCGCAGCCCGCTCACGCTCCGCCGCCGCGCTCCTCGAAGTAGTGCAGCGCGTCGGGAACCTGTTCCCGGACCCGCCGCAGGAAGTGGTTCGCGAGGTCGGGGTCGGCCGCCAGGAGCGAGTGCTGCATCGCCCGTTCCGTCTCCTTGGTGAGCCCGCCCTTCTCGTCCATCTCCGCCCATATGTCGTGGACGGCGTTCTCGACTTCGTCTTCGTTCTCCCACTTCAGCACCGATATCGTCCGTGCCATCTCTCTTCACCTCACGGCGTCGCGTATGGGGGGAGGTCCTATTTTAGGTTAACCCCATGCCGGGAAAAAAGAAAAATTCAAACATCTCCCTGATCGAGGAGCATCTTTTCGGCTTTCTCACTGATGAGCGCACTGTTCCCGGCAGGATCCTCGAGGATGACCGTAAACGCAAAGGCCACATCCCGTGCAGCGGCGAGCGTCTCCCGCATCCGGAGTGCGGCCGTCAACTCGTCGTCGCTCTCCGGGTCGGTGATGATCGTCTCCACCGCCCGCTCGAAGCGGGAGAGGACACCCTCGATATTGGTGACGAACCCCTCGCAGGCAGTCCCGGGCTCGACCGTGAGCCCGAGCTCCGGGATCTTGATCGTCCCCGTCGTGCTCCGGACCACCCGGGTGGTGAGGTCGCCGGGCTCCTCGACCCGCACCGTCCACCGGACCGGGTCGCGCTCCCCGAGGATGATCGTGTCGCTATGCCGGTAGCCGCAGGCGTCACAGGTGATTGCGACGATCAGGAGGTCGGGGAAGTGGGGAATCTCGAGGTGGTGATGCACGATCTGGATCTCGTCACCGCACGCGGGACAGGTCCCGGGGTAGGACTCTCGCACTACAGGCCACCGCCGATCTTCTCGCGGGAGACCTTGACGGACATGGGCGTGATGACGACGTACTTCTGCTCGCCGAGGCCGACGATGTCGCCGTTCACGTCCTTTGCCACGTCACGGAGGTCCTTTAAGACCCGCTCAAACGTCACCTTGTCCATCTTCAGCCGCCCGATATCGACGATGACGATGTTGCCGTTGTAGACCTCGTCTTTGACGCGGGGGGTATCCTTGAGGTCGGCGATGGTGGCGATCTTGATATACATGGATGCCGGTTCTTCTTCGGTCGATCCCTCGTAGGATGCGAGGTCGAGTTCCATGTATTCGTCCTGGTTTTTGACGGGACTTTTACCGAGGATGCTGTCAAAGAGCTTTTTAACCATAGAAAAAATGAGGAATGATTTTTATTTAATTGTATCCTTTATTTTCCGCATCAGATCTCGAGATTCCATATATCGTCCCCGACATAGTGGACGCTTTTGACCGACTTGCCCTTCTCCTGTCGCTCCATATCGGCGGCATCAAAGAGCGCAATCCCGATAGCGAGCGGTTTACCGTAGCGTTCCTCGACGACCTGCACCGGGTGCCCGGCGCGGACATCGGGTGATATCGAGACGATCCCGGGGCGCATAGCATCCGCGCCGTTCGCGACGAACCTGACCGCGCCGGCATCGACCACCACCCGCCGCTCGGGGATGGGGTGCTCGACCAGCCCCCGCAGGGTGGGAAAGGCCCAGGCCCCGGAGGCCATCAGGAGCGGTTTTTTGTCGACGAGGTAGAGTTCGACGGGGGCGTCCGTCTCCACCCGTTCGATCCGGTCGGACCGGAAGTCTTCGGCCGACGCTCCGATCTCGTCGGCAAGCTGGCCGAGAAGCTCGGCTATCTGCGATCTTCTGATGACATGGCGTTTTTTAACGGTAATCTTCGGCATTGAATCCTGACCTCGGGGGTGGATCGCTCTTCGCAACAGCGCGGTTATATTTAAGTAGCTTCCTCACTCAAATATATTACTCCAGAAAAGGACGGCATAGGGTAATCATATGACGCCAAGACCGTTGGATATTTTAGATCAGGTACTGAATCGTCAGCCCGTCATCATCAGCCTCAAAGGTGGAAGGGAGATCCGGGGTATCCTCCAGGGATACGACGTTCACATGAATCTGGTATTGGATAAGGCAGAAGAAGAAGTGGACGGCGCGGCGCAGAAACTCGGCACGCTGATCGTCCGCGGTGACAATGTAATTTACATTACCCCTTCAGTTGAATGAGTAGGTGAGAATCTATGTCAAAAGGCACACCCTCTATGGGCAAGCGGCAGAAACGCACCCACATCGCCTGCAGGCGTTGCGGCAAGATCTCGTTCCACGCACAGCACAAGGTCTGTGCGGCCTGTGGATTCGGCAGAAGCCGGAGGATCCGCAGTTACCGCTGGACGGAGAAGAAGGCAAAGGTGCCGACGCATTAGAGTTGTATCATGTGTGGTATCGTTGGCATCGTCGATGCTGGCGGTGTCTCTTTTCCGCTGTACTATGCCCTGTACGCTCTCCAGCACAGGGGGCAGGAGAGCGCGGGGATCTCTACTTTTGAAGGCACGGCCCTGTACACGCACAAGGCGTCGGGGCTCGTTGCCGAGGTCTTCAATAGCCATATCCTGCAGAGATTGCGGGGCAACATCGGAATCGGACACGTCCGCTACCCGACAACCGGGTCAAAGGTCCCGGAGAACGTTCAGCCGTTCAATTTCCGGTATCAGGGACTCAACCTCTCGATCGCCCATAACGGCAATCTGGTCAACACGGCCGAACTCCGGGAGGAGTACGAGCGCCGGGGGCAGATCTTCTGCACAACGAGCGACACTGAGATCATCGGGAACATCATCGCCGATGCGCTCCGGACCTCAAAGGGCATGGAGGACGCTGTCCGGCTCTGCATGCGACGCCTGCGAGGCTCCTACGCCGCCGTCGCGTTGTTAAACGACACCGTCTATGCCTTCCGCGACCCGCTCGGTATCAAACCGCTCTGTATCGGCAGGCTCGACCGGGGCTATATCCTCGCCTCGGAGAGCGTGGCGATCGATGCGCTGGACGGCACGTTCGTCCGGGACGTGCGGCCGGGAGAACTTGTCCGTATCGACGAGCACGGGCTCTCCTCCGTCCAGATCGCGACCGCGAACCGGACGGCGCACTGCATCTTCGAGTACATCTACTTCGCCCGCGCCGACTCGGTCATAGACGGGACACTGGTCTACGACGTGCGGCGCCGGATCGGGCAGAAACTCTATGATGCGGATCCCGTTGTGGCGGATACGGCCTGTCCTGTCCCCGACTCGGGCATAGCGTATGCCGCCGGCTACGCCGAACGCTCCGGCATACCGTTTGTCGAGGGATTGATGAAGAACCGCTACATGGGCCGGACGTTCATCATGCCGACTCAGGAGCAGCGGGAGCGGGCGGTCCGGATCAAACTCAACATCGTCCGGGGAAACCTGAAGGACAAGCGGGTGGTCCTCGTCGACGACAGCATCGTCCGGGGGACGACGTCCCGCCGGATCGTGAACATGATCCGCGATGCGGGGGCGAAAGAGATCCATCTCCGGGTCGGCTCCCCGCCGATCGTCGCCCCCTGCTACCTCGGGGTGGATATGCCCACCCGCGCGGAACTGATCGCGAGCGGCCGGGATATCGAGGGGGTGCGGGAGAGCATCGGTGCGACGTCGCTCACCTACATACCGCTCGGGGACCTGGTGGAGGCGATCGGGTGCGGCGAGGGAAACCTCTGCACCGGGTGCCTGACCGGGTGCTACCCGGTGGATATCCACGGGGAGAAGAGTTGTCACTGCGTTGTGGACTACGTGGCCGGCACTCACCAGTCCGACCTCTCGGCCTTCAGGGCCGGGAAGCAGCAGACATAGGCGGCTTTTTTCCTGTCGGGGGCATTCCCCCGGCTCCCTGTTCCGGAGCGGCCCGGCGACGCTCATTACGTTTGTGACTCGATACCCCGGGTCAGTTGCCACGCCCCGGCCGAAAGGACCTGCGCGCGTGGCCGGATCGGTTCCGGGCCTATCTGCCGCGAGTGCGGCGGCTCGCCGGTAAGAAGACCCTTTGAGAGCGGAGAACGAATACAAAAGCAGATCCGTGACAAAAACGCTGAAGAACTGGACATAGCGAGGGATGGATTTGAACCATCGGTCTACGGGTTATGAGCCCGCCGGGATTTCCTGACTACCCCACCTCGCTTCTCATCTGTGAGGTATATAACATTGTTTGTCCGGAGATATATACCTTTCTGCAGTCCGCCCCTGCCGTTCCGGCAGTCCTTCCCACGTAATCTATCTCTGCGGGGCTCGCGGGGCATGAGCGAGAGGCCTCCCTCCGCACGGGGGGAGGTGATAGCGGCGCCCTTTCTTCAGGATCGTTCACTTTCACCCTGCACGGCTTTTCTTTATGTCAGAGGAGGTTCCACCGAGTAGTATCGTATGATGCGAGGGTACCGGTTGTATCCGTCGAAGGATCAGGGAGTCCTGATCAGCAAGCACCTTGGGTGTTGCCGGTTCGTGTACAACTGGGGGTTGAACCTCAAGAACGAGGCTTACCAGAACGACGGGGTGAGTCTCTCCGCGTACGATCTCCACAAACGTCTCCCGGCTCTCAAGGTGGAGCATCCCAGGCTCAAGGAGGTCAACGCCCAGCCCCTGCAGCAGTCGATCACCCACCTTGCTCGTGCGTTCACGAACTTCTTCGAAGGTCGTGCGGAGAAACCGGTCTTCAAGAAGAAGCACAGCCCGGAGCAGTCGTTCACGGTACCGCAGTCGTACACCGTAGACTTCGAGCGAGGTACCATGAAACTCCCCAAGATCGGGGCGGTCAAGACGGTCTTCCACCGCAGGTTTGCAGGGAAGACGAAGTCCGCGACGGTCACTCGAACCTCGGCTGGCCGGTACTTCATCAGCATTCTGGTCGAGGACGGCCGGAAGCCCCCGCAGGTAGCCGATCCGATCCCGGAGCAGACGGTCGGGATCGATCTCGGGCTCACGCATTACGCGGTTCTCTCGACCGGGGAGAAGGTAGAGAGCCCGAAGTATCTCAAGAACTCCCAGAAACGGTTAGCCGTGCTCCAGCGGCGGCTTGCCCGCAAGCAGAAGGGGTCGAAGAACCGGGCCAAAACGCGGCTCAAGGTTGCCCGGTGTCACCAGATGATTGCCGATCAACGGCGGGATTTCCAGCACCAGCTCTCTTCTCGACTGGTTCGCGAAAACCAAGCGTTAGCGGTGGAAACCCTGAACGTGGACAGCATGGTGAAGAATCACGGTCTGGCACAAGCGATCAGCGACGCCGGGTGGGGAACGTTCGTTTCGATGCTGGCATACAAGTGTCAGGAAGCAGGGAAACCCCTGCTCCGGATCGGGATGTTTGAGCCCTCCTCGAAGACCTGTTCGGTCTGCGGTTACCGGAAGACCGACCTGACGCTCAAGGACCGGGAATGGACCTGCCCGACCTGCGGGACGCGCCACGACCGGGACCAGAACGCCGCAATCAACATCAAACAGTTTGCACTCGCAGGTACGGAACGTGCCGTCGAGCCTGTGGACTCGCTCCCGCTGGGGAGGGGGATGAAGCAGGAAGCCCCATCCGGAAGGGTGGGGTAGTTCACAATAGAGGCGTGCATCATACTTCCGCTGTATGGAAGAGAAGAGACCGATGGACGACGACCT
>ENA-UOOH01002842-UOOH01002842.1-fermentation-metagenome-genome-assembly--contig:-NODE-2842-length-14154-cov-25.588198_pt1 | contig 14154 bp, 10 predicted proteins | sample MGYA00245778_ERZ724025 | MGnify/ENA primary metagenome ERZ724025 (study PRJEB28704, sample SAMN03018313) | fermentation metagenome | biome: anthropogenic terrestrial biome; feature: soil... | reverse complement strand
GGTGTTTTCCCTATGAAAAATGAGTTCCTTTTCTAGAACAGAGAGTTCCGATCCCTGCCACCGGTCGTAGAGTGACATAGAGAGTTCTTTTACCTCAATGTAAAAAAAATTCTCTTCTGAGTACCCGGACACTTTGATGTTACGATTCTGGAAGGTGTTTGAGTGGATTACCCGGTTATCCGTGGTGCAGATGGGCACCCATACAGATGCTTACCGGCCTCTGCCTGCCCTGATCTGCTCTTTTACCTCATCTATCGTGAAAGGTTCTTTTCTGCTGTGGATGATGAGATGGCAGTTCGGGCATACGGGGCGTAGGTCCCGCACCGGGTCGATCTTGTACTCCTTTCGTATGGTAGAGAGGGGCACGAGGTGGTGCACATGGATTGTATCCTGTCCTGTCGGCCCGTACACCTTCTCAAAATCAAAGCCGCAAACGGCGCATCGGCAGCCGTAATGTTCTATGCACTCAATTCGTGCCTGTTTTTCTCGCTCGTAACGGTTTACGTAGATCCGCTTCACGGCGCCTTCGTAGTGCAGGGCGACCTTATCCTCAAGAGTCACCTCTCCGGGATAAACGAGTTCTGAGTCGCTTTGACCGAAGACCTGTTTGCATGCCGCCACCAGTTCAGATCGCATGATCCAGGCACATTTGCCGCTCTTTTCATCGCGGCCCAAAAAGGGGACATGCCACCATCGGACTGATCCGTCTTCTCTCAGGGGTGGCTGAGCCCCGGTCATTTTAATGACCCGTTTGCTAAATAGAGCGACCCGCGAGTTCACCGGAGCATGGCTCGTATAATTTAAATAAGGCGCTATCTTTGATGCGTATGTCTCGCGGTTTTCGCTCTCGTATACCAATCGTAACAGAGTCAAGTCGCGTTCTCCGGTCACCGTTCTGTCTATCAGCACTTCCACCCAGGTATCAGTGCTGATCGCTAACGGATCGTCATAAAATCTCATATAAATCCCTCCACAATCGCTATCTCCTCCTCCGTCAGCCCGTAGACCAACCTATCGATCTGCCGGTCGATCGCGTCGATCATCCCGGCGAGCGCCTCCTTCTCGTGCAGAGCCCTCGCCGCCGCGAGGTGCCTGTTCAGGTCGAGCATCTCCCGACGAGGGCGAATGTGGTCATGGCGGGCGACGTCGGCGGGAGTGAAGAGGCTGGGTGGGAATGAATCGCGGCGGAAAGGCAATTGAATGAGGGATGGGTCTGGAATGTATACTGGAAAAGCAAGACCCGTTCCAGTCCCCGTCCCCATACTCTGGTTGTGACACCCGGTCATACCGTCAAACTCTCCACATGTCCGGTAGGCTGCTTATCGGGGGTGTATTTCTCAATGATCCCATCGACGTCGGCCGTGTTGAACGAGACGTCGGAGTGCCAGGTACCGAACCCGCCGTGCCCGTTGACGGCACGAACCCATTCAGCAAGGGCTGCCCTTTTTGCCCTGTTCTGCTGGCTATCCTGGCCCTTCGTCTCCAGCACCAGGTATTCCCCGTTCTCAAGCAGGATCAGATAATCCGGTCGATACCTTCGTACGACGCCCTGGTAGAGATAGAATATCTCAAACCCGAGGTGGTCGTTCTTGGCCCATGCCTGCACCGCAGGGTTCCGGTCGAGGGCGAAGGCCTCGGTGGCCTCCCAGGTGCTATCGTAGACACAGAAGTTGATCTGCGATTTTGCGGTTTCTCCACAGGGCTTGGTGGTATACCAGACCGGCATGTCAGTTGTCGAGCGAATGGGGCGCGCTGGGTCGAGGACAGGCTCGATGGCTTCGGTGTTTGTCTCGCGGATCTGCTCGTAGATGTGCTGGACAACCTTGTTCATGTTGAGGATGAGCAGGATCCGCCGGCGCATGTCGTCGGTGCTGAAGATGAGGGGTGCGAACCTGATCTTATCCGAACGGAGGAACCGGTCGACGAGGCCGACCAGTTGCCCGACGAGCTCCGCGGCGGTGCCTCGCCACTCCGGGCGCATCTGGTCGAGGAGGTCCCGTGCTGTCTCGAAGACAATTCGCTGGAGCCTGATCCGGCCGAGTTCCTCAAGGTCGATGGTGGTGATCTGGTCGACGGCCGGTTTGCCGTCGATGACCGGGGCGAGTTCGGCAATCTGCGGTGTCTCTGCAGCATCGAGAACAAGAGGTTTGGCGGTCTCGATATCGAGGGTGAGCCGTGGCCGGTAGGTGTGCTCGACCCGGAGCACGTTCGGCCAGGTGATCTCGTACTTCCGGCGGGAGGGGAGCGACTCGATCCGGGTCTTGGGTTTCTCCGGTCGTGGCGGGGCATCGCCTCCTCCTTCGTGGGGGAGGAAAGTGAAGGGGATACCAAAGATGTTGACGTATTCGGGCGAAAAGAGGCCGGTCTCCTCGTCGATATCGTAACTGGTGCGCCGGAGCCCCCGGCCGATAACTTGTTCGCAGAGGAGCTGGCTGGAGAAGGCCCGGAGGCCCATGATGTGCGTGACCGTCCGGGCGTCCCAGCCCTCGGAGAGCATGCCGACGGAGATGACGTTCTGGACCTTTGCGCCCGCCTCACCGGGTTTCCCAACGGTATCGACCTGCTGCCGGAGGTAGAGAGCCCTTTCTTTTTTGGTGAGTGGCCGGTTCGCCTCTTCATCCTCGCCTGTTGTGGTGGTCAGTGATTCGTCGAGGGTCTCGGCCTCTTTGAGTACCTTTGAGTCGATGTGGAGGATCCTGTCACTGTCGCAGAGGTCATCGATCCGGATCTTTTTGTGGGTGAAGGCATAGGCGACTCTCGCCGCAGTCTCGGTGGTGTTCGCGACGGTGATCATGACCGGCGGGGTCCGGTAGCCAGCCGCTTCCCACTCCCTCTTCTTCTCCTGCCAGTCGAGGCCGAGGAAGTAGTAGGCGGTGTTGAGGAGGTCGGGGAGGGGTTCGGATTCTTCGGCGCCCTTGCGGTTGAGGTCGTCGTAGACCTCAGGGTCTGTGTAGATGTGGTAGAACCGTGACCGGTAGTCCTCGGGCCGCGGGTTGGCGTCGTCGCGGATGACGACACGGGGTGTCTTGACAAGACCTGACTCGATGGCGTCGTTTAAGGAAAAGTCGCTGACGATCCAGGTGAAGAGGGCTTCTTCGTCGCTCCTCTTCCCGCTCGGGGCAAAGGGCGTGGCGGTGAAGTCGAAGCAGGAGAGGATGTTCCTCGCTCTGTGAATACGGTCGAGGCCCTGGATCCAGATGGTGGCCTGATCGATCTCGTCTTTGGCGATCCCTCTGACCTTTGATTCCGCCGGAACCCGCCAGGCGTGGTGAGCCTCGTCGTTGATGACAATGAGGTTGTTGTGCCGGGCCAGGTCGCCGAGGACCTCACGGACGTAGGCTTCGTCGCTCTTTGGGCCGCGTTTGTCGACGCTCTTCCTCTTCTGGATCTGATCTTCACTCTCCCAGGCGAGCAAGTGCCAGTTCCGGACGAGGACTTTCCCCTGCCTGAGGCTCTCAGCGAGGCCGGGCGGGACGATGGCGAAGGCGTCATAGTAGTTCCCCTCGGAGGAGGGGACGAGGACGGAGAGGCGGCTTTTGACGGTGAGGCCGGGGGCGACGACGAGGACGTTTTTGGAGAATCGGGGGTCGGTGGGGTATGCGGTCTTGTTGAGGACCTGCCAGGCGATGAGCATGGCCATGACGACGGTCTTGCCGGTGCCAGTGGCCATCTTGCAGCAGTAGCGGAGGAACTCGCCGCCGTCGCCCTCGATATCAATCCCGGTCTTTTCTGCGGCGGGCGCCTCAGTTAGCCAGATGAGCGTCTCGATGGCCTCAAGCTGGCAGAAGAAGAAGGGGAAGCTCCCCCGCTCTTCGCGGTCCTTCCAGTACTCGAGGAGGCGGCGGGTGATGCTGGTGGCCCCGGGGTAACCGGCCTCCCTCCAGGCCTTGACGCGCGGCCGAATCTTGTTGACGAAGGGGATCTCATAGAAGACGCCGGGGTCATCGAAGGCGCTGGACCCCCGGGTGGCGACGATGTAGCCCGCCTTGCGCCGGCCTTCTGCAAGGTCAAATGTGCGGGTGGTCCGGTTGTAGTGCCAGTGGCAGGCGGGCTCTGTGTAGGGCGATGTAACGATGAGGCGGTCGATGGTCTTCTGCGGCATGGGTCATGCCTCCAGGCCGTCCAGGTCCCGCTCGATGATGGACTCGATGCCCCGGTCGTCGACGATCTTGACGGCGATCCGCCGCTTCTTTCCGGGCTTGAAGGGGAGGGAGACGGTGCCGCGGTAGGCCTCGATCAACTCTTCGTCGATCTCAGCCTTGAGGCTCTTTTTGAGTTTTGCCCAGCCGTCGTCTTTGCCGGCCATGGGGAAGAAGACCTGCCGGGGGAAGAGGCTGCGGCCGTCGTAGTCGGGATCAAGCATCCACATGGCGATCTTCTCGGGGCCTCCGCCGTCGACGGTGCCGTTGCGGGTGTCGTAGTAGTCGAAACCGTTGACGGAGAGGAGGATCGTGCCGGCCTCAGGCCCCTCGGTGATCAGGTTCAGGGTGATGTCGGGCTGGCCGATGAGCCAGAAACTCTCGTTGCTGGAGCGTTTCTTTTTGAGGTCGTCGGTCTGGAGGTCGGTGTTCATCTGGACTTTGAGGAGGGTGACGCCGGGCCAGTTGGTCTCGTCGATGTCTTTTGCGGCTTCAGGGTCGAACTGGAAGGCGGCGAAGACGAGGATCTCGGGTCGGGGGACGAGGCGCTGGGCCTCTTTGAGCGCCATCTCGACCTGTCTCGCGTTGAGGGCGGCGTGTTCGGGGCCGAAGGAGACCGCGACCTGTTTAGGGGTGTCGTCCGCGGTCTCGCCGCGGGCGTGGAGCCACCGGGTGCCGCCGAGGGGTTCGAGCCGGGCAAAAGCGATCCGCTGGCCGTTCCTGCCGCGGATGCCGGTGGCGAGGAGTTCGGTCCGCCATTCGTCCTGCCGGAGGGACTCGCCGGTGCGAGCAGCGGAGTCATCGGCCGGGAGGGGTGCGGGGGTGTCACCGGCGAGCGGTTCGACGGTGGGGGCAGGGACGGCCTCGACGGTGAAGGGACCGGTGACGCGGACTTTTGTTCTGTCGCTCACGGGATCGTCATAGAGGGTCTCCTGGGGAGCGTTCTTCTGAATGCTTGCGTTGATCTCGATCTGCCGCTTCTGCCGGGCGGCAAGGAACTTCTTGTGGGATTTTCCTGCCGTTTCCGGCCAGGCGGGGTCGGGGTCGAAGGGGACTTCCCATTCCTCGCAGGAGATCTTCGCGGCGGCGTTGAGGTCGGCGAGGGCTTTCTCAACCTTCGGCCGGTGCTTCTTGTAGATGACGTCGATTTCGGGGTTGTTCGCGATGGATTTGAGGGTGATGTGCGGGACAGTCTTATAGACAAACCCGCTCCCGACTCCCTCCTCAGGGTGGGCGAGATTGTAGTAGTCGAAGACGGCGGTCATGAGCCGCTGTTTGGCGAGGGTTATCGCGACGCGGGAGGTGTCGCAGGTGATCCAGCGCCGGCCCCACTTCTCGGCGACGTAGGCGGTGGTCCCGGAGCCGCAGGTGGGGTCGAGGACGAGGTCGCCGGGGTCGGTGGTCATGAGGAGGCAGCGCTGGATGACTTTTGTGTATGTCTGGACAATATACACCTTAGGTTCGCCAAAACCACTGATGTTAGTGTCTGTCCAATGGTTATTCAATGGGTAAATCGGGAAATCTGTAAAATACCTTACATATCGAGGCGTTTTACCGAGCCGAATTAGCCGCTTGGCTTTCTTTAATCTGTCGACGCCACGGGTGTTTGTTTTCCACCCTCCCTTCTTTGGCGCAGGAACTGTGTCATCATCAAGTTCAAAGGAAAAGATCGTGGTTTCCGATCCTGTTTGAGAAGTGAAGTTGTCATGGCTGAAAACTTGACCCTCATGCAGAAGGGCATCCAGATTCAAAAACTCTCTCGACTCAATTGTTCGCCATGCCCCCTCTACTGGCATCAGATAGCGATATTCTGTTGCACCATCAGCACCATACTCTTTAGGCAAATATATTTGGTGATATTTCAGATTGGCGATACTTTTCGAATACCATAAAATGTAGTCGGAAGTTTCATCTAGGTATTTCCCTCCTTTGCCTGTAGTTTTAGAAAAAGTGATCTGGGAAACAAAATTCCCCTTCCCAAACACTTCATCCATAATCTCCCGCACATGGTGCACATTCTCGTCGGAGATCTGCACGAACACGCTCCCGCTCTCGGTCAGGAGTTCCCGGGCGAGCAGCAACCGGTCCCGGAGATAGGTAAGATACGAGTGAATCCCCTGTTCCCAGGTGTCCCTGAAGGCCCTGATCATCTCGGGCTCGCTGGTGAGATCCTCATCCCTCCTGTCCTTCACGTCTCGCTTGTTCACGAAGGGCTGGAAGTTTGATCCATACGTGATCCCGTAGGGCGGGTCGATGTAGATCATCTGCACCTTCCCGGCCATCCCCTCCTTCTCCAGCAGGGAGTTCATGACGAGCAGGGAGTCGCCGGCGACGAGGCGGTTACTCCAGTTGTGTTTGTGGCGGTAGAACTCCACCGCCTCTCGCAGCGGCGGGTTCTCACGCGCAAACTCAAAGAGCGAGGCCTGCCGGTGGTCGCCGTTGCTGCCCTTCGCCGCCCTGATGATCGTCCGCGGGTCGATCCGTTCGTGGACGTGGAGGGAGACCGTCGGGACCTCAAAGGAGGTGTGCTCGGCCTTCCCCGCCCACATGAGTTGCGGGTCGAGGTGAGGGTCGTAGGAGTAGGTCTTTGTGTCGTACCCGGGTTCGGTCTCCGCACTCACGAGACCTGCCGGCGGGTTATTCAGCCGGCAGATCCCCATATGGTCGTATTGCTCAATGTTTTTCGTGTTGGGTTTCTCCTTCCGCCGGGCCATAGAATCGCATGCGTGATTCTCGTTTTAAACCAGTTAAGAGTTGTGGAATTATTCTCCGGTTACATCGGGCGGTTTCCCGAAACGAGTGCTCTTCGATGCTCAGATGGCAGGAAAATCTGTGCCGACCAATCGATATATTCCACCGCTGAAATAAGGGATGAATGTCAAGATCGCCTGATGGTGCCGGGTACATCGTTTTCGATATTCACGACTCCGCTAAAATCTGTACCCGTTGGGACTCCAGGCGATGCGTCGGAATGTTGATCGGCACTCATACCTCCCCTGCGTGTAGGTATCGCGATGAAGGTTGAGGGATGCGTAGGACAGGCCTCTGTAGGTATAGAACTCAACCCTGCTCTGTCTCTTCGTCATCGTCACCGTCGGCAGCCATTCCCGCGGGGCTTTTCTCTCCCACGTCCAGTCCTCCTGCTCCAACCTGATGCGGGAACCTTTATCGTCGCTGTCCACCAGAATATCTTCCGTAAAAGGATCATCGGACCTTGATGAGAGTACCGGGGGCCTGATCGTGTCGCTGTACACCAGAATGCCTTCTGTAAAAGGATCCTCGTCGACCAGGCGATGCGTGCCCCAGTCGGTGCCATGCCACATGGCGCCGAACTCATGGATTTCACGGTCGAAAAACGAGGCTTCGAGGTAGCTCCGGGCAGAACCGTCCCCCTCGCCCCGGACGACGATCGCGGCTCCCTCACGCTCCAGGGTTATCGTCCAGTGTGTCATAGACAGATCGGGTGCTAACGGGAGATAACTATCATTCTCCGCTCTCCGTCCCGGCCACCGTCCGGTACCCCTGGAGGGGATGGGTGGGGACGTTCTTGTACTTCGCCTCCATCCTGCCATCCTCCAGCATGGGATTGATGGGGTGGTTCCGAAGTGAGTCTTTGCTCCGGCTCCGGCAGACCTGCCTCGGTGCAGTGTTGGATCATGTCCCGCGTTCCCGTGCCCATCCGCTCGCCCGGGCTCAGAGATCGTGGAAGCGGGTTATGGAGGGTATGCGGCCGCAGTTGACATCAATCGACTCCCGATTACATGCCGGTTACATACCTGAAAAAGCGATATGTAAGGAGATATTGCGATGTAGTGCTCGATACGGAGTTTTACGAAGAGGGGAGATCCGGCCCTGTGAACCGTGATGTACCTATCGGGATCATTGTGGATTACATACCCATTACATACAAAAAATCAACTGTATTTGGCGCATTCTCGGAAATTCCCGTAAATCTCAGTTTTTCTGGATCGGGGGCAGAACGATCTGTACATGTGGATTACATACCTCATGCCCAGTACGGGACATATCTCCTGGATCTGTTTGATCGAGTTTCCGGATCCTGCAGTCGAATCAGACCCGCCTCCATCGTATCACCGATGATGCGCGACGCAATTGGGTAATTCGTATCGTCGATGCCCAGCCGCTTTCTCAGCGTGGCATTCGTCATGAACTCCCTGCAGACATATTTGAGACATGCATGCTGGTAACAGGCCCTCACTCTGTCCTCCCGTCTCATCGCACTATAACTCTGATGCGCAAAGAGCGTGACGCGCGTGAAATCCTCGTCTTCCTGAAAATCCGGTGCAGGCAATTGGTACACTTCGATACACCCGATGGCGCGGTCAACCCCGCTCCCCCGTTCTTCGCAGATGTTCATTCTGCGCATCATCGAAGCAAGGGTTTCATTTCGTGACCGGGGAGGATGATCGATGAACCGTTCGGGATCAATCAGAGGTTTTCCGGGATTCGAGATCTCCATCCGATCCTCAAAGATCTCAACCATGGGCCCGGTTCCGGATATGGAGAAATCCTGATGAATGAGGGCATTCGCGACGAATTCACGGATTGCAACCTTCGGATACATCCTCTCCTCAACCCGCAATGCACCCTCGATGACCTCGTTGGAAGGCAGTTGATCGCAGATCCAGTCGATTGCAGACTCAAACGTGGTGGCGTATCCCCGCGAGGGCTATGCTCTTCCCCCGCATCCTTACTAATTTTTCCATGAAATATTTTTGCAGGAACTTGTCGGGGACCGGCAGCATTGATAACGCTACATCCTATTGCGAGAGGTAGGGATACGCCGACCTCCTTATTACAGGATAATCCGAAGAAGGATACGCGGATCCCTTTACTGATGGTAATGTTTTCTAATATTATCTTCTTTGGGCCCCATCCGTTGTGGTCTTCCTTTCCAGTCTCTTCCTCTTTAACAGGGAAGTCATCCTAAAAGTTTCCAGCGGCTGACGATTCCTATAGTTCAGAGCATTCTGTCGCCTCCCCGCGAAAAATTGAGTGTTCTCTGGCGTCAAACCTCTGATACGGCTCCTCTCTGGGTATCGCCACGCGGGGGAGGGATCGGGAGGTGCACCCGGCGAAACGGCGGGTGCATGAGAAGAACGAAGTTCTTCGAAAGGCGTCCCCCTCCCGGCTGAGGTGTTTCGGGATCACCTCAGGGATAACTTCTCCTTTTTGGGATGGGCCTCTTTCATCATGCCCCTTCTTTTGCAGATCCTTTGTTTCATCTGCAACAGATTAATCCCCCGATCCATAAAGCAGTTTATCGATAGATCTTCGACTTTCGTTTCAGAGCGTGTTGAGCATGGTCGATACTCTCCTCAAGTACGACTAATCCCCTTTCAAGCATATGTTGATTTATATGCCTCCATTCAGAATGCTGCCGAAAGCTAACAGTACTAATCCACCTGCGATTCCGACAACAAGGGCTATTAATATTGCGAGGTCATCCCAAAAAGATCTATAAACCTTCCATACATCCTGATCGGCACACTCACCTCTGAGGTTTCTACCCTCTGAACTATATCCTGGGTAAGGAGGGTGAAACGGCTTTCCATCGGGAGTCTCACCTTACGGTGCTCCTGCTATCTTCCTGCGGAAGACAGCATATCGCCACGCCACGGGTGGGGGGATCGGGAGGTGCGACGGGCAGAAGGGTGCGACGGGCCCAGAGAGGGCCGGAGCATGAGAAGACCTTTGGTCTTCGTCGAATCGGGTGCATGAGCACCGCCAGGTGCGAATAACGACTTCCCCGCAGGGAAAGGAGTTCGAGAAACTCGAAGAGTTTCGAATGAGCGACTGGTCGTAGAGCAGGAGCGTGAGCAACTCGAAGAGTTTCGAATAACGGTTTTCCCGCAGGGAAAGGAGTTCGAGAAACTCGAAGGGTTTCGAATGAGCGACGGGCCGAAGGGCCGGTGCTTGAGCACCGGAGGTGCGATTGGGTGTCCCCCTCCCGGCATAGGGGGTTTTGGGACAACCTCAACAGATCCTTTCGAACTTGCCCACGTAACGGGTACCTCGATCTCGAATCCCCGTGACACCCAAATCCAGGATGTAATTCAAAAAGTTAATTTCATCGAAACGATGTTTTGATATTCCGAGGATTGGATTTTGAGAGTAGAGTATTTCGACTTAAGATCATAAATTACCATGTTGATCTTTTCGATATTGGATTTCCCGATCCCATGAATATAGAGTACATGTATGCCATATTGTCGGTTCCTGCTCATTTTACTCTCGATTTCTCGTCTTACTTGCTCTTCAGTTCTTCCACCCGAAACGAATACTGTGAGATTGCCTTCATCAACGATGGGGTTATATACCTCTAAAAATGCTTCATTTGAGAAACCAGGATATCTTTGCAGCTCTTCATAGATCTTTATCAATCCCTTGAAGTATCCCGCACTACAAAGGTCGCAGATATTTCTTCCACGCTTTGAGTATCTCTTTAAAATGTCCAACTTCAATCTGTTAATCTCTTCTTTTTGTGCCCCCTCTTCAAACCGTCTCTTCACATAAAGAGATGCGCGCAAGGCCGTGTAGTCGTCATCGGGGATTTTGCCTTTGAAGAAGGATAGAAATACCTGCTCCTCCTTTGAGCTCTCTGTGACCTTAATCTCTTCAAGTAACTCTTTGGATCTGTTTTCAAGTAACAGAGCGTCATGCTCTCTGACCGCATCCGAAATCACTGGTTTTAAGTCTTCTATTTTGTCCTCCGGCAGCTTTTCCCAGTTGATCTTAAGTGCCCCGGTGGTTTCATCGAAACTGACTACATCTGCTCTCGGGTCAGCGATAATATTTACCGTTTTTACTCCCACTTGGATGTTTATATTAAGGTGGACCTTCACAAATTCTCTGAGGCCATCAAGAAAAGCCATGTTATTCAAGCGTATCCAGAAGTTCAATTAATGAGGGCAAGTCTGCTTTGATGAATATTTCGGAACCTTTTCTTATACCGGCAAATTCGTCCAACGTGATGTCTTCGCCGTCGGGTGTGAGGACTCGCTGACTTGGATCGTCACGCTCGACAATATATCCACTATCATCGACCGTCTTGCCAAAGCAAGACAATATCTCCGACTTTAAATTTGCGTCGAAAGTGATAATCCCTTCCTGAAGGCTCTGTGACATCTTCTCCACTAATTCCTATGGGTCTCTTTATCCAAATAAATCTTCCTTAATGCACCTCTCGATTTGGTCGAGACATAACTAACTCCATACGGGTTTGCTTGAGAATCATATCATTGTATTCAAAGTTGCAAAGCGCGAATCATTTTCGTCACGGATGTTTTCATTTAGATTCATCGTCGCAGTGCTTGCCATCTTTGTGCTGGCGGCCATCTTGACGTGCTTAGAGAAATTCGACGGAACCACGCTCGCTTTCTTCCTCGGAACAAGTGTGGGGTCGCTCTTGACAATATTGGGGAAGGTCTTCTCGCCTGCAGAGGGCCAGGATCTCCTTTTACGGATCTATCGGGAGATCGCGTACGGAGGGGGTCAATTATCTCACCCTTCAAGGCGGGGCAGTTCACACGGGCCCTGCCGCCAGGATTACGGGATCGGGTCCGCCGGTGGTAGACGTCGCATATATCGGATAATGATCGGAGACGGCTCTTGTCTCCCCGCCGGTCAGGTCGTAGACGGTGTCAAATCATCAAAAAGTGGGGTCGAGACGGTAAAAACCAGGGTCGGACCATCAAAATGCGGATCTGATCGACAAAAAAATGACGATGGACAATGGGGGGCAGTATGAAAATGATCTATATTTTACACTCAATACGACTCTCCCCCAGAGAGGGGGGTTAGCAGCACGACTACCGGTGAAACCTCCCCTTCAGGGACAGGATAAGAAGAGAGCAAGAATGAATCCAGGTCTAAAAACTTATTGACAATTTTTACAAATCCTCGTTTTTCGCAATAACCCAGATGTCGTGATACATCTTGGACAGACAGCAGCCCCGCACTTATCGCAGATCTGGGTGTGATTCGCTCCATAGGGCATGTGGCAGATCGGGCATTCAACCTCGCAATCCGGGCAAAGCGACAGGTGGCAGATCCGACAGATCTTGCTCGCGTGCTCCTTGCAGAACGTCTTGCCGCATGAGCTGCAGACTGAAGCGTGATCGCTACAAACCCACTTCCCGCAGGTGGAACACTGCGAGATGTGCTCACTGCAACAGGCCGTACCGCAGACCTCACAGACGGCAGTGGTTTCTTTCTTAACGTTGATGACACCGAGCTTGAAATGGTGCGGGCAATACTGGATGGTATTCTCAAGGACCGTCCCAGAGTGAGCAAACACTTCTTTCGTATAAAATGTCCCGAATGCGTTGAAATAGATTGTCCACTTGGGAACGAGGACTATTTCGCTCTTGAAGAGTTTTATATCGTTCCTTCGCGGGATGAACATTCGGTGTTTCGTGTCCAGAATGAAGTCCCCTTTCGCAGGGGTATATGCTATGTCTCTGGTATTCTTTGCCACGATATATTCAATGGCTGTTTTCTCCACCCCGCGCTTGGTGATTTCGGGTTTCAGTTCGGTGATCTGATAGTCTGGGCCGATTGTTACGGAATATTCGGGCGAGGGCGAGGGGTTCATCACTTCCCTGAAGGTTTTGAGAGTTCGAGCGTTGTCGGCGCTCTGTTTCGAGGTATTCAATGAGTTCAAGAGAGAGCCGCCCTTTTCGGCTTGCCTGTTGAGCACCTTCCCGCCGAGAAGGTCGATGACGATCGTCCCCTCGTCGGAAAACCTGTGGATTACCTTGGTCGGATCATAGACTTGAGCTTTGAAGGCGTACGGCACCTTGATGTAGGGATGGAAGGTAAGTCGGGCGCTGCTCACCTCAATCTTGTGTGCATTCTGTAGCGGCAACGCCGTTACCATGAGATAATCTGACTTGATGGACAGAGCGGATGTGAGCTTCAACCGTTCTCCTCTCCGGGTGACCCTTCCGGCAGAGACGGCGAACCATTTTTCCATGACATTTTCATGATCGAGGATTTCGATATTTCGGCTCTCTGCGAAGTTCTGAGCGTCGAGTGTGACGTCATTGAAGGCGACGAAGACCCCTCGCCAGCCCTTGCCGAGATCATTAAGTTTCTGGGAGAAATCCCGGACCTCTTTGATGCCGACTGCGGATGTGAAGTTCTTGCACTCGACGGCGATTTGCTCATTTCTTCTTCTAGCAATGACATCAATCTCGTTCGTATAGCCGCCCTGCCCGGGCATTTTGACCCGTCGCTCGGTCTTGTAGCCCTCTGCCTGGTAAATCGAATCGACGATCTCTTCCAGTTTCGTCCCGAGTTCGTATACATTCAGGGACGGCTGTGTGTCTTCTTCCGGATATTCCTCTTCCGGCCAGTCGATGGGCTCCGACCAGTCATCCTTTGTAGGAGGAGCGGACCTGACGGCAGCAGTGGGCGCCGGTGTTTCCTGTAACCCTGTACCGCATTCAGGGCAAAATTTTGCGTTGCTGTGTGGTAACGGCGCCCCGCACTCGGGACAGAACTTCGGCATATTATCCATTGATCAGGTTTCCGGATCTCCTTTAAGCTAACGAAATGGTTCCAATGCCAACTTGGTCAATTTCGAGTTGGTTTTGCGTATGGTCCTATGTTCACAGGTGCACAATACCTGCTGACTGTTGAAAAAAAGGAGGTCATCCCAAAAAGATCTATAAACCTTCCATACATCCTGATCGGCACACTCACCTCTGAGGTTTCTACCCTCTGAACTATATCCTGGGTAAGGAGGGTGAAACGGCTTTCCATCGGGAGTCTCACCTTACGGTGCTCCTGCTATCTTCCTGCGGAAGACAGCATATCGCCACGCCACGGGTGGGGGGGGATCGGGAGGTGCGACGGTCCGGATGTCCATGTGCTTTGTCAGGTGTGGCACCCGGTTATTGCCGACGGAGAAATGAGGGCCGTTTCTCCCTTCACGCCAGTTCATGCTTCCGGAGGAATTCCCGGACCTGCCTCGACTCGATCCAGCCCT
>ENA-UOOH01002838-UOOH01002838.1-fermentation-metagenome-genome-assembly--contig:-NODE-2838-length-14162-cov-15.008932_pt1 | contig 14162 bp, 31 predicted proteins | sample MGYA00245778_ERZ724025 | MGnify/ENA primary metagenome ERZ724025 (study PRJEB28704, sample SAMN03018313) | fermentation metagenome | biome: anthropogenic terrestrial biome; feature: soil... | reverse complement strand
CCGCAGGTTCGAGTCCTGCCGGGCGCACCACTAAGAATATTGATAAGACTGCTTTTAGCAGTCTTATTTGCTTATGATGCTCTTTTTAGAAATCGTTAGAAATCACTTTAATTTGGAGGCGTAGCCTACAGGTAGCCTACAGGTAGCCTACAAAAACAACAAGCTTATATCTTTTCTATAGCTTGCCTTAACTCTTCTAAGTCTGTGTGTGTATAGATATTTGCTGTAGTAGAGTAATCTGCATGTCCAATTATTTCTTGGATTGCTTTAGTATTAGCTCCGGCTTTACTAAGGAGACTTGCAAATGTGTGCCTAGTGGAGTGAGGTACCAAATTTCTTACCCCTGCTTTTTCAAGAGTAGGGTAATAGAGTTGAGTTCGGTAGTAATCCACCAGTATTCTTTGACCGTTTCGATTAATAATATAGCTGCCATCCGTGTTATACCACTGTCTAATATAATTTTGTATTTTAGGGTGAATAGGTATAGTTCTGTTCTTACCAGCTTCTGTTTTGCTTCCACCTGTGATAGTCATCGCTTTAAGGTCTATGTTAAATTTTGTGAGCTTCAGAAGCTCGCCAATTCGCATTCCAGTATATATTAGTATCAGTATGCTATTAGCCCACTGATCATCCTCAGCTAATTTCTCTATAGCTTTTATTTCGATCTCAGTGAAGCATTCGCGTCCTTTTGCAGTTTCTTCTGGTAATTTAACTAACTCTGCGTAGTTCTTGCTAACTATATCATCAGCCATCGCATATTGGTACAGCAACCCAGCAAGCACCTTGACTTTGTGACAAGACGACTTACTTAATCCCGCTTTACTCATGCTAGTTATAACATCTTGCAAATGTGATGTCTTAATATCTTGAAATTGCATATCTGACAGTTTGGAGAGATGCTTCCAAGCGGCATTATAGGTTTCCCTAGTGCTTTTGCTTATGGTTTCGTATTTTAGGTTAACCCATTCCTCAAAGAGCGCACTAAGGGTTATCCCTGAGCGCTCTCCGATGGGGTTCTTGTTATATTCAGTAAGCGCTGATATAGCCTCCGCTCTTGTTTTGTAGCTTCCTACGTAATACTTTAGTTGCTTGCCATCTTCTGCCCAGCCCGTAGTCACGCGAGCAACCCACGAGTTGCGGCGATTACCCTTTACTTTGTATACGCTACCAAATCCATTTGGCAACTTCACGAGGATCAACCCCCTACAACATACTTTGAAAGAATATAGCTTTGCCCAAAATCTTTATTTCAGCAAAATCTTCTGCTGTGTAATACCGCGGTTGGTAGTTAGAATTTTCGGGCTTAAGGATAATGCCGCCATTGTTCTTATAAAACCTTTTAAGAGTAGCTTCGTTATCTAGTAGTACCACAGCTATTTCTCCATCGTCCACAGCTGACTGTTTTCTAACAAACACTACATCGCCATTGTTTATTCTGGCATCGACCATACTGTCACCCTTTACCTGCAAGCAGAAATCAACATCTAGGCATTCATCCACCTCTACATATGTTCGGCAATCCTCGTACGCATAAATTGGTTCTCCTGCGGCTATAGTTCCGAGCAGGGGGACCTTTTTTGTTTTAAGTGAAAGGATGCTTTCAGGCTCGTCCATCCCCATGATCCACAGTGGTGATACCCGCAACGCCTTTGCTAAAAGGGCCACGTTATCCCTTCTCATGTTTTCGATAAAACCTGTTTCCCATTTCATAACTGTGCTTTTACTAACACCAACTAAATTTCCTACATCTTCTAAGGTTAATCCTAACTCTAATCTTCTTTTTTTTAATTTGCCTCCCATTTCCATGCACAATCACCTCATCCTTTGTAATACTATTATAAACATATTTGTTTCATATATGCAACAATTTGTATCAATATTGAGGTAAAAGTTTCCGAAAGTGCTTGCATGTGTTTCAAGCATGTGCTAGACTAAAAGTAGCCTAAAGGAAACATAAGAAAGGAGTTATAAACATGAGAGTAAACGAACTAAAAGCAGAAGCAGTACGTAAAGGGTTGACTATAGACGAAGTAGCTGAAAAAGCAGGCATCAAAAAAACTACTATGTGGAGAAGGATACAGGACTCGGGTAATTTCACGATTAAAGAAATCGAAAGTATTGCTAATACTTTAGATTTAAGTGGGATTAAGATATTGGAAATTTTTTTTGACGAGAAAGTTTCCTAAAGGATACAGAGGAGGTGTTCGCTCGTGACTTTGCAAGAGCTGGAGGCAAAAAGGCCGCCCAAGATAACAGTCCAGGAAGCGGCAAGAATCATGGGGGTAACGCCAAGATTTATTCACATGGGCCTTCAGTATAATAAGTTCGGTTTTGGTACTGCGATTAAAATGTCGAAGCGCTGGAGCTATTACATTAATACAGAGAGATTCTTGCAATACATGGCCGGTGATGACTTAAAAAAGGAGGCTTAAGTATGAACGAATTACAAGAAAAGAAAGTTTTGACTCTTGATAGTCGAGAAGTCGCGGACATGGTAGAGAAAAGACACGATCATTTAATGAGGGATATTGAAACCTACATTGATTATTTAGGTCAAACCCCAAGTTTGGGTTCTGATGCTTTCTTTATTGAAAGTAGCTACAAAGCCGGCACAGGTAAGGAATATAAATGTTATCTAGTCACCAAAAAAAGGTTGCGAGTTTATTGCTCACAAACTCACCGGCCAGAAAGGAGCAATCTTCACAGCGACATACATTAACCGCTTCCACCAGTTAGAACAAAGCTTAGAACAAGCTGTTACAATGCTCACCGAAGAGCAGAGATTACAGCTGGCTATCTTCCAGGCCAGGACAGCAGAGGAAGCAGGAGTGGCGGCGGCTAACCTCGACAGATACAGACGCAAGCAACTAGAAGAAACCAAGAAAGCACTGGACCATAAGACCGAAGTCATTAAAGGCGTAACAGAAGACATTGACATCTACACAAAACGCAATGTTCTCAACAAAGTTGTTCGCTATAAAGGAGCTAACTTCTCGGAGCGCTGGAACGAGCTTTACGACCGTTACAAAGAAGTTTATTCGGTTGATTTAAGAGCCAGATGCGAGGGCTACAATTTGAAGCAAAAAATAGGCAAGGACAAGCTGTCGGTAGTTAAGTATGCTGAAAAGTTTGGTCACATAGATAATCTCTATAAGATAGCACTGAAACTTTACGAAACTGATATCAAAGAAATTTTGGAGCATCTAAAAGAGATAGCTTAAGGGGTTGATGTTGTGCTTACTGGTTACGATAAGTACCTTTTCCTTCTTCGAATAGACTTTGAAATCTGGTCTTATTATGGGACGCAAGATAACGCCTTGATGGTATTAAAAAGAATGGCAGAAGCAGATGGTTACAAAATTGAAGACGGAGACATTTATGTCGGAAACTTAAGCGGTTCTAGGGCTATATGTTTAGAAGAGATTGTAAAGGTAGGCTAGGAATGGAAGAAAAGGGCAGTAAATACGATTCGTCCGAAAGCATCTTACTGAAATACAGCGAGCTATTCGAAAAAGCAGTTTACGACATTTTGTTTGAAATGCTAGAAGAAGAAACGGCTTCAGCCAGAGATGCGGCAGAACGCCTGAAACAAATTATTGAAGCAGAAAAGGAAGGACGGCTTGTAATACTTCCAAGCGAAAGCGAGGAAATTGTCAACGCTATTGAAGTCGCATTAGGACTAAAGCTTTATGACTGGCAAAAAGCTTATATGTTCGGATGTGGTGGCTACCTAGCGCCAGGCCGGCAAACCGGCAAAACTCTTGCATGGATACTAAAAATACTGCTATCAGAAGGCCCTCCGCTTCATCTATATAATCCGGCCGTGTTGCGCGAGGCTTGTGACTCTACTGCGCATGGTAATCAATATTATATCTGGTTTAAGGATCAGCTAAGAAAGGTGTACTGTACGTTGCTATATGATTATTGTTTAAGGCCAAAGCTCAGAAAAATATATTTTACCGAAGGCGAAGCTCGGAACGATGAGTATTCAAAATGACTAGAACAGGGGGGAGTAACCATGGAAGAAAACATTTTTGAAATCATTGAAGGAACTCTAGATAACTTTGATGCTGCATTCGACAAAGCGGTTAACCAGATTATTTTTACACTCAAGAAAGACGCCAAGAATTATGGCGAGGTTATACGAAATCTTCTCAAGTTCAGGATGAGACTTTACAATTCTCGTGGCATAAACAGCAAATATACGATCTTACTTGATGCTGTAACCAGAACAATGCTGGACGAGATGTAGAGTCTGCAGATAAAGGAGGATTAGCATGTATACCATCTACATCACCAGAGCGGATGGGATCAGAAGACAGGTCTGCCGGTTGAGTTCTAAAGATAAAGCAGTAGACCTAGCGCACCGGCTACTGGATACTGCACCGAAAGGGTTTCCGATTGTTGTAGAAGTTTGTAGAGGTAGTTTTCAACTAATGGTAGCGGCATAAGGAGGTTTATGAATGGCTCAAATACTTGTAGCCACTAAAGAAATGACGCGTGATGAATGGCTAGACTGGCGCAAACATGGCATAGGTGGATCAGACGCCTCGGCAGTAGCTGGGCTCAATCCTTACAAGTCACCGGTGCAAGTTTACCTAGAAAAAATAGGTGATATGGAGATAGAAGAAGCTGGGGAGTCGGCCTACTGGGGAACAATGCTAGAAGACATGGTAGCTCAAGAATTTAGTAAACGTACCGGCATGAAAGTGCAACGCAAAAACGCTATACTGCAACATCCAGAATATCAACACATGATAGCTAACATTGATCGGCTTATCGTTGGCGAGGACAAGCCTGGAATCCTTGAGTGCAAGACAGCTAACGCTTGGTCTGGCAAGGATTGGGAAGAAGGTAAAATACCTCCTCAATACATCATTCAAGTTCAGCACTATCTAGCAGTAACTGGTTATGAATACGCATATATAGCTGCGTTAGTTGGTGGTCAGAAATTCTTTTATTACAAGATTGATAGAGATCAAGAGCTCATTGATTATCTGGTAAAAATTGAATCTGTTTTCTGGCAAATGGTGCAGGATAGAATGCCACCGGAAGTTGATGGTAGCGAAGCCAGCAGTGATCTTTTAAAAAAACTCTATCCCATTGCAGAAGATCGCAAAGAGATAGACATGCCTGCTGAAGCAAGTTTGCTTCTGGATGCTTACGAACAAGTTAAAGCAGAGATTAAAGAACTAGAACAGCGCAAAGATGAACTGGAGAACAAGTTAAAAGCAATGATGGCAGATGCCGAAATTGGCAAAGCTGGCAAGCGAATAGTTGAATGGAAGAACGTTAATGCAAATCGTTTTGATAGCAAATCGTTCCAAAAAGATATGCCTGGACTTTATGAAAATTATGTAAAGCTTTCTCCATATCGAAAATTTAGTATTAAAACCTTAAAGGGGGATTAATAATGGCCACAGATGTTAAAGCCGCCTTGAAAGAAAAAGCTACCGGAGTGCAAGAAAAGCCAAAGTCGCCAGCCCAAAGAGTGAGAGACTATCTTGAACGAATGAAGCCAGAGCTAAACGCAGCTCTACCCAAACACATGAACCCAGACAGAATGGCGAGAGTAGCATTAACAACCATAAGGACCAACCCAAAGCTACTTGAATGCTCAATAGAATCATTAATGGGAGCAGTTGTGCAAGCTTCACAGCTGGGCCTAGAACCCGGCCTGCTTGGACATTGTTATCTGATACCCTTCCGCAATGGTAAAACAGGTAAAACAGATGTTCAATTCATTATCGGCTACAAGGGTCTGCTCGACCTGGTACGCAGAAGTGGCGAGATTGAATCAATAGCTGCTCATGTAGTGCACGAAAAAGATACTTTTGAGTTTGAGTACGGCTTAGATGAAAAACTACGTCATGTACCATGTCTAGTCGCAGATAGAGGACAAGTAACTTTAGCTTATGCTTACGCAAAATTTAAAGATAATGGTGGCTACCAGATCATGGTAATGACTAAGCCAGAGATAGAAGCAATCAGAGAGCGGTCAAAAGCAAAAGATAACGGGCCTTGGGTTACAGACTGGGAGGAAATGGCTAAAAAGACAGTCCTTAGAAGATTGTGTAAATATTTGCCTATGAGCATCGAAATAGCTGGAGCAATCGAAAGAGACGAGCAGACAGTTTCAGACCTACCAATTATAGAAGACGAAGGAACCATAATTATTGATGTTTCAGAGGTTGAGCAGGGGGCTTAATGCCTCCTGCGATTAAAGGGAGGGCTGAAAATGGTTGTCATTGACCACATCTTTTATATAACGGTAGAGGGTCAGGTAATAGCAGTAGCCCAAGCAGGTGATGGCTACTACTGGGCGACAGGAAAAAAGACCGGCAAAGAAGATAATTCGATGATGGCAATTAAAATAGCCGCACGACAAGCAACCAGAGAAGCTAAGAGAGAGGAAATCTTAGTAGGATAGGAGGTGATAGCGTGAAAGCCCTACAAACAACGAGAGAGCGTGCGACTAAACACGCTCTCCACAGGGTAGACTGCAGCCTTTGTAAAGCTAGAGCTAAGAGCTGGCTAGAAAAGGCCGCAGATATAATATTCTTCAGTGAAGCGTTTGAATCCTTCATGGCAGCATTGATTGTGGTGGGAGGCCTTTATTTCTTGGCCCATTTAGCTATAGCAATTTTCAGAGGGTGGTTATAGTGGACAAGCTACAAGACAAAAGGCGAGCAGGTTGGTTTTGGGATTCGAATACGATATTTGATTCAGGGTTATCAGCTTACGCGATACTAGTAAGGCTTTATCTTGCTAGATGCGCAGATAGTGACGGTGTAAGCTTCCCGGCAATAGCTACTATAGCAAATAAGTGCAATATAAGCAGGGCTTCTGTTGTCCGAGCTCTCAAAGAGTTAGAGGCAAAAGGCTGGCTATGCAGAAAGCCGAGGATAATACCAGGAACAAAGGCAAAAGCAACAACAATTTACACACTCATAACACCTAGTGAAGAAGCAGCATCAACGTCAGAAACTGCTGACCTAGGTTCACACAGAACCGAGGGTAGGTTCTCACAGAACCTAGGGTCGGCTCACACAGAACCGAGGGTAGGTTCTCACAGAACCAGAGAAGGACTACCCATAGAAGGACTACCTAATAAAGGACTACCCATAGAAGGACATATGTGTGCATCAGAACCAGAACAGCAAGATAAATATACTGCCGAGTTCGAATCATTTTGGCAAGAGTATCCAAGGAAAAAAGAAAAGAAGCGAGCTTACCGAGCGTGGAAAGCTGCTCTCAATAAAAAAGCAGAACCGCAACAGCTGATAACTGCCGCTAAACATTACTTCTACCACACTACAACAGAGCGAACAGATCAGAAATATATAAAACACCCTTCGACATTTTTAGGACCAGACGAACCGTGGCGAGAGTGGCTAGAACCACCGAAGATTGGAGGCGGTAAGAGTGGAAAGTACGATCCAACAGCAGTCGATTGGGAAGCTGAAGCCGCAAAGTACCTGTAATAAAGCGGGGACATGCTTAAACGGCAAGTACATGGATGAATACGTGGACTATAATATGCTACCAGCTAAAGAGTATACGAAATACATGGAAGCAATGAAGAACGGCACTGCACTAGACGGATACAAAACATGCCCAAGATGGGGGTTACCTGCCTACTCCGAACTGGCTTGTATCAGAAAAAGAGATACTTGGCCCGCTAAACTTAGGCAAGCTGATATACCTGCAAGATACGAGTTTGCAAATAGAAGCGGCATAGAGCTAGATCAAACAGCGATAAAAAGCTGGAAGATAATTAATAAATACATGGATAATTTAGAGACATATATGGGCGCTGGGCAAGGATTGATAATGTTTGGTAGCTTTGGGACGGGCAAGACTACAGCGGCGGTAGTGGTGGCACAAGAGGCTTTAAGCAAAGGCTACTCTGTAAAGTTCCTGGGTGTCGACTACCTCACGGCTGAACTGCGAGGTATGCAATACGAGCAGGCGGCAATCTTCAGAAACGAGTTAGCGGAGAAAGACTTGATTATTCTTGATGGCCTAGAGGCAGACGCAGATGGAAAGTGGCTATTAGAAGAGGTCGGAGCAATAATTTCTAGACGATATGACAACAGAAAAGCAATAATAATTACTACTAACAGCACACCAGCACAATTACAAAACAGCTCTTTACCCAAGCGTTATGTTGAGCGCATACTGCACAGTTGTAAGGTTGTCCCACTCACTGGGAAAAATTGGCGAGAAGGAGCATTGTAAAATGAAAATTACCTTACCGGACCTTCCGGTCATTGCAACATCAGACTTTATGACACAGATGGTCAAGGTAGAAGAAGAAGCTAGGGAGCTCGTTGAGTCTATTGAGTTATTTCAGCCAGGGAGCGATTCATCACTCTGCGACATGCTGGGCGAGGCACTAGACACGGTTCAAGCGATTGCTGGATTATTAGAAATTCTTGATGATGATGTGTTAGAAACAGCGATAGAATATCACACAGAAAAGTTACAAAGAAAGTATGCCGCTAAAGGTTATACAGTGGTAATACGCAGGGGAGGTAAGATAATGAATAAAGCGATTTTGATAGGCAGGCTTACACGTGATCCAGAGCTTAAGCATACCCAAAACGGCAACCCGGTTGCCAACTTTACGCTAGCAGTAGACCGAGGATATGGAAAAGAGAAAGAAGCGGACTTTATAAATATCGTTGTTTGGAACAAAGCGGCCGAGGCTGTTGAAAAGTATCTTGGCAAAGGCAGTCTTGTTGCTGTTGAGGGAAGCATTAGGGTAAGGAGTTATGAGGCCAAAGATGGCGGGCGCAGATATGTGACTGAGGTAGTTGCCAATAACGTCAAATTCTTGGAGAAAAAAGGACAATCTGAAGCGAGCGACCAGGAGCATTACGACAATAGGCCAGATCCATTTGAAGAAGAGGCGCCATTTTGATGGGTTCAACAAAAAAAGCGAAAGAGATTAGAAAGTGGAGAAAGAAAGCTGGCTTGAAACAGATAGAACTGGCCGAACTAATCAAAACAAGTCAGCAAAACATTTCACGAGCAGAAAACAATTACTTTGTTAGTCGTGAGATGCAGGAGAACATCCTACAAGCCATTCGAAGGTCGAGGTGGTAGTGTGCGAATGACTGAAGAAGAGTTCCTGGGCCTGACTGGTGAAAGCAAGCCCAAAAAAACTAAGTACAACAACAAAAAGACCTGGGTTGATGGAATTTGCTTCGATTCAAAGAAAGAAGCAGAGTGCTACGAAGGATTAAAGCTACTGCTTAAAGCTGGAGAGATAGCTGGTTTTTGCAGACAACCGCAGTTTATCCTGGTAGAAGGCAACGCAGAGGAAAGAGCCATCACATATAAAGCTGATTTTATAGTGTTCAACAAAAATGGTACGTATGAAATTATAGACGTTAAGGGCTTTGAGTCTCAACAGTGGAAGCGCACATTTAAGCAGTTCCGACTGAAATTCCCGAGCTTAGATATAAAAATAGAAAAGTAAGGGGGACGGCAAGTGGACGAGGACTTTATGGCCATGCTTGATGAGTTCAAAAAAGTTCTAGGTGAAGAATTAAGCGAAGAACATGTCTATCAGCTTAAAAGATTAATAAGCTTCGACCCGCCTGCATTGATAATTAGATTTGTTTCCCTGATAGATATAGCGTTATGGGTGATAGCTAAAAGTATTAAGCCGTCATTCACAAGTTCCACCGGCAGACGTCACAGCTTGTATGCTACTAGGCATTACACTCTGCCTCCTTAAGCCGGAGGCTAATACATACAAAAAAGGAGGGCATAAAGTGGAGTTAAAGCCATTATTGCAACCGCCGAACAACGAAACGCCAGAGCATTTTTATCTTAAGCAAATTGCCAAAATCTGGCTAAAGGTGCAGCAACAATGCCAGTATGTAGCAAACGAGATTTATATACCTGGTGATAGATATGAGGGGAGAGAAGAAAGAAGTATTAGCGATGCTGCAGGAGTGAAAAAAAGGCATATAAAAGGGCCGGTTTACGACTACACCGTTTTTAATATTGAAGTAAAAGTTTCAAAGTCTGATTATCTAACTGGCTATTGCACAGGAGGTCATTATAACTGGGTAATGACACCAAAGGGGTTGCTGAAGCCAGAGGAACTGCCTACAACAATAGGCTTGATTGAAGTTGATTTAGATAAATGCAAGATTGAACAAAACGTAAAATATGCAAAACCTGTTTTTTGTGGACTAGAGACAGCAAAAAAACCACGCAAACGAATGGTGGAATACGGAACTGCTTTAGAAGTTGTAGACAATATATGCAGGCGCTTAACTAATCAAGATGTTTACAATAACCCCTGGGTAAAAATTGGTTAAGCATATTAGGAGGGTGTGAAGATGAAAAATATATCACTGGTATTAATAATCATTATGATTATATACACGCTAGCAGTTCTCTTTTTGAGGTCCGATCAAATGCTAGCAGAAAGCAAGCTTAACTTAATATATGTACTGCATGAGAACCGCCTTGAGCTGATAGCTGAAAATGAAAATACCTACACTGTCAGAGATACAACAAACAACCACTTTTACGAGATACCGAAGAATGACTTGTTAGTTAAATTGTAAAGGAAAAGAGGGGAAGGCAAGATGGCAGACACCAAGATAGAGTGGGCGGATAAAGTATGGAATCCGATTACAGGGTGTAGCAAGATTAGCGAAGGATGCCAGAACTGTTATGCAGAGAGAATGGCCAACAGACTAAAAGGCAGATATGGCTACCCCGAAGACAATCCTTTCGAAGTAACGGTGCATGAAGATAGGCTTGAAGAGCCGCTAAAATGGAAGAAACCAAGCAGGGTGTTTGTTTGTTCGATGGGTGATTTATTCCATGAAGATATAGATCCTTCAGTTATCCAAGATGCCCTATGGTGCATGGAAAAAGTACCACAACACACATTCCTAATACTAACTAAACGGCCAGATACTATGCGAAAATACTTGAGGGTGTTTTACCATCAGAAAAAGATACCGGGAAACATCTGGTTTGGCGTAACAGTAGAGAACCAACAACGCGCAGATGAACGAATACCAATCCTTTTACAAATACCAGCTGCAGTTAGGTTTGTAAGCGTTGAGCCAATGCTAGGATTCGTGGATTTAGAACGTTACCTTGGGCGCAAAGCTGTTTCAGAAGGTATAGACTGGGTTATCTGCGGCGGAGAAACAGGACCAGGAGCAAGACCAGCTCAACAAAAAGCCATTGTTGATTTATATAAACAAGCAAAGGCAGCTAATATCCCTTTCTTTTTCAAAAAGTGGGGAAGTTCTACAAGCTTAAGCACTGTTGCTAGTTTTCCAATGGTAGAAAAGTGCAGAGAGTTCCCGAGGGAGGGGCGAGCATATGGAAACTGATTATATTGCTAAAATTATTGGTTTCTACAGAAAAGAAGCGACTAAAATACCTCTCAAATGCGAACATCCTACATGCTTATTTGATATTACCAACATCCATATAGAAGCCACAAAAAAATTATATGCCAAATGGAAAGCAGAGTGCCCACATATATGCCCTAAGTGGAGAGAAGAAGAATTTGATAAGAATAATACCAAAAATGCTAATCCAGACGAATAGGATATCCCTAATGCAAAAACGGAGGGGTAGAAGATGAACATTTGCGTAGATACAGAGAGAATATTTGCCTATCGTGGCAAGACAAAAGACAATGGTGAGTGGGTTTATGGAGGATATTATTGGATAGAACTTGGAAAAGCACGAAAACATTATATTTTTAGTTCTGGAGCTTCTAACGTGTATGACATTGAGATTGAGCCGGGAACGGCCGATAGATGGACTGGTAGAGAAGACAAAAATGACAATGAAGTTTTTGAGAATGATATCCTGGCAGTAGGTAGCAGCAGAGTTCTTAGCCTCGTTTTTTGGGATCGTGAAAATAGCCGTTTTTCTCTTAAAAATTTAATTCGTAACGAAATCTATCCTTTCGATAGTCGTTTTGATAAAGAAGATATTGAAGTTGTTGGGGATGCTCACGACAATCCGGAGTTATTGGAGGTGGGATAGATGGGTAGCAAAATGCTTATTCAAGCATGGCTATACAACGATAACAAGGGGACAAAGCTAGCAACTACAGACAAGAACGTAATGGTAGGAGCTAAGGAAGAGGATTGGGAGCAAATATCTTTAGTGATCCCTGTTTCTGTTCTGAAAGAATGGGCCGAAGCTTATCAAGAGGTTGAGGGTGAGGAAGATGAAGGGTACGATTAATTGCAGTTGTGGCAGTGAAGCAGAGTACATCTATCGAGACGAGTACTACTGCAGTGAATGCTTGCTAAAAGCCTTAGAGAGAGACGAAGAAATAAATTCTGTAGAAGTAAGTTACAAAACTTATTGGGACAAATATGGTAATTTTGTCGGTGATGACTGTGACGGAGACCAGGAAGTTATTGATAAATGTTTAGATACTATACCTTGGTTAGTAGAGGGTGGTAACAATCGCCAAGATAATTAAAAGCAAAGACAAATATTTGTTTTATTGCCCTGGTTGTGAAAGAGAACATGCTTTCGATTCTACTTGGCGATTTAACAACGATTATGAGAAGCCTACTGTTACTCCTTCTGTATTGGTGCAATATCCTTGGGGTAAAAACAAAGGAATAAAAAGATGCCACAGTTTCATTGCTGATGGTAAATTACACTATTTAACTGATTGTTCTCATAGCTTAGCAGGGCAAACAGTGGGCATGGCAGAGATAGACATGGAGCAAGAAGTATGGGAGGAGGGTGAGGCAAATGCTTAGCAACATAAAACTTAAGTTGGCAGAAGAGGCTTCAAGTGAATGGCTAAAAGCTTTAGAGCGAGCAGTAGTTGCCGAAGCTCAAGTTAAAGAATTAGAAAATAGAATAGATGTTTTATCAACAGTAGTTAATCAATACTGCTCCCCTTACTACGACATGATGGAGCGAGCAGAGAAAGCGGAGGCGCTGAACAAAAAACTGTTAGACTGCTTGCACAAAGTTATCAGACAAGCCTGCGAAGATAGAAATGGTAAATATGACTCTATGTGTCTAACCGCTTATGCTGATGCTATGGAGTTGTTAGGTAGGTTCGGTTTGCTTGAGATAAGAATAGCTTATGGTCGTTCGGTAGTAGCAGTTGATAAAAAAGAGCAGGCTTAGCCCTGCTCTAGGAGGTAAAAAGATGCCAGAGACACTTGGGAACATGAAGAAAGTTGTTAGATATGAGTGTCAGTTTTGCAAGAAAGAATTCAGAACACCAGGCAGACACCACTGCAAGCGCAATCCCGAACTAAAGAATTGCTTCAGTTGCAAGCATCTAGTAGGGTGGAAAAAATCAGAAGATAGGATATATAGCCCAGGTGTTATTTTCCCTAACTATCCGCATTGTGATGCTGGTATGAGCGAGGACTGGGATATAGAAATCATCAAGTCAAAAGGCTATGACATGCAGTGCGAATCTTACGAACATGGCCAACATGATGGCCCAACGTGGCTAGACACAATAAGAAACAGAGCTTGATTCTCAAGGAGGTGGCAAGGTGCAACAAACAAAGACGGACAAGGATTTACAGCGAGCTTATTTCAGGTGCATTGAAGCTGAATTATACCGCTACCAAGCTACTAAACAAGAATTACACGATTTACGCATGGCGATTATTGAAGGCGGAGGACAGCCAGAACTACCAGTCTACACCGGTCCAGGAGACACAACCGGGAAGAAGGCAGTAAAGCTAGTAACTTCAGTTGGTATATACGAAATGGAAAGACGAGTTAAAGCGATTGAGAAGGCACTCAAAGAAGCAGAAAGGCTGGAGCCTGGCAGGATGGAGCTAGTAAGGTTAAAGTATTTTGATAAGAAACTCACTAACTACGGGATTATAAAGGAGCTCAATATTAGCGAAGCCACTTTCTACCGGTGGAGGCGGGAACTGATTTATAGTATTGCAGATAAATTGGGATGGGATGCTGGGCAAGGGCTATAAAAAAGGAGGGGAAAGAAGATGCGAGCTATAGAGTTCAGAGGCAAGAGGCTAGACAATGGTGAGTGGGCTTATGGCAATTTAGTTAGTGATAGCAAAAGGTATTTTATTATCTACGATAACGATATAACAGAATGTACTCGATACGGTGAACGATATATCGAAGCAAGCAGATACTTT
>ENA-UOOH01002834-UOOH01002834.1-fermentation-metagenome-genome-assembly--contig:-NODE-2834-length-14179-cov-4.226423_pt1 | contig 14179 bp, 8 predicted proteins | sample MGYA00245778_ERZ724025 | MGnify/ENA primary metagenome ERZ724025 (study PRJEB28704, sample SAMN03018313) | fermentation metagenome | biome: anthropogenic terrestrial biome; feature: soil; material... | reverse complement strand
AATCAGTCAAATCAGTCAAATCAGTCGATTCAGTCGATTCAGTCGATTCAGTCGATTCAATCGATTCAATCGATTCCGTCGATTTCGATTTCGATTTCGATCCCCAGAGCATCGCGGTGCAGGCGACCGCCTGCGCTTAACTCTCGCGCTTCCTCAGCTTTCCGGGTAAATAGGGGGACCATGCGAATTGATGCGACAACATTGCGACGGGGTTCTCTTTCTTTGCTGGTCGTGCTCTGTGCCGGGCTGTTGTTGACTGGCTGCAGGCGGCAGCCGAAGGGCACGCCGGGATTGCCGCTTGGGGCGTTGGATGTGCGCGTGTTCGGCGCGCGCGGCGATGGGCGCCGCGACGACACGGCCGCGTTCCAGCGGGCGTTGAAGCAGGCCGGTGGGTTCGGCGGGGTCGTTGTGGTCTCACCGGGACGCTATCGCTTGACCGCGCCGCTGGAGATCGCCGGGGCCGCTTTGATGGGCGTTCGGCCTGGCGGGTTCCCCGCCGATGAGGAGACGCTGCCGGTGCTCGAGGTCGATCATGCACTCGGGCCCGTCATCCGTGCCGGTGCCGCGGCCACGGTGGAGGGATTGATGATCCGGTTCCCGCACCGCCCCGACGCGGAGCTGCCACGCCCACCTGCGATCGAGCTGAGCGGGATCGGGATCACGCTCAACGGTTTGAAGATCGAAGCCGCGTGGGACGGGATCGTGGCGGACGGGGTGTCCAACATCGGCCGGCTCTCCATGCGTGATATTTTCCTCTCCAATTGTTTCCATCACGGGGTGGTGATCACCCACACGCTCGATGTCGCGCACCTCGATCACGTCGAGGTGTGGAGTCCGGATCCGCGTGCCAGAAAGGGCGCATCGATCGGGTTCCGATTCGGCAAGAACGACCAGATGCAGGCGGTCAATCTCTTTGCGTTTGGGATGACGCTCGGCTTCATGTTCGAGGCCGAAGAGGTCGAGCCCGGGAAGTTCGAATCGACCTACGGCGATTTCGCCAATTGCGCGACCGACCAGTGCACGCGCGGCATCAAGATTGAGGGGCCGGCACGGCTCAGCTTCTCGGGCGGGACGTTTCTCAATCACCTGGAATCGTTGCTGGCCGATCATCCGGAGGCGATGCTGCGGTTTTCAGGGGCCGAGTTCAAGAGCAACGGCGGGGTCGCCGTGCACCTGCGCAAGACGGGCCGCGCGATCTTTTCCGGCAGCATCTTCCGCCGGTTCTATGGTGCCCAGGACAGGCCGCGTATCGTTGCGGGCGAGGTCGGCAGCCTGGTGGTGTCGGGATGCGTGTTCGATCCGACAGGCCCCGGGATCAAGTTCGAGCCTGGCGTGGCGCGGGCTGTGGTCTCCGGCACGATCTTTGAGGCGACGGAGTTTCCGGCCTTCCTCGAGCACGAGGCTCACCCGGGACAGCTCCTGTTGGATGGCAATATCATCTCTGACTGACCTGCCTCGACGGCAACCATTGCCTGGAGGCGACGCCTGAAGGAGCGCGGCCTTTCGGACGGGAATTAGCCACAGAGGACACAGAGTTCACAGAGCGATGTTTCTTTTTTTGCCATCGATGAGACAAACCCTTCTGCCCCCGCGTTGCTTTCAGTTTGGAAAGGCTTTTCGCCTCTGTGTTCTCGGTGATCTCTGTGGCAGGAAATTCCTCACCTGAGGCTGCCGGAAAAGGCCGATGGCGAAGCAATCTCCCCTCCCAATCATCCTCTGCGCCTCTGCGCCTCTGCGCGAGTCCTCCCCATCCGGCACCGGGGAGCCGCGATTGGGAATTCGACGATGTGAACGGCTTTACCTTTGGTCAGATTTTGGGCAAGCTGTTTGAACGCTTTTCCTGGGGGGTGGTTCTCTTGATTCAACACAAGTTTTGGACGCGCCCACGGAATCTACAGAACCGGCGAACGCGCCTTGAATGGTCTGACGTGAAAGGTCTGCCAATGAATGTGATGAAAAGATTGAGATTTGTGCCGGCGGCGCTCCTGCTGTGCACTCTGATCCCCGGCCTTCCGGGTGGGCTCAAGGGACAGGAGCCCGAGTTCCCGCCCTTTGAGAAGGTCGCCGAGGGATATGAACAGGTCATCTCCCTCGCCGATGGCTCGTCCGGCTTTTACACGCTCTGGAAGCGCGAGAAGGACGGACAGATGCTTGCGGAGTTGCCGCGTGGGTTTGAGAAGCAACGGCATTTCGTGGCGCTCACGGTCTCCAGCGGCGAGACCTTCTCAGGCCTGCAAGCGGGCGACATGTATGTCTACTGGAAACAGTACGGCAATCGGCTCGCCCTGGTCGCGCCGAACTATGAGTATCGCTCCACCGGCGATGCCGAGTCGAAGGTCTCCGTGAACCGGATCTTCACCGATCGGGTCCTGCTCGATGTGCCGATCCTTTCGATGCGCCCGAAGGGCGGACCGATCATCGACCTCGATTTCCTGCTCTTGAACAACGCGGCCGAGTTTTTTGGGTCGAAGGTCAACGGCATCAATCCGCGCCTGGCGACGATCGTCAAGGCCAAGTCCTTCCCACAGAATATCGAAGTGGCCTACGAAGTGCCGATGGCCGGCGGTGTGCTGAAGACGCTGCATTACTCGATCAGCCTGATGCCGGAGAACACCGGCTACACCCCGCGCGCGGCAGACGAGCGGATCGGGTATTTCACCACGGCCTATCGCGACCTCGGCAAGTACTCCGACGACGAGACCACCGTCCGCTATATCAATCGTTGGCGCCTGGAGAAGGCCGATCCGTCGCTGAAGCTGAGTCCGCCCAAGAAACCGATCGTCTTCTACATCGAATCGACCACACCGATCCGCTACCGCAGGTTCGTCCGGGACGGCATCCTGATGTGGAACCGTGCCTTCGAGAAGATCGGCATCGTGGGTGCCGTCGAGGTCTACTTCCAGGATGCCCAGACCGGTGCGCACATGGAGAAGGACCCCGAGGATGTCCGCTACAACTTCATTCGCTGGCTGAACAACGATGTCGGCACTGCGATCGGACCCAGCCGGGTCCACCCGATGACCGGCGAGATCCTCGACGCGGATGTCGTGCTGACCGACGGCTGGATTCGTCATTACGACGAGCAGTTCCACAAGGTGATCCCCAAGATCGCGATGGAGGGGTTCGGTCCTGAGGCGCTGACCTGGTTTGACAGCAATCCGCAGTGGGATCCGCGCATCTTGTTGGCACCGGCGTATCAGAAGCCTGAGATCCTGGCGCATCGCGCCGCCATGGGGCCACAGCCGCTGGGCGGGCATCCGATGGCCAATCTGGACACGCCGGAGTTCATCGGTGATGACCATTATGACGGACTCGTCGGGCGCTTGAGCCAGGTGAACGGGTATTGCGAATGTGCGACGGCCAAGAGCATGGATCTGATGATGCTGCGCATGACCCACGCCATGGTGAGCCAGAACGCGGCCGAGGGTGGGAAGCCCGCGAGCACCCCCTCTGATGACGACGATGATGACGAGGTCATTGACGGGATTCCCTCGCGTTTTCTGGGTCCGCTCCTGGCCGATCTGGTCTGTCATGAGGTCGGACATACACTCGGCCTGCGCCACAACTTCCGGGGCTCGTCCATCTATACGTTCGACGAGATCAACAGTGACGAGCTGCGTGGGAAGAAGGCGTTTGCCTCCTCGATCATGGACTATGTCCCGATCAATTTCGTGATCGAAAACGGCGAGGTCGCCGGCGACTACGCCATGATCGATATCGGCCCGTATGACTACTGGGCGATCGAGTTCGGCTACGGCCCCGACAGCGAGGTCAAGAAGGTCTTGTCCCGCAGCACCGAGCCGCAATTGACCTACGGCACAGACGAGGACACCTCGGGTCCCGACCCGCGTGACCGCCGTTACGACTTCTCCTCCAAGCCACTGGACTATGCCAATTTCCAGATGGACCTCGCACGCTTCCACCGCGAGCGCCTGCTGGATGAGTGGGTCAAGGATGGCGACAGCTGGGCGAAATCGCGCCAGGGATACGACATGACCCTCTCGCTCCAGACGCGTGCCCTGAGCATGATGGGCAACTGGCTCGGCGGCGTCTTCACGTCACGCGCGAAGAAGGGTGACGGCGGCGAAGGTGCGTTGGATCCGATTCGCGTCGTGCCGGCGGCGGATCAGCGAGCCGCGCTCGCATTCCTGATCGCCAACGCATTCGAGGACGAGGCCTTCGGGCTCACGCCGGAGATGCTCCGGCACTTTGCTGTGGACAAGTGGATGGACCTCGGCCAGACCTCGCTCTCGGATGAGGCCACGTACCCGGTGCACGACCGGATCATGGCGATCCAGGCGTCGGTGTTGAGCTACATCCTCAATCCGACCACGCTACGGCGTGTGCAGGACAACGAGTTCCGGGTCGACGATACCGAAGAGATGTTTACGCTGGCTGAGATCTTGGATGCGGTGAAGCACGCGGCGTGGACCGAGCTCGAACAGGAGATCGACGCGGACGCGCTGTTCGACCCCCGCACCCCGATGATCTCGAGTCTGCGCCGAAACCTGCAGCGGCAGCATGTGAGCCGGTTGATCGCCCTGAGCCTGGAGAACACCGGCAACTCAGCGCTGCGCACGGTCACGAGCCTGGCCCGCAGGCAGCTGCGCCAGCTCAATGATGAGATCGGCGGGATGCTCCAGCAGAACGGCGAGAAGATGGATGCTTACACCCATGCGCACCTGGAGGATCTCCAGGTATTGATCGCCAAGACGATCGACGCACAGGTAATCGTCAGCTCGCTGTAACTTTCACGAGTCGGCACAAAACGGCCCGGGCGCTTCCGCACCCGGGCCGCCTTTTTTGAAAAGGGCGCTACGCTATGGTCGGGGTTGCCTGGCCTGCCTTCAGCCCTGCTTGGATGGAACGAAAACTTCCTTCCAATGCATCCTGGCCTGGATGAGGGTGGTCAAACCCGAACGGCAGCCGCATTCAAGGGTCCCAGAACAGGTCGTGGAACCGGTCCAATCTACTCGTAGCGTTGGTCGATGTAGGTCTTGATGTCCAGCCACTCCTCCTCAGGCGGCTTCTCGGAGAACGGCTTCCCAGCCTGTTCATACCAATATTTCGAGTTGTCGACGTCTCCCTCTTTACGGTGGAGGTAGGCGTGAATCCAACAGGCTTCCATTGAATCCAGCTTCTGCACGATGTTGTGGGCTGCGGCCCAGTTCCCAAGGGAGTCCTCCGCCAACGCGGTAAGCAGCTCGTCTCGCATGGACTTGGGTCCTTTCTCTTCCATTAGGCTTTTCCGTGTGAAGTTGATCCGATTGAATTGGCAATTCCCCTTCCGGGGAAAGCAAATTTAGTCCATCCCTAATCGTCAAGGCAACCAGAATTGTGCAGGCAAAATAATAATTCCAAACCCAGGCAGAAAACCGTCCGAAACGGCAGACGACGAAGCCCCCCCCGGCTTACCCATCCGGAGCCGGAGAGCCTCGCGCAGAGGCGCAGAGACGCCAAGGCGTTTTCGAGCCGGCCATGGGGGTGGGTAGGGTCAATCCCTTGATCCAGTTTTTTGGGAGTGGATCCTGGGCTTACCCGTTGCCGAATGACCGACAAGAGTCAGGTTCCTACTCCTACTCCTACTCGTACTCGTCCCCGTCCCCCTCCCCAAAATCCTCTGCGCCTCAGCGCCTCTGCGCGAGAACTCCCCATCCGGCCACGGCGGCCGGGGATCAGTGAACACTTTATCTTTCCACCGCGGCGGGGTATGAAGAGTAAGCCTGCCCCTCAGTGGCATTCAGCCCGAAGCCTTCAACCATACCACCTCAAGGATTTCGCAATCATGTCTTCCCTTTCGCGACAGCGCCCATACCGGTTGTTTCCGCTGCTTTCCGCGGCGGTTTGTTGTTTCCTGCTCTTCAGGTCCGCCGGCCGGCCGGAGGTCCTGTTCACCGAGGGGTTTGACGGACTCCTCGACACGCTCCAGCCGGCCCAGGCCGAGAGCATTCCGGCCGCCACGCTCGGGTGGACGCATACCCCGCCCCCCGGTTGGAGCATTGACAACAGCGCGATGGGAACAGGCGGGATGCCGGAATGGCGTGGGTGGTCTTTTGCGACCCCGGCCTTCTGGACGGCTGCCGATATGCAGGAGCGCGAGGCGTTCTCGCTTGGCAGCGGCGTTCTGGCGATCGCGGATGCCGACGAATGGATGGACCAGGCGGCATCCGGTCAGTTCAACAGTGTGTTGGTCTCCCCGCCGATCACAGTCCCGGCCGACCGTGTCCTCTATCTCTCCTTCGACTCGCATTTCCGGCCGTATGCCGACATGACGGCGGAGGTCTTCATCGCGTTCGACGGCGGTCCGCGGCAGCGAATCCTGCTCTATGACGCCCAGGCTGGGAGCGCGAACAAAGGTGCGGACCGCCTGAACGAGAGTCTCCAGTTCACCTTGGCGCCGCGGCCGGAGCCTGCCGAGCTCACGCTCTCGTTCTCGCTGACCCAGGGCGGCAACGACTGGTTCTGGGCGATCGACAACCTCGTACTGACCGATGCGCCGCCCTCGAATCTCTCCTTGCTCGCACCGAACGGGGACGAGTCGTGGGAAGCCGGCACGCTCCAGGAGATCCGCTGGGCAGTGGACGATCCGACCGGCTCGGTGCTCGTGGAGCTGATGCGCGGCGAGAGCCTGGTCAGCACCCTGGCGACGCTGCCCCTGGCCGAGCGCGCCTTCGATTGGCAGCTGTCACCCTATCTGGCCGACGGCGATCAGTATCGGATCCGCCTGCGCACCACCGCGCAGCCGGTCCTGGAGGACCTCTCCGACGGTGCGTTCACGGTCTTCGGCGCGCGTCCTGAGCCTGTACAGACCGGCGGTCCGCGCGGCGACGGCAGCTATATCGTCCCCACGCGGCAGGTGATCCAGCCGGCCGGCAGCTCGATCACGTTCGGCGGGCGACCGGTCGATCTGGCGGTGCATCCCAACGGCCGCATCCTCTATCTCAAGGACGACCGCGGTGTGGTCGTGGTCGACAGCGACGCGGGGAGCGTGTTGCAGGAACTGCCGACCGCCGGCACGTCGATGCACGGCATTCTCCTGACGCATGACGCGAAAGCGTTATTGGTCACCGACGCCGCTCAAGGCGTGCACGAGTTCACGGTGGGCGCAGACGGGCTGCTGACCAAGGCACGCGAGATCACGCTCGCCGCCGGTGCCTATCCGTGTGGTCTGGCCCAATCCCCCGACGGCGGCCGGCTCTATGTCTGTGCCAGCAAGCGCAACGCGCTGGTGGTCATCGTCTACGGAACAGGGCGCGTACTCGGCGAGATCCCGGTCGGGATCGCGCCGTACGACGTGGAGATCGCGCCCGACGGCGCGACCGCGTACGTCTCCAACTGGGGCGGGCGCCAAGCGGAACCTGGTGAAAAGACCGCCGATTCCGCCGGGACAGCGGTCCCCGTCGACGAACGCGGTGTGGCGGTCAGCGGCACCGTCTCGATCGTCGATCTCGCAACGCGCAAGGAGCTCGTGCAGTTGGAGACCGGCCTGCATGCCGCTGACCTCGTCCAGACCGAGGACGGGCGGCTCGTCTTCGTCGCGAATGCGAATGCGGACACGGTATCCGTGATCGCGGCGTCGGCGCGCAAGGTCGTGCACACGTTCCTCGTCCGGCCCGAGGCGGATATGCCCTATGGCAGCGCATCCAACGCGCTCGCGCTCGGTCCCGAGGAACGCCGGCTCTATGTCGCCAACGGTGGCAACAACGCCGTTGCGGTGCTCGATGTCGCATGGCTGACCCATCGGAGCGAGCCGAACAACTGGAGCGGCTGGATGGTCTTCGGGATCGACGAGAACGAGTCCCCACTCAAGGGGCTGATCCCGACCGGTTGGTATCCGGGCGCGGTCGCGGTGCATGAGCAGTCGCTGTTTGTGGCGAATGTCAAAGGCAAGGGCTCGCGCGGCGGGGCCGGCAACCAGGTCAAGGCGTTCACCGGCTCGGTCAATAAGATCGCCCTGCCGCAGGATTCCGAGCTGGCCGCGATGACGAGCCGGGTGGAGGAGCAATCGCTCCTGCCGGATGTCCTGCGCGCGTTCCTCCCGCCGCGCCCCGACGTGCCGCCGCGGCCGGTCCCCGAACGCGTCGGTGAGCCGTCCGTCTTCAAGCATGTCGTCTATGTGATCAAGGAGAACCGGACCTACGACCAGGTCTTCGGTGACCTGCCGCAGGGCAATGGCGATCCGAGCCTGACCACGCTCGGGCGCGAGGTCTCGCCCAACCACCACGCCTTGGCGGAGGAGTTCGTCCTGCTTGACAACTACTACTGCAACGGCGTGAACTCCGCCGACGGGCACTCCTGGGCGACCGAGGGCAACAGCACCGATCATCTGGAAAAGGCGTTCGGCGGCTTCTCCCGCAGTTACACCTTCGGCGACGATCCGCTGACCTATTCCACGACCGGTTTCGTCTGGGACAACGTCATGGCGCATGGCAAGACCTTCCGCAACTACGGCGAGTTCGACTATGCGACCCCGGTCCCGTTCACGGATAACTGGCTCGATATCTACAACGACTTCATCGACAACGGTCGCCTCGACACCTACCGGTTCCAGAAGAGCATCGGCGTCGAGCGTGTGCTCGAGCATACCGATCCCGACTACCCCGGCTGGAACATGAAGATTCCGGACATCGTGCGCGCGGACATCTTCATTCGCCGGCTCCAGGAGCACGATGCCGATCCCGAGAGCGAGTGGTACAACTTCATGCTGGTCTATCTACCGGAGGACCACGGCGGTGGCGGACCCACCCTGCGCGCGCATATGGCGGACAACGACCTCGCGCTCGGGCGGGTCGTGGACGCGATCAGCCGGAGTCGATTCTGGAACGAGACCGTGATTTTTGTGAATGAGGACGATCCCCAAGCCGGCCTGGACCACGTCGACGGGCATCGTTCGCTCTGCCTGGTGGTGAGTCCGTATACCAAGCGCGGCGCGGTGATCAGCGAGTTTTACAGCCAGACCTCGGTGTTGCACACGATGCAGCAGATCCTGGGCTGTCCGCCGATGAACCAGATGGATGCGATGGCGACGTTGATGACGGAGTGTTTTAACGACACGCCGGACGTCACCCCGTACACGGTTCGCCCGGCGACCTGGGATCTGACGGAGGGTGTCAGCACGGTGCAGGCGGACATGGATCCGCGGGAGCGCGCGTGGGCGGAGCGGATCGCCAAGATCAATCTCACACGCCCGGGAATGAAAACGCCGGATGATGACGATGCGTTGAACCGGTACTTCTGGCACCAGGCGATGGGCTGGGATACCCCCTATCCCGAGGAATGGGCGGGACATCACGGGCGTGGCCTGGGCGAGCTCGGACTCCTGTGGGAGGAGGGCGAGGAGGACTGAGCCGTTGGGCATGGATGCCTGTGCCGGTTTCGAGGTTATTCGGCGTCGGCCTCGGCATGCGCGGTCATCACGCGAAAGCGTGCATGCGCGGCCGGCTCAATCGGGAACAGGTATTCCGGTTGGGCCGTGCCCAGCAGGTCATCACTGAGCGCCTGCCAAGAATCGCCGTGATCGGTGGAGACCTCGACCCGGTAGCGCATGGCCGGGTCGGTGGTCCACCGGAGAAAGAGTTGGCCACCCGATTCGGACTGTAGGAAGAGCTTGGGCGGTTTCGGCTTGGCCCAGGCCTGGACGAACTCGAGGAACTCCGCCTCTTGCCGATCGCCGGTCGAGCGTTGGAGGAATTGCTGCGGGCGGTCGGGGTCGACGATCGCGATCAGCGGGAGGTTGAATTGGATCAGACCGACCGCGTACGGGTGCCATTCGGTGCTGTCGTCGATCAGGCTGTACCAGGGGACATAGTACTGATCGAGAACCCCGCGTACCGCTGGGTCTTCGCAGACCACCGTTTTCACATGCTGGCAGAACGCACAGGTGTTGCGGCCGGCCAGTAGAAGCACGCGCTTGCCTTCGGCAGCCGCGCGATCGAGCGCGGCCTCGCGGCTCGTCTCCCAAACGAGCTCGGCGGCCTGCACCCGCGGGCCGGGCAAGGCGGCGGTGAGAAGTAGGAGGAGACTCCAGGTGCGAACGGTTGAACGGATTCGACGAAATACCATCGCTGCTCCTCCTTCCTCCACTACCGGGGTGGACGCCGGCCTCAGTCGCCCTCCAGAAAGCGCTGAAACCATTCCGCGCTCTGCTTGGGTGTACGGGTAAGGCTCGTAGGATCCATGTGTACCAAGCCGAACTTCTTGGAATAACCGTAGGCCCACTCGAAATTGTCCATAAAAGTCCAGACCAGGTACCCGCGGAGGTCGCCGCCGGACTCGATAAACCGCTGGGCCTGTGCGAAATGCCGCTTGAAAAATTCAATGCGGTCCGTGTCATGGACCCGGCCGTCTGCCGCGATCGAATCGGGGAACGCCGCGCCGTTCTCGGTGATGAAGACCGGCGGGTTGTCGTAGCGCGTCCGAATGTCATCGAGCAGGTCGTACAGGCCCGCCGGATAGATCTCCCAATCCATTTCCGTATGGGGCGCACCCGCCGCACGCACGGTTTCGATGCGCATCGGCGTCACGTCCGGTGCGTCACGGACGATGTTGCGGGTGTAGTAGTTGAGGCCCAGGAAATCGATCGGTTCCTGCACGAGCGCCCAATCGTCCGGCTGGATCTCGAGTTCGCGGGGGAACTCCAAGGTTTCGACAAGCGCTTGCGGCCAGCTGCCGCGGAAGATCGGGTCGGCGAACCACCGGTTGTTGAACGCATCCCCACGGAGCGCCGCCTGGATATCGGGTTCGCGGTCCGTGGCCGGGGTTTGAGCGGTCATGTTGAGCGTGATGCCGATCTGTGCGCCTTTGGTGATCTCACGGAATCGCTGAACCGCAAGCCCGTGCGCGAAGAGCAGGTTCTTGGAGACCATCAGGGTCTGACGCAGATCCCGGATCCCGGGCGCGTGCACACCGGTGAGATGCCCGAGCACAGCGACGCACCACGGCTCGTTGAGCGTGATCCAGAAGGGGATTCGATCGCCGAGCCGATCGAAGATGGTCGTCGCGTAATCGGCGAACCAGAGCGGCATGTCGGGGTGTGCCCAACCGCCGATCGCCTGCAATGCCTGCGGCAGGTCCCAGTGATAGAGCGTTGCGAACGGGGTGATCCCGGCCTCTATCAGGCCGTCGGTGAGACGGTCGTAGAAGTCGAGTCCGCGCGGGTTGATGTAACCTCGGCCCTGAGGCAGCACGCGCGACCAGGAGATCGAAAAGCGATAGGCGCCCATGCCGAGACGGCGCATCAGCGCGATGTCCGCGGACCACCGGTGGTAGTGGTCGCAGGCGCGGTCGCCGGTGGCACCCTCCAAAACCTTGCCGGAGGTGTGCGCGAAGCGATCCCAGATGCTCTCGCCTCGACCTCCCTCGGCCGCGGCGCCCTCGATTTGATACGCGGCGGTGGCGGTTCCCCAGACGAAGTCGTGCGGAAAATCGGAGCGTTTCATGGGATAGACCTTAAGCCATCCAACGGCGCGCCCACGCGAATGCGTAGGCACGCACACCATGGCTTGACTTGGTTTGGGTTGGAGGTTCCGAATTTAGGCTCAGGCGCGCGCTTCCAGAGGGGCTCGCCTCAGTCAGCGCTCCACCGGAAGATCACTGCGGGCCGCCCATTCGGTCCAACTCGCATCGTACCACCGAACGTCCTCATAGCCCAGCAGGTGGCGCAGCAGAAAATAGGTCTGACTGGCCTGGTGCCCGGTCCGGCAACTCACGATGACCGGGGTGTCCTTGGGTCCGATCAGCTCCGCGTAGATCGTCTCGAGTTCAGCTATCGACTGGAAATAGCCGTTCTCGGCCAGGTCCGCCTTTGAATTGCGGTTCAGCGAGCCGGGGATATGGCCGGCACGCGCTTCGTTCGATTTCTCACCCGTGAAGAACTCGTGCGGTCGGACGTCGAGTAGGACGGCGGCCGAATTGGCTTCGGACCTGATGTCATCGGCGTCGACCGTGAAGCTGTCCGCCGCCGCAGGTGCCGGATACCGGGTCGGTTCGTAATCGGGCAGCGCCGTCAGGACCGGGTGCCCCTCGCTCGTCCACTTGGGAAAGCCGCCGTTCATGATCAACCACTTTTCATGACCGATCCGGGCGAATGCCATCCCGACGAGCGTCGCATCCTGGAGGACGTCGCCGCCGACAATGATCACGAAATCCTGGGGCCGAATGCCCATGAGGCTGAGGTGCGCCGCGATCATATCGCCGGGCAGCAGGGCGGAGGGATTGCCCTCGACCATGCCGCGCAGGCTCTCCGGCTGGAGATTGCGCGCGCCGGGGATGTGCCCCCTCGTGTAGTCGGCGTGCGAGCGGACATCGATCAGCTTGATGTTGACCGAGCCCAGGCGCTCGGCCACCCAGGCCGGCTCGATCAGGGCACCGGCATAGTTTTCGGACTGGGCTGCCGCGTTCGGGCTCGCATAGGGTAGGGCGATGCCGACCAGGAGGAGGGCCGCGAGGGTCAGGCCGTTGAACTGCCTGTGTTTCAGTGGGGGCTGTCTGTGTTGAATCATATTGCTTTCCGATGGGTGGTGGTGTCGGATCCAGGGCCCGGCCGGGGCGCTGCCACGATCCAGACCGGCGTGGAATTATAGGCGGTTTTGGCCCAAGCCGCCAGCTCGAATGCCGATGGCGGCCGACGGACATACGCGATTCGGGCGGTAACCGTTGTAAAAAAGGGCGTTTGATGGAATCGCGCTGCAGTGGGAGAGTGGTGCAGACATGCGGATCAGTTCGAACCCTCGGCGGTTCGGCAGTGTCCAATCTCTGAACATGCCCCGATCGGTGTCGGATCACGCGGGGCGTGGGCGGGTGCATCGGCACTCGGACCCGATGACTTACCATCTTCGTTTAATTCAGCACGATCGGTTGGATCGGATCAGGAAGACATCTATGAAAAGACGGCCCTACTATCTCATGCCCGGAGTGATTGCGTGTTTGGTGATGACCCTTGCACTGGTGGTGCAAGCGCAGACCTATGACCTCACCGTGACCGATGACGGTCAGAAGGTCTCGCTCAAGGCGGACAATGCATCGTCGTATGCGATCATCCAGGACCTTGCCAAACGGCTCGACATAGAGACGCGCCTGGCGCCGGATGCGGATCATCCGGTGACGCTCGATCTCAAGAATGTCTCGCCCGCGGAAGCGGTTCGCAAGCTCTCCGACTCCTTCGGGATGACCTATCGGCTCGATCCGGAGACCAACGAGATCCGGATTGTGTCGATCTACACCGGCAGCGCCGGGAATCGTTCCGCCAAGGAACTCACGACGCGCGAACTGGTGGAATCGATCCAGAAGAAGGTCTCCAAGATCACGCGGTACAAGTCGAACATGACGATGAGCATGTCGATGCTCGGTCAGAATATCAAGATGGACGGCGTGGTCATGGTCAAGGACCCCCAGCACGCGCGCATGGAGTTCAATATGCCGGGCGGACTCGGCAAGCAGGTCACGATTGTGGACGGCGATACCACCTATTCATTCAGCTCCCTGATGCCGATGGTGCAGAAGATCGACACCAAGCGCCTGCGTGAGACGCTCGGTCCCGAGCTCGGTGCGCAGATGGGGTCCGGTGGCGGCAATTCCTTCCGGCTGGACGATCCGTTCTCCGGTTATGACCTGGATGCGGTTGATTTCACGGGGACCAAGGACGCCGACGGCCGGTCGCACCACGTCTTTTCGATGGGGCTGCCGGACGGGTTTGAAGCGATGAGCGAGATCAACCCGATGATGGGTGCGATCCAGGGTGGCGAGGTCTGGTTCGACACGGAGACCGGCATCCCGGTCCGCAACACGATGCTCGATGCCAGCGGTAAACCGGTGATGGACATCCGCATGACCAACACCAACACCAATCCCACCGACGAGGATTTCGAGGGCGTCTCCTTTGCCCCGCCCGCCGACGCCAACATCATCGACATGACCGACAACATCATCCAGATGATGAAGACCATGAACCAATAAGTGGAAAGCTGTGGGGCTCTAACCAGGTTCTCCCATCCGGATCCGGATGGGAGGACTCGCGCAGAGGCGCAGAGGATAATTGGGAGGGGGGTAGATCCATCGGATCTATTTTCAGCAACTGCTGTGGTCTGCAGAAAACTGCTTTTCCAAAAAGCGCATGGATCTGGGCCCTGACTCTCACCCCCCCCCCCATTGCCAGGTCGAAAACGCCACCGCGTCCTCTGCG
>ENA-UOOH01002829-UOOH01002829.1-fermentation-metagenome-genome-assembly--contig:-NODE-2829-length-14212-cov-5.411810_pt1 | contig 14212 bp, 12 predicted proteins | sample MGYA00245778_ERZ724025 | MGnify/ENA primary metagenome ERZ724025 (study PRJEB28704, sample SAMN03018313) | fermentation metagenome | biome: anthropogenic terrestrial biome; feature: soil; material... | reverse complement strand
TCATTGTCGTCATCCTTGCTCTGGTTCCCGCGGGTACACTGGCCTGTACGTCCATCCTGGTGACTCCGGGCGCGTCAGTGGACGGATCCGCCACAGTCACCCACGCTGCCGACTGTGGATCATGTGCATTCGAGATCGAGAAGGCACCCGCTCAGGACTGGGCGCCTGACGCTATGGTAGAGGTGATGTGCCTGCCTCAAGGAACAGGCGGGTTCAGGATCAGCCAGGCCACGAAGCCTACCGGCAATATGATCCCTCAGGTCGCTCACACTTACGGCCACATCAAGGGCCTGTTCGGCATGATCAATGAGCATCAGGTGGATATAGGTGAGACCACTATCATCGGTCGCGACGATTTCCGCAACGAAAACGGCTACTTCGATATTGCCAACCTATCCATGCTGGCGCTGGGACTTTTGCGACAGTGTGCGCACTGACTACAGTCACCGCCGAGTCGCTCGAATCTTCAGCAAAGTTGCCCCGAAAGCGGGCATCACTGAAGAGAATCCGCCCTTCTCCATCGAACCTGCGGAGAAGCTCACCATGGCCGATATCGCCGGTCTGCACCGCGACCACTATGAAGGCAGCCAGTTTGACCAGACTACCAGCATCACCGCCGGTCCCTTTGCCAACCCCGGGCGCTACCCTGGCTGGAATTTCACGGTGGGCGACAAGGCATGCTCGTGGAACCGGACGGTATCGGCTATCGGCTGTGAATACGTCATCATGACCCAGTCGCGTGCGTGGCTTCCCAACGAGATAGGCGGAGTGCTGTGGTACGGCCCGGCGGTTCCCGCTGCCACATGTTTCGTGCCGATCTACAACTTGGTCTAGGAGGTTGCGGCTACCTTGAACGAGGACGCAGGCTCCCACATGGAGTTCACCCGCAAGTCGCTGTGGTGGGGGATTTCCTCGGTCAACACCCTGGCTGATTTGAGATGGAAGGACATGATTGTTGACATAAGGGCCATGCAGGAGAAATACGAGGGCGGAGCCATGAGGGAGCAGAAGGCTATCGACAGAGCGGCGCTGGAACTTAGCCACAAGGATCCTGAGGCGATGGTGGAGTTCCTCACCAGGTACTGCACCAACAATGCCAACGCTGTGCGCGATGCATGGTGGGCGCTCCTTGATACCCTTCTGTGTGCGCCCGGCAGGGCGCACTGGTCGTCATCGCTCTCCATTCCCTGCACGGCATCCGGTTCTCTGTACCGAGGTGCTCGCGTCGACTTTGGCAATCTGGGCTTGCAGGGGATCTCGCGGATCTCCATTCCCCCAAACAGGGGGAATGGGGACAATTTTCCAGATTCGGCAGTAACGATGGCGGTACCTGCGGCCACGGATATGACCTCCTCTCCTGGCTCCAAGTAGCCTGAGTCGCAGGCGACTATCATCTTCATCACAATCCAAGCCCCAGACGTAGCCCTCGCAACTCCATCCTACTGAGTTTGCGGCTGTGTTCAACTTTGCAGGCGCGAGGATGTGGTTGTTGCACACAATGGCAATCCATGCTACAATCGCGTTGAAAGCGGTTACGTAACCGGTTACGAAACCGGTTACGGCCTTGGATAGCATCAATTCACCAGTTCTGCATTGAGGGGGAGGGATGAACGTGACCCAACGTATCGATAGGCTCAGATCTATCATTTTGGACGCCAAACCCGAGATATGTCCAGAGCGGGCAAGGTATTTCACGGAGTCGATGAAGAGCACTGAGGGTGAGCCTATTGCCATACGAAGAGCCAAAGGTTTCTACAACGTCCTCGACAAGATGAGCATCTACGTCTTGGACGGAGATCTCGTGGTGGGGAATCAGGCTAGCAAGCCCAAGGCTTCGCCTATCTTCCCGGAGTACTCCACTGAGTGGCTGATTGAGGAATTCAACGGCCATCCGTACTACTTTCATGAGCGTCCGGGCGATAAGTTCTACTATACAGAAGATACAAAGGCGGAAATACTGGATATCCTGGGTTACTGGCGGGGCAAGAGCTTGTTTGAGAATCTACGGCACAACCTGCCTGACGGCTGCCGTAAGGCCTGGGACATGGGTGTCATAGATGACACCTGGGTATCGGCGGCAGGTATAGGCAACGTTATTGTCGACTACGACCTGGTGCTCACTAGAGGACTTAATCACGTGATCGACAAGGCTTCGAAAGCCCTTGCCGAACTGGACCTTACTCAGCCTGGAGCTATAAGCAAGTACTGGTTCCTTCAGGCGGCGATTATCTCTAACAGGGCGGTAATCAACTTTGCTCGCCGACTGTCGGAGGAGTGTGCAAGGCTTGCTGCAGCCGAATCTGATCCTCACAGGCGCGATGAGCTTAACCGAATCTCGGCGAATTGCGCCAGAGTTCCAGCCCAACCTGCCGACTCATTCTGGTCAGCCCTCCAGTCCGTCTGGATCATCCTCCTAACACTGCAACTTGAGACGAACGGGCACGCCATTTCACTTGGCCGGTTTGATCAGTATCTATGGCCTTTCTATAGGGCAGACATCGAACAGGGGCGCATTACGAGGGATGAAGCACTTGAGCTTGTCGAAGCGTTTTTCGTGAAGGCCAACGAGCCCAATAAGCTTCGCTCGTGGCCTGACACTGCGTTTTTCCTGGGGTATCAGATGTTCGAAAACCTCGCAGTGGGCGGGCAGACCGCTGACGGAGAAGATGCAGTGAACGATGTCTCCTATTTGTGCATCGAAGCTTGCGAGAACGTCAAGATGTTCACGCCTTCAGTGTCGGTCAAGTGGTTCAGCGGATCCGATGACGTATTCATAGAACGGGCACTAGAGGCGGTGCAGAACCACGAAGGCGGTCAACCGGCCTTCTACAATGATCGCATATTCATGAAGATACTGAGGAACATGGGCATCGCGGAAGAAGACCTGCATAACTGGGCGCCGGTAGGCTGCATCGAGGCCTCGATACCCGGCAAGTGGGATTTTGCGGCCAAGGGACCGTGGCTCAATGTTCTCAAGGTGTTGGAGATAGCCATGAACGAGGGCAGAGATCCCGCGAGCGGAATCGCGCTGTTCCCAGGAGATGTGAACCTTGGCAACGGCCCATGCATGGAGGACATCTTCGAGGAGTTCAAACGGCAACTGCACAAGTTTATGGAATTGCAGGTGATTACGGAACACATCAACGATGAACTCCACAAGCAGATGGACATCAATGCCTTCAGAGCGTCACTTGTCCATGACTGTATTGGACGCGGGATGTCTCTTGAGGAGGGCGGCTCACTGTACTCCGTGGACGGCGGCCCTACGGCTGGCACGATAAGTTCGGGGGACGCACTTGCAGCCATCGAATGGGCTGTGTTCGACAAGAAGATGATCACAGCGGCCGAGCTCGCGCACGCTCTCAAGACCAACTTCTCCGATGATAGCACAAGCCCGACCGGGGAGGAGATCCGGCAACTACTCATCAACCGCGCGCCGAAGTTCGGGAACGACATCGACGAGGCCGATAAGTGGACTGCTCGGGTAGCTGACTACATAGGGTCCACCTATCAGAAAGACTTCAGGAGTTCCAAATACGGCAAGGGCCCGATTCCTGCCTGCTATGCGTATAGTCAGAGTCCCGTCACTGGGAACATTGCCTTCGGTTCCTTCGTAGGCGCTACGCCAGATGGACGCAAGGCAGGAGAACCCGTGAACAACGGAGTCTCTCCATGCAACGGAGCTGAAAGAAGCGGGCCCACTGCTGTGGTAAACTCCATCGGCAAGCTCCCAAGCATATGGTTTCAAAAGGGGGCCATCTTGAACATGCGGCTCGCCCCGGACACGCTTACCACGCCAGGTGGACGCGAGAGGGCCGCGGCTCTGATTAAGACCCTGTTCCTCAAGGATGGGCTGCACGTTCAGTTCAACGTTGTCGGAACTGATACACTCAAGGCTGCACAGCGTGAGCCGGAGAAATTCTCCGATCTGATGGTCAGGGTTTCGGGGTACAGTGCGTATTTCACTCCACTAGATGCTAAAGTGCAGGAAGACATAATCAGTCGCACTGAATTCTGAAGGAGGTGATCTCGGTGGCTACTGCGACAGTGGAACCTGCGGGGACGATTTTCGACATTCAACGTTTTTCCACCGGCGATGGTCCCGGCATCCGCACTCTGGTGTTCTTCAAAGGTTGTCCTCTCAGGTGCATTTGGTGCGCCAATCCTGAATCGCAGAAGGCTGAGCCCGAGATCATCTACTACTCGAACAAATGCGTCGGATGCGGCAGATGTGTTGAGTCGTGTCCTGATGGCGCGATTCATCCGGATGATGAATTTGGACTGATTACTGATGCCATCAGATGTAGTTCATGCGGGGTCTGCGAGAACGTGTGCTGGCATGATGCGCGCAAGTTGCTTGGGAAGCGGTACACAGTATCGGAAGTCATGGACATCGTGGCCCGAGACAAGTTGGCGTACGAGACATCTGGCGGCGGCGTAACCTTGTCCGGGGGTGAGCCACTTTCCCAACCCGGTTTTGCGGAGGCTCTTGCCCGACGTCTCAAGGAGGAGCAGATATCCACCGCCATTGAAACCTGCGGAAACGTGGCATGGGAAACGCTCGCTCACCTGCTTCCCTACCTTGACCTCGTATTCTTCGACATCAAGCACTTATCCCCCGGTGCGCATCAGAGGTTCACCGGCGCTAGCAATGCAGTTGCGCTGGAGAATCTGACACGCTTGTCTGAGGTGTTCGACAACGTGACAGCGAGAATTCCGTTCATTCCGGGCTGCAACGATGATGACGACACTATCCGTGGCATTCTCGAGTACGTCAAGCTCAAGACCAGGGTCACGAAGGTTGAGATCATGCCGTATCACCGTCTTGGCCTATCGAAATACAGGGGATTGGGACGGATCTATGATCTGGCTCATGTGGAGCCCGTCAACCGCAACGATATCATGTATCTTGAGGAGATGGGTCACGAGATGGGCATGGAAGTGAAGGTAGGATCCCAGTAGGATGGAGACTAGTCTACACTTCATGTGCTGCGGTGATTAGCCGGCAGAGGTTTATGGGAGGGACTGCAGTGCCTAGAGCTGGCGAGGGAACCAACTACCTTGCGTTTGACTGTAGCAACAGCTCGGTAAGGGTGGTTGTGGGCAACTACGATGGAAGCAGCGTCAATCTCGATGTTGTTCACAGGGTGGATAACGCACCAGTTGAGGTCGCCGGCCTATACTACTGGGACATTATTCGCATCTACTCCGAGCTTAAGAAGGGCATAGGGAAGGCGTTCGACAGATATGGTTCTATACATTCGGCCGGCATTTGCACCTGGGGCGTGGACTTCGGACTGATCGACCGTTGCGGGCATCTGATAGGAAATCCACTGTCATATCGAAACCCAATGGCTCAAGCGATTATTGATGAAATGCCGGATGACGAACTCCGCGAGAACTACTATGCTACCGGAATTCAGAATGACCGCATAAACACCCTCTATCAGATTCTTGCCGCTCGGCGACTTATGCCCGAGCGCTTTGCGATGGGGCGGAAGGCGCTGCTGATCCCTGATCTGATTCTTTACATGCTGACCGGAGCTATGAAGAGCGAGCCCACAATCATGAGCACTACGGAAATGATGGATGTAAGGAGTGGAACCCTGTCTCAAGGCATTCTTCAGAGGTACGGGTTTCCGGATGATATCATGGCTCCCATGGCCAGGCATGGTGAGGTAGTAGGAACGCTGCGGAGCGAGATTCGGGAAGAACTGGGGGTGCCGAATCTACCGATAGTGTGTGTTGCATCGCATGACACTGCATCGGCAGTAGCCGGGACTCCGATAATGTCAGATGATTGTGCGTTCATCAGCTCTGGCACCTGGTCGCTGATCGGAGTCGAACTGAACGAACCGGTGATCAACCAACCAGCCATGGATAGGGGCTCTACGAATGAAGCAGGGCTTCTCGGGACCATCACTTTCCTCAAGAACAGCTGTGGCCTATTTGCGGTCCAGAGGATAAAGCAGGAACTCGAGTCTCAGGGGATATCGCTCGACTGGGACCGCATTGTTCAGATGGCGGAGGCCTACAACGGGCCGTTGGCTTTGATGGATCTCAACGACCCGACGTTCTTCAACCCGCGCAGCATGATTCGAACTATGCAGGACTACTTCAGGGCTACAGGGCAGGCGTATGAAGATACACCTCCAGCTCTGTTCCGAAGCGCGTACGAGTCTTTGGCTCTCAGCTATCGATTCGCGCTGCAGCAGGTCTCGGACCTCGTGCCTCGTGATGTGCGGACCATTCATGTCGTGGGCGGCGGCTCGAAAAACGAGTTCCTTAACCAGCTGACTGCCAATGCGATTGGAATTCCAGTTCTCGCGGGTCCAGTTGAAGCCACCTGTATGGGAAACATTTGTACCCAGATAGCCTCCCATATGGGCAACTGCACCCTTAGGAACGTGAGAAGCATCTCCCACGCGTCTGTGGAAGGAAGAACATATGAGCCATCTAGTGATGCGCTTCTAGACCAGAAGGTTGACAGCTTCGCAAGGCTCTTGACGCAGAGACAGGCGTGACGCCAGTTACCCCAAGGAGGGTTGTCGGATGGATTCCCGTTCAGATCGAATTACCATCAGAGAAATCGCTCAGTGGAGCGGTGTGTCCATTGCAACGGTATCCAGGGTGATCAATAACGTACCGGGAGTATCGGATGCGCTCAGGGAGCGGGTGCAAAAGGTCATAGACGAGCACGAATATGAGCCCAGTCAACTTGCCCGAAACCTCAGTGTAAATGCATCCAATTCCATGGCCCTATTTGTATACGACATCATGAACCCTTTCTTCTCTAAGTTGATACAGGAGCTTAATCGGATCGCGTTCGACCACAACTACTCGCTCATCATCTGTGATAGTAGCAACGAGCCGGAGCGGGAAATGCGGTACCTGGCTTTCGCGAAAAGTATCAAGGCGGCCGGTATTCTGTTGACTGAAGGCGCGGATAACGGACTTTTTGAATCCGATGCTTCCATGCTGCCTACAGTTCTCATCGACCGTGCAGCCATATCGGGGAAGCAGTGGCCGATGATCACATCTGACAACTACGGTGGAGCCTACCACGCATGCGAATATCTGATCTCATTGGATCATGAGAGGATAGCGTTCATCGGGGGGCCAGAATGCGTACGTAGTGCCGATGAGCGCAGACGCGGCTATTTGGCGGCCATGGAAGACCACGGGCTACCCGTTGGAGACGGCGACCTAACCGAAGGAGACTTCAAGGCAGAGAGTGGTCTTCATGCGATTGAGAGACTCCTGTCGCTGCCGGAACCTCCGACAGCGGTTCTATGCGCTAACGATCTCATGGCATGGGGGGCGACCATGCGCGTGCTATCAATGGGACTCAGGGTACCTGAAGATCTGTCTGTGATTGGTTTTGACGGCGTGGATACGTGCTCATTACTGCACAACCTTACCACCATGAGGCAGCGAATCGATCTCATAGCGCAGGAGGCTATGAAGCAAATGCTGAGGCTGATCAGCTCACAGGAAACGCTCGATGAGATCAGGATTCCAACTGAACTAGTTATCGGGGACACATGTCGGCGTCTCTAGGCAAGTGTTGCACCGTAGGTGACGACGAGGAACACTTTCTGAACAGTGGGGTGATGTCCATGGAGGACTGTCTACTGCAGATGCGTGGAATCACCAAGGCATTTCCCGGGGTGGTCGCCCTCGATCATGTAGATTTCACACTGAAATCAGGAGAGGTACACGTTCTGCTTGGCGAGAATGGCGCAGGAAAATCAACGTTGATCAAGATACTGTCAGGCGCCTATAGAAAAACGTCGGGCGATATCTTGATAAACGGAAGGAATGTGGAGATCAACGGGCCTTCAGATGCTATGCGTCTTGGGGTAAGCGTCATATACCAAGAGCTCAATCTGAATCCTTTCACGCCAGTTTACGAGAATATCTTTCTTGGGCGAGAGTTTAGGACAAGTCGTGGATTTGTGGACAGGAGGCGGGCCCTGCAGGAGGCTGGGAGAATACTAGAGTTCCTTGGCACTGATATCCATCCAGCTACGCTCGTCAAGAACCTTGGAATTGCCCAGAGGCAAATGGTGGAGATAGCTAAGGCAATGGCAGTTGATTCGCACATTCTTGTGCTCGACGAGCCCACTGCCACGCTCACAGATAGCGAGACGGCAAGGCTGTTTAGTATCATCAGGAATCTCAAGGCGAAGGGCGTTGGGATCATCTACATCTCCCATCGTATGGGCGAGCTCGGCGAAATAGGAGATAGATGCACCGTACTAAGGGACGGCCAGTACGTTGGAACGGTAGAGCTGAGCGACACCTCACAAGACGAGCTGATCAGGATGATGGTTGGACGCGCGATCGAGTTAGGAGAAGGACGCACAAGTTGTGCAACCGATGAAGTGGTCATGGAGGTGAAGTCACTAGAGTACGGCGGGACTGTGCGGAACGTGAGTTTTGGACTCAGACGCGGAGAGATTCTGGGCATCTCGGGACTGGTCGGATCTGGACGAACCGAATTGGCCAAGTGTATCGTTGGCGAGTACAGGAAAACGTCTGGAGAGATCTTCATAGATGGCAGGCAGGCGGCAATAGGCTGCCCGAGGCAGGCGGTAGACAACGGGATCATCTACATCAGCGAGGACCGTAAGGGAGAAGGGCTCGTCCTTGATCAGAGTGTATGCTTCAACATTGGGCTTCCATCTCTCGATAGGTTTCTGAAGAGGGGGTTCATTGACCGATGGCAGGAACGCTCTGCAGCCTCTGAACTGCTTCAGCGGACCAACACTAAGGTTCCCTCTATCTATACAGAATCGCGCAACCTAAGCGGCGGGAACCAGCAGAAGGTTGTCATCTCTAGATGGGTGTTGCGAGGGGCGAGGGTATACATATTTGACGAGCCGACCCGCGGAATTGATGTAGCTGCAAAAGAGGAGGTCTATGGGATCATGGATCAGCTCGTGAGAGAAGGTGCGTCAATAGTCATGATCTCCTCTGAACTGCCTGAGATTCTCAGGATGTCAGATCGTATTCTGGTCATGCGCAACGGCTCTCTTTCGAAGACCTTCGAGCATGTCTCTGGCCTTTCGCAGGAAGACATCCTTGCGTACGAAGTGGGTGATTAGTTTGCAGGCAGAAACGCGCAGAAGAAGCCTTACAAGAACGATCGGCATGTACTTGGGCTTGGCGGGCGTGATCATCGTGTTTGCACTTCTGAGCCCGTATTTTCTCAGTGTCCCCAACCTACTTAACATCCTGGTTCAGTCTTCAATAATCGCGATCATCGCTGCTGGACAGACTTGTGTCATCCTGACTGGCGGCATAGATCTGAGCGTCGGATCGATTGTGGCCTTTGCCAGCGTAAGCGCTGGTCTGATGATGCGCGATGGTATGTCTATGCTCGTCGTATGGATCATCGTGATCGCCATTGGCATGTCAATTGGAGCGGTGAACGGCAGCGTCATCTCCTTCAGCGGCGTGCCGCCGTTCATAATGACCCTTGGGATGATGGGAATAGCTAGAGGTGCAGCCCTGGCGCTCAATGGCGGAATGCCTGTGTCTGGCTTTCCGCCCCATCTCGAGAGGATCGCATCAGCATCCGTAATGGGCTTGCCAGTCTTCGTCGTCTACACGGCGGTTGTGTACGTCATCATGGCTATCGTGCTGAACAGCACCAAGACAGGGCGCTATCTGTATGCTGTTGGAGGCAACAAGCCAGCTGCAAGGCTTTCCGGCGTCAATGTGAGGGCTGTTGAGGTAGTAGCCTATGTGTTTTCTGGGCTCTTCGCAGCCATCGGTGGGATGCTGCTCACCGCGCGGCTGAACTACGCCACTCCACTAGCTGGAACGGGCTATGAGCTCGACACTGTGGCAGCGGTTGTCATCGGCGGCACCGCGCTTTCTGGGGGCAAGGGCGGAGTGACTGGAACACTAATTGGTGCGCTGATGCTTGGGACACTGAGAAACGGCCTGACCCTACTGAATGTATCCAGTTACTACCAACAGATTACTATAGGGTTCGTCATAATACTGGCTGTATTCTTCGACAAGGCCAGTGAACGAGGGCGGGAATGACCTAAAGACATGTCTGGCTTTTGCGGGGGGACGCATGCCGACGACTCGACTCGTGGGATGCCCATTACGCTATTTGGAGGCGACATTCATGAATCGTGTTTCTCGAATGGTAGCGCTTACAGTTCTGTGCATAATGGCAGTATCTACGGTTGCTCTGGCGAAGCCGCGCGTTATTGGTTTCATACCTATGACACTCAACAACGAATACTTCATTACGATGGTCAATGCGGCTAAGCAAGAGGCCAAGCGGCAAGGAGCGGAGCTTCTCGTACAGGCGGCCGAACGGCACGGAAGCTCTGAAGAGCAACTCCAGATTGTTGAGAACATGATCACTCGGCGTGTGGATGCCATCTGCATAGTGCCGAGTAGCTCTGTGGGACTCATATCCGCTCTGAAGAAGGCTGAGGCTGCGGGAATCCCAGTGATCAACATTGACACCAGGCTTGATTCTGATCTGATTGCCAGCAACAAGCTAAGGCCCGTTCCGTTCATAGGGACCAACAACTACGATGCGGCTAAGCTTGCGGGCAAGTATGCTCTGGATATCCTTGGAGGCAAGGGGAAGGTAGCGATTCTTACCGGCATTGCGGGTCAGCAGAATGCCGCCGACAGGAGGAATGGCTTTTACGATGTTGTCAAGGGCCATCTTGATGTAGTTGCTGAACAGACGGCTAATTGGGAGATCGAGCAGGGGTACAACGTCGCGCAGAATATCCTCCAGGCAAACAGGGATCTTCAGCTGATTTTCGCCTCCAACGACAACATGGGTCTGGGCGCGCTTCGGGCTGTGCGCGAGGCGAAACGGGACGTAAAGGTGATAGGATTCGACGCCATTCCTGAGGCGCTCAACAGCGTCAATAGTGGCGGTCTTGTTGCCACTGTGGCGCAGTTCCCGGCTGACATGGGAATACAAGGCGTTCAGACGGCCGTTAAGCTCATCGACGGGGGTAGTGTTCCTCCCATCACATGGACCAAGGCAGAGCTGATAACTGGAGCTAACGTGGCAGGGTTCATGGAATACCTGCAGCAGTTCAAGTAATCAGGAACCTATAGGGTGCAACTGCGTCCCCCGCATTTGGTACAGGTGGATTGAAGAAAGAGAAGTAGCGACTAGGCAGGAGAGGATGCCGGACGGATAGCCATTCGCACCGGCATCCTCTCGAGAAGAACGGACGCGACTGAGATCGGAAAAGGCAATCCAGTAGGGAGAAGGGATTCGCCAACTTCGTTGGAGGTGACAGTTGTTGGACTATAGGCAGTTGCTAGTAGATGCCGGTCGGTCCATGCTTCGCAGGGGTCTGACTGTCGGAACATGGGGCAATGTGAGTGTTCGCGATGCAGAGACGGGCAATATCTATATCACCCCTAGTGGAATGAACTACGACACATGCTGCTGCGATGATATGGTAGTGTATGACGCTGATGGAAACCCTGTCAAGGGTGATCGTGCACCATCGATAGAGAAGAATTTACATATCAGTGTCTACAGAGCCAGGCGCGATGTAAATGCGGTGGTGCATACTCATCCTCTCTATTCTACAGTCTTTGCTGTGACAGGCGAGAGCATTCCCCCAATCACAGACGACTTCGTGCAATCAGTGGGGAAGACGGTATCGTGTGCGGAATACGCTCTTCCCGGGACTGAGGCGCTAGCCGAGAATGCGGTTCGGGCGCTGGGCAGTTCCAATGCAGTCATACTCACTAGTCATGGCACGGTGTGCGTTGGCCCGAGCCTTGAGTCTGCGATGAAAGTAGTCGATGTTGTTGAGAAGACGGCTGCCATAGCCATCTTCGCTAAGCTATTCGGCAGTGTGCGGGAGATTCCGGATCATGACATCGCCGCCATGCAGGAGTTTGTCCGTACCAAATATGGGCAGAGACCCAGCGGCACTCAGTAGCTACGTATGATTTCTATGATCTGGAGTCGCCATAGAATAAGCCCGACATTCAGCTCCGATTCTGGATTGCTGTGGCGTCTGGGAGGGTGATCGCCGGACGACATCATTCTCACAGAGCTCCAGTAGTGAGATAGCGCCTGTAAGAAGGCACGAAAGCTGCTGAGCAAGCGCTTGGCCTCAAGTTATGAAGCGAGATCCCAGGGCAGGGAAGGCCAGTCTGGAGCCCGCAACAGCTCAGATAGGCAACGGGCCCGCACTCGACCAGGGCTCGATGCCTGGTATGCAGGGTGCGGGCTCGTGCGTCTGAGTTTTCTACTTAGCCAGCAAGTTGGGTAGGAACGTTGATAGCGCTGGGATGAAACTAACGAGCAGTAGGGCCACGATCAGTGGGATGTAGTATGGCAGCGACCGCTTGATCAGCCGTTCCATTGGTACTTTGGCTATGTCGGACACTATGTACAGCGATGCTCCCACCGGGGGAGTCACGACCCCGATGGTCAATCCGAATATCGCCCATACGCCGAGATGTACCAGGTCGATGTTGAGGTCCTTTGCGATGTGGACCATTATGGGCGTCAGTATGAGCAGACCTGAGGTAGCCGGCAGGAAACACCCTGTGAGCAGCATTATCGCGTCGAGCAGCAGTATGATGGCAACCCTGTTCCTTGTGATGGAGTATACGAACTCTACGAATAGCTCCGGAAGGCGTTCTACAGTGATGACCCACGCAAAGAGCTGGCCAGCTGCGAGTATGAGCATGACCACGCCTGTCGACACGAGCGTGTTCTGGAGGATTCGAGGCACATCGGAGAGGCGAATCTCCCGATAGGCTATCGCAAGTATGGTGCAGCAAACTACTGCCAGAGCAGCCGCTTCGGTTGCAGTGACTATTCCCAGCAAGATGCCGCTGAGGATGAGAACCGGCGCCAACATCGGGAAGAGCGAGTCTTTGAATGCTTTCCATATGCCCGAAGCCGATTCTCTCGGACGCACTGGACAATGCTCCTTGCCTGTGACAGCTCTGAAGTATATGAAAGCCATCAGAGAGAGCCCCACAATCACCCCTGGAATTAGGCCGCCAGCAAACAGCTTGGCTACTGACACGTCAGTTATGCCGCTGTACAATACCAGGTGAATGCTGGGAGGGATTATGGGTCCGATCACAGACGAGATTCCGGTTATAGCTGCCGAGAACTCTCTGTCATAGCCCTCATCCATCATCGCCTGAATCTCGATCCTTCCGAGCCCGGCTGCATCGGCCGACGATGAACCAGATATGCCTGCAAATATCATACTGGCAAGCACGTTCACGTGGGCCAATCCGCCCCTTATGTGGCCTCCGATGGCCATTGCCAGCCCGAACAAGCGCTTGGTGATGCCGCCGGTGTTCATGATCTCGCCGGCCAGTATGCAGAGTGGAACGGCGATGAGCGTGTATCCTGACACACTACTCGCCAGTCGCTGTGCGACTACTGTCATGGGCATGGCCTCGGATAGTATGTAGGTGATAGACAATATCAACAGCACAAATGCCACTGGAATCTTGGCCAGAATGCCAAGAATGAACACTACCCACATCACAGCCATATCGCCTTACTCCCTCGTTTCATGGTGCTGATTGCACAATGGCCGATCAGAGCCGCCGTGAAGTCTAGGGCTGCAGTCCCGTACGGACTGGCGTAACCGCGATTCTCCCCCATGACGGCTACCTGTTCAAGGAGAAGGTTCCGGCTGCGGCGTATGTCCTCAATTGGTTTGGCTCCGGTAAGCCCAAACAAGCGGAGACGTAAGGGCGGGGCCATGTGGTGCAGGGTGACAGATGAGTCCGTAGTAGTGATGAACCCCCGGCCAATGAAGGCTGGTAACAGACTGGAGGGCAAAACTGGGGGACAGCGGCTTTGTGTCGCTGGGCCGCATCGGTCAAAAGCTGAGGCGGTAGCGAAGGGACAAAGGCAGACCAAAGCGTGCGACCTAACGACAAACGGGCATGGGAGAAAGACAACAGCGGCTGAAATGCCAATGGGAACGGGGGAGTCGGGTGCGACGAGCCTTCTGGTCCCTCTTTGGCCTGCTCAGCAGAGTACCGGACCGAGCGAGGTAGATTGCCTTTGAGCTAAGTAGCTCGCAATAAGTCCTTGCGCCATGCATTGGCGTGGAAACCCCGCGGCAAGCGGTCGCGAGTTCCAACGCCCGGCACGAAGGTGAAGATTCACCGAGGGTCAAGGCAGCGCGGGCATTAGCGAGGCTGACGGCTG
>ENA-UOOH01002828-UOOH01002828.1-fermentation-metagenome-genome-assembly--contig:-NODE-2828-length-14219-cov-3.618822_pt1 | contig 14219 bp, 9 predicted proteins | sample MGYA00245778_ERZ724025 | MGnify/ENA primary metagenome ERZ724025 (study PRJEB28704, sample SAMN03018313) | fermentation metagenome | biome: anthropogenic terrestrial biome; feature: soil; material... | reverse complement strand
AGGCATCGAGCCACGGCAGGTAGAGAGCGCGCACGACGCTTTGGATGAGCGCCACGTCGGCGGGCTGCTTCACCGAGGCGAGGGCTTCGAGCGCAGCGCGGTCGCAACGCCAGCCGTCGTTCACGTAGGCGGTCACCGCCGCGTCGACAGTGGCACCGCCCAGCGTGGTGGCGGCAGCCGTGGCGAGCTTCGCAAGGGGCGCGAGGGCGCAGGCTAGCGGGCTTTCGCCGAGCTCGGCCCAGGCCCACTTGCGCCGCTTGCCGTGCGCCGCTTCGAGCGAGGCAACCTCGGCGAGCGCAGTGGTGTGGGGCTTGCTCGCGAGCGCTTCGAGGCTCGCACGGAGTTGCTGCTCGGCCTTGATGTTGCCGCCCGCATCGCGCTCGCTGCCGCGGAAGAGGAGCGGCGTGGTGGTGTCGCGCAGCAGCTTGGCGACATCGGGATAGAGTTTCGGGGCCTCCTTGAAGCGCTGCCAGACGTTGGCCCACTTGCCGTTACCTTCCACGAGCGCAAACGCAGCGTCACTCGGCGACTTCTTGTCCGGGTCGAACTTGAAGTCCGAAGTGCACACGCCGCAGAAGGCCTTCCAGCGGGTCTCGCCCTCGGTCTTGCGAAGGCCATCGCCTGCGCCCATCCAGCGCAGGAGGTCGCGCGTGGGGTCGCTGACGGCGAGCCGATCGAAGTCGTCGGCCTCGAGGCGATGGCCGCGAAGGCCGTCGAGCGGCGTCTCGGCGAGGAGCGGCAGGCTGCGTTGCGCGGCCTCGCGGGTCTTGGCGTCCTGGGCCACGTCGAGCTGGAGCCCGTCCTCCGAAACGAGGAAGGCCTCGACGGTCCAGTCGCGCCCGTTCTTCTGGTGCCAGACACGGCCTCGGTACTGGAGCTCGACGAGCGGCTGCAGCTCACGCGGGCACTCGTCGCCTGCGCGCAACGACTGCCGGGCCACGCCGGGCAGGTAGAGGATCGGCACGACGCCGGGTTCGAGCGTCACGTCTTTCAGCACGCTGTCGACCACGCAGCGCAGCCAGATGGCCGGGCCCGTGCGTTTGGCAGCGTCGTAGGTGCCGAGCACGAACAAGTGCGGCAGCGCGGTCTGGAGCCGCGCCACGAGGGCCGCCCACTGCTTGTCGGCGTCGGCCCAAAGCAGCGCGGCCGGCGGGGCCTCACCCTCGCCTCTACGCAGCGCGTGGAGGAAGGACTTCTCGAGCTGGTCGAGCAGCCCCTTCGCGTGCGGTGGCGGGGTGTTGCGGCGGCGAGAGGTCGGCGCGGTCATGGCTTCCTCCGCTTCGCGCCGCCTTTTGAGGGCGTCTTCTTGTAGGGCATGAACTCGGCTTCGATCTGCTCGACGGTCGGGAGGCTGCCTTCGAGCTCCTTAGGCAGCTTGTCGACGAGCTTGGTCTCCCAGTCGGCCACGCCGAGCGGGCGATTCAGGTGGCGCAGCGCGTACTCGACGTAGACCTCGTTCTTCCCTCGGCAGAGAAGCAACCCGAGCGTCGGGTTGTCCTCGGGCTGCTTCAGCAGGTCGTCGGCCGCCGAGAGGTAGAGGTTGAGTTTCCCGACGAAGGCCGGGTCGAACGGCACCGCCTTTAGCTCGACGACGACGTAGGCGTGCAGACGCACGTGGTAGAAGAGCAGGTCCACCTTGAAGTCTGCGTCGCCGACTTCGAGAGGCACCTGCCGTCCCAGAAACGCGAAGCCCGCGCCAAGCTCCAGGAGGAACTTCTGCACCTGGTCGATGAGCGCCTGCTCGACTTCGGCCTCGCGACGCGGGTCGGCGGTGCCGATCATGTCGAAGAGGTACGGGTCCTTGAAGATCTGCGCCGCCATGTCGGAGTCGCTGGGCGGCAGCGCCTTCGCGAAGTTGTTGAGCGCCTTCCCCTGTCGTTGGTGAATCCGACGGTCGATCTGCATCTCCAGGATGCTGCGGCTCCACCCGTATTTGGCGCATTCACGCGCGTACCAGAGCCGCGTCTCGAGGTCGGCGAGCTTGTCGAGGAGCACGAGGTTCTGGCCCCAAGGCAGTTTTGGCAACAGCTGTTGCCAAATCTCGGGCTCGGGCCAAGCGGTCGCGAAGTCCCGCATGTACCGCAGGTTGCGCGACGAGAGCCCTGACATGTCGGGGAACGCCTCGCGCAGGTCAGCCGAGAGGCGGTCGACGACCTTCGCCCCCCAGCCCTCGCGGGCCTGCCGCGCGCGGATGCGCTGGCCGATGTCCCAGTAGAGCTGGATCATCGCGGCGTTGGCGGTGAGGACGGTGCGAAGCCGCGTCTCTTGGATGAGAGCCTTCAATTCCTTGAGCGCGCTGCCGTAGTTGCCCGGCAGCTCAGACTTCGGCGGCGCCACCGGGAAACGTGCCTCACCGTCGGGGCGCGGGCGCCCGAGCGCGCGCCGCTCGTCAGCCTTGGGGCGCGTCGTGGGCGTGGTGGGCTTCTTCATGGTCGCCATCACCTGCCTGCCTTCTTGCGCTCACGCGCGGCGAGCTTGGCGGCGCGCGTGTAGTGGAGACCGTTCCAGCGGTTGCCGTCGAACTCCTTTCCTCCTGCGAAGTCCTGCGTGCTCTCGTCCCAGCCCCAGAACCACGGGAAGTCGGCCTTCTCGCGGGTCGGCTCCTTGCCGCGGTCCTTGTCCCATTTGACCTTCGGGGCCACGCGCAGAATGCAGGCGTTCTTTCCGCGCGCGTTCAAGGGCTTCGCAGTCATGAACGGGCGAATGTTCACGCGCACGCCGTCATCGATGTCGGGCTCCCAGCCGACGGGCTGCTGGTGGAGCGGCTTCCAGCGGACGAAGAGGTCGTAGGGCGGCTCGCCCTCGAGGATCTTCTCCAGCTCGCGCTTCAAGTGCTCCGCGGCGGCTACGCGACCATCGGCGCCTTCGACGCCAGCCTTCTGGTCGGCGCGCTGCCGGTCGAGCCAGTCGCCGAGGTACGTGTGCGTGAGCTTGTCGAGAATACGGCGACCTTCACCGTTGGGCGCGGCGAGCTGGTGGTAGTTCAGGAGCGCGGAGAAGCCGTCCTTGCGGCCGTCGCAGATCTGCCAGACGAAGGGCCGCTGTTGGAACAACGCGCAGTGCTGCTCGAAGAAGCCGTCGCGGAGCCAATCGTCAAGAGACTTGCCGGCGAAGTCGACGTTGGCGAGCAGCTCGTTCAGCTTCTGCGCTGACCACCCTGCGCGGAAGGCATCGGCGAGCAACGCGCGAACACGCTCGGCCGCCGGAGCTTCGCCTCGGAGAGGCTGCAAGCAGACGATGCCGTCATCGTCCGCGTGCGCCTCGAGCTCGTCAGGACCGACGGCGGAGCAGTCCATGAAGGACGAGCCGGCTTGGCGCGGCCATCGGTAGCCGAGGAGTCGGGCCACGGCGACCTGGAGCGGAGCCGAGCTTGCGAGCGGATGACCAGTGAAGAGCCACTGCGTCGGCTCGCTCGACTTCGGGACGGGCAGTTCAGCCGCCTTCTCCTTCCATTCGGCGAGGTCGAACCCGATCTTGGTGAACGTCGCCGAAGTGACCTTGATCGCTTGGTCGAGAGCGCGCGCAGCGGTCGCGAGTTCGCCGGAAGCCGCATAGGCCCACAGCGCCTCTATGTTCTCCTGGTCGCGCGGAACGATAACCGCGACGTTCGCGTCAAAGGCCTCGCCCGTATATATGCTCGCTGGAAGGGTCCCCATTGCACTAACAGCGATGCCCTTCTTTCCCCAAAACGACGTGCCTCGGAGATAGGCCGAGCCAGCCTCAACGGCGGCATTCAGCGCCGCATCTTTTCGAAGGAGCATCTCCCGGCCACCGTAGGGCGTGGTCGCGTCCACGGTGCCGAGCCACGGTACCCAAGGGGTCGCCATAGTCTTGAGTTCCCAGAAACACGCACCGAACCGGGGCAGATCGGCGGGCGATACGCCCCACGACGACTCGGCAACATCGGACAGCGACTTGGCTTGCTTCGCGATTGCCCCAATTCGTGCGTCGGGATTCGCCTCCTGTTCGGACTGAACGAGCCGGACAGCCTCTCCAGTGCGGAGCAGTGCTGCCTTGCTCGGTGCATCGCCAGCGGCTTCCGTCGAGTAGTGCGCGATGGTCGATGTGGGCTCGGGTGTTGAGTGGGCCAGCACCGAAAGAGCGACGTTCACTACCTCGCCCGAAATGGTCTCGAAGGCACCCGGACCAAGCCGGGCCAGGACGTTGACTTCGTCTTCGTCCAGCACCTTCTCCCTGAGCTCTTTGTAGCCCGAGAGGAAGAGCCAGCTATGCGGAGTCACCGTCGCAACGGCTCCTGCTCGCGTCCTCAACGATCGAAGGCGAAGCAGGAACGCCGTCGCCAAGTCGTTCTTGCCGCGCGCGAAATGGTGCTCCAGATGCTTGGCCAAGCCGGGGCTCTGTTTCCGACGAAGAAGGTACGGGACGTTCGTAATGACGAGCGTGTACCGTCGCGCGAGCAACTGCGCCGCAGCCGCGACACCACGAGCTGCGACGGCAAGCTCGATGCGCTCGTCATCGGTTTCGCGTTGGAGAGCCTGGGCTAGCAGTGGCGCGACCTTGTCGAAGTTCGCGACAAACAGCTCGCCGCCGACGCGGGTAGGGTCGATGAGCGAGCCCAGCGTTGGCGCCTGGCGGAACAGCTCGTAGAGCTGCTTCATCGCGTTCTCAGCGAGCGCGTCGCCCGCCGCGAGCGCCGTCCACGCCGCCACCGGCGCGTTGATGGCGTGCCCGGCACACGCGAGGTTCAACGGCGGCAGCGGCCGGTAGCCCGCGAGCTTCCAGGCCGTGAGCCCGACGTTGAACGCGGCGATCTGCGTGCAGCGCGGGTCGAGCTCGAGCCCGAACAGGTTGTCGCGCAGCACGGCGTCGACGGCCTCGGCCACCGAGAGCTTCTCCTCTTCGCGACGGAGCGCGACCAGCATCGGCAGCGCGAACGCGAGGAAGTGCCCGCTGCCCATGCACGGGTCGAGCACCGTGAGCCCCTTCGCAGCCGTCGGCCAGCCGGGGAACGTGCCCGCTGCGGGCCGCCAGACGTCGCCCTCGCGTACAAAGCGCAGGTAGCTCCACTCGGTGCCCTGCACGGCGCACGCGGCGCGCAGCTCGTCCTCCGATGCCGCCGACCGCGCGAGGTCGGGCCTCGCCGCGAGCACCTTGCCCGCCCACCACGCGCCGAGCGTGTTGTGCAGCAGGAAGAGGACCATGTAGTCCTCGGTGAAGAGCTGCGTCACCGCCGGCAGCTCGTCGGCGCCGACCTTGTTCCCGGACTTGTTGACCGCGTCCTTCTGCTCGGCCTGCCAGAACTGGTAGACCCAGCCGAGGCTGTCGTCGGCGATGAAGACCTCGCGCTGCAACCCCTCGAGGATCCCCTCCAGCTCCTGACGTTTCTCCGGCGGCAGCGCCAGCTCGAGCACCGGGTCGCCTGCGCGGAAGATCTGCGGGAGCATGCGCTGCGCGAAGTCGCTTGCGAGGACCAGCCAATCCTTGCTCTCCTCGCGCGCCAGTTCGCGGCACTCGTCGAGCGAGAGCGCCATGCCCGACTCGGGCTCGACGAGCAGGTCGTTCTCGGCGAGGAAGCGCGCGAACAAGAGGCGATGCCAGTGCTCGTAGGCGCACTCGCCGGTGAGCCGCTCGACGCTCTGCGTGCCCTTCTTCTCGTCGAGCTTGTCGCCGAGCTGGCGGCCGTGCGCGCGGAGGCGATTGCGAAGCTTGCGCTGGTCGGGTGAAAGCGTGGACCACGGCTCGTGGTTGCCCACGGCGAGCTGGTTGACCGCGTCGCGCGCGCCGGGCTCCGCTACGCGGCGGGCCTTCTTCACGGCGTTCTCGAGGTCTCTTCGGAGGTTGCGGTCGAGCGACGCCATCACGCACCTCCGATGGCGGCGTCGAGCCACTGCCTGAGCTGCTGGAACGAGACGCAGCGCTCGGCGACCTTCGCGGGCCGCACCGTCTTCAGCAGGGCGCTCGCGTGTTTGACCTTGCCGTAGGTGCCCTTCTTCGTGTCCTTGGTCGCCTTCTCGATGGCGGCATAGAGCGAGGGCTTCGGCTCTTCGTCGAGTACCTTGCGCTTGGGGAGCGCGTTCGCTTTGAAGTCCTTGCCGTAGAACCCGGCGACCGTGTCGCCATCGGCGAAGACCCACGCTTCCATGCACCTCGTCATGAGGTGGACGTGTTCCGGCGTGGCCTTCTTGAGCTGTTCGGTCCAGCCGTCGCGTTGTTCGAGGTGCTTCACGCGCTCGGCGGGCGTGGGATGCGAGGGCGTCGCGGACGCGACCTCGTCCTCCGCGTCGACGACGAGCACGATGAATTCGGCGTCCTTGCGCTTCAGCGCCTTCGCGAACTCGTCGGCGGTCTCGCTGCGGCCACCACAGAAGACGGTGGTCCACTTCATGCCCTTATCCCGAGCGGCTTCCTTCTGGGCGCCGATGAGCGTGTCGAACGCGACGCGCAGCTCGGCGCGCCCGCTGGCGTTCGTCTCGCCACCGCCTTCGACAAAGATCTTGATGCTGCTCACGGGTTGCCCCCGATCGCGCCCATGCGCCACACCTCGCCGAGGCGGTACTTCTCCAGCCAACTCTCCAGGTCGTCCGCCTTGAGGCGCCGCACCTGCGTGCCGCCGATGTTTTCGCAGACGAGGACCGACTCGGGCTGGAGGCTCAGGTACGACAGCAAGGCATCGGAGTGCGTCGTCACGATGAGTTGCGTGCGCTTGCTTGCGTCAACGAGAAGGTCCGCGACGATCGAGAGCGCGTCGGGATGGAGTCCGAGCTCAGGCTCCTCGATGCAGACGAGCGGTGGTGGCGACGGGTGCAAGAGGATGGCGCTCATCGCGAGGAAGCGGATCGTGCCGTCCGAAAGGCGCGTTGCGGGCACGGGCGTCTTCAGGTCGTCCTCATGAAGGAAGAACTGAATCGTTCCGCCCTGGGTCAGCGTGCTCACGCGCTCGAAGCGAGGGAGGAAGCGCTTGAGCAGGTCGTGGAACTTCTTGGCCTGATTGCTGTGCTCGATCTGGTTGAGGATCAGCCCGAGGTTGCTCGCGTCGGGGGCCAACACATCCGTCGGCGCCGTTGCGGGCTGGGGCTGGCGGACGGCCGCATAGCGGCCAAAGCTCCACTCGCGGAAGGTCTGGATGCGCAAGAACGAAGTCGCGGCCCACGCGAGCTCCGGATAGAGGTCAGGCTCTTTGCGCTGCGAGAGCACGGAGGCGTCCGGCACGAGGCTGTCGCGTTGAAGTTTCCGCTCGACGCGGGTGCCGTCATCCGAGGCGACGTTCAGCACCGGATGGCCCTTCTGGAAGCGGTAGTAGAAGTAGACGTCTTTGGCGCTGCTTATGTGCTTGTCGGCCTCTTCGAGCGCTTCGTCCGTGACCTCGACACGGTCGCCTGCCGCCGTGAACTCGAGCCGATAGCGGAGCTCGCTCTTCTCGCCGCCACGACAAAGGCGGGCGTCGAGCGTGGCGGTCTTGGCCGAGTCGCCCTTCCACAGCCACTCACGGACCCCACCACCATCGCGGATCGCAGATGCGAAGCCCGTTGGCGTGGAGCGGAGGAGCTCGACAGCTTCAATCAGGTTCGACTTGCCCGACGCGTTCGGCCCAATGAGGACGTTGAGCGGCAAGAGGTCGATCGTGGACGACCCCGGCGCGAAGGAGAGGAGGCTGTCTACTCGAAGCGACTTGAGGAACATGGTCTTCTCCTTCAGCTCACGAGAACGGGACCATCCTTGATGGCGGCATTGAGGGCTTTCTTCTGCCGTTCGAGCCAGGCGTCGACGTCGGCTTCGGTGGTCAGGGTCGAGCGCTCGATGGAGATGGCGCGCACCTTCGGCTCGAGCAGCTTCGCGGCCTGCTCCCGGGCCTTCTGCACGCGCCCCGGAACGGCATCGGCCTCGGCACGCCGCGACGACAGCGATTGGGTGTCGAGCGCCGACGCCAGCGCTTCATCGCTCGGCACCGACACCTGCGCGGCCGGCGTGAGGCCGACGCTCGCGAGGATCGACGAGCGGTCCGCGTCCGAGAGTTTCGGCCACAGCGAGCTGGCTTGAAGCGAGGCCATGCCCTTGCCGAGCTCGGTCTCGTACGCGCCGTGGGCTTCGAGCAGCGCCTTGCGGAGCGCGTCAGCGAGGCCAGAGCGAAGCGGCGCCACCGGATCAACGGGCTCGAGCAAGAGGCGCTGTGCGCGCACCGCCTCGACCTGCTTCAACAGGTCCTCGGCTGCTGCGAGGCCCTGCGCGTGCTTCGCAAGCCGTTCTACGAGCGCCCACGTGGGCATGCGCGCGTCGACGAGCTTCTTGGTGGCGTTCCAGTCGGCGATGCGCTTTCCGAAGGTCTGCGCGTTGTCGCGGATGCCCGCGAGTTGGTCGTTGCCTACGCGCGCGCGAATGTCCTCGATGTCGGTGACCGACGCAGGTGCGGGCAGCGGCGCATCACCGCCGGTCGCGCGCCCGAGGGCGGCGAGCTGCTCGAGGAAGACCGGTGCCTTCGCCAGCTCCTCGCCCGCCTTGCACCCCATGCCGAGCGCCTGGAACACCTTGCGGATGGCGAGCTTCTCGGTGACCGTGAGCGTGATCTTCTCGACGCGGAGCTCGGCCTTCGAGATCTTGTTCTGGTCGAGCTGCCCAGGCGCGAGCACCGCACCGTTCAGCGTGGCCGAGACGTGCTGCGTGCGGTGCAGCGCGATGAGGGCCGCGTCGATGGCGTCTTGCGGCCAGCCATAGGGGCTCGCGCGCAGCACCTTGCGGACCTCGGTGCCGACCTTGCCAGAGCCGATGGTCGAGAGCACCGCCTTGCAGACTGGGTGTTCTTCCGTCGCGACGGTGTGGCCCACGGGCTGGAGCGGCTGGTCCGCGCCTTCCTTCGCGCGCTTGATGACCGTCTCCCAGGCGGCGTGGTCGGCCTCCTTGAAGCGAGGGAAGAGCCGCACGAGCGCGGCGTTGATTGCCTCGCGAACGCGCTCCTCGAGCGTGGCCTGCAGCAGCTCGGAGCCGCCGCCCTGGAACACCTTGGCGTTGGCCACAATCTGCTTGATGAGCTCGTCGCGCTGCCGGGTGGCGGCGGTGCGACGGCTCTCCATACTGTGCTTCGCCTCTTCGCCCTCGCGCGTCGTGGGCGTGCCCTTGGCGTCGATGGTCTGCTGCGCCGCCTCGGCGTCGACGATCAGCTTGCGCAGCTCATCGGCCGCCTGGCGGGGCAGGAAGACGAAGACCGTGGGATTGTCGGTGCCCGCCGCACGCCCGGCATCGAGCAGCTCCTTTTCGCTGGCAGACCAGCCGTCGCGAATCCACAGCGGCACGCTCTCGCCGTTGCCGGCAGGCGGCGTCTGGTCACGCGAGATGACGACCTGGCGGGCCTCCTTCGCGGCGCCCTGCACGACCTTCACCGTGCGGATGACGCGATCGGCCTCGGCGTAGATCTGCTGGTCACGACGGATCTGGATATCGGCGTCGTCGTTGGCGAGCTTGCTCTGGCGGCGGCGGAACTCGGCGTCCCACTCGGCGCCCTCCTTCGTCTGCAGGCGGTACTCGTCGCCGACCTTCATCAGCGCGCCGCTCGACGCCAGCTCCTCGAGCACTGTCTCGACGGTGCTGCGCAGCTTGCCGTTGTCGGCGAGGAGGTCATCGACGAGCAGATCGGCGATGTGCTCCTTCGACGCGCGCACGCCGATGTCCGAGCCCGCCTCGCGAGGCAGCCGGCTGATGAGGAAGACGAGTCCGCAGATGCGCCGCGCGAGCTTGCCCTTGTCGGACCCGTCCTTCGAGAGGTTGATGATCCGCTCGTTGATCTCGCGGAGCAGCACGCCCGTGTTGACCATCTCCGGCGCAAGCGCCTCGAACAGCTCGTCGCCAGGAACGGTCGCCCCGAGGCCACGGTCCGAGAGCCGCGCGACGGCGTCGTGGATGATGCGGAGCTGCGAGCGGAGTTGGCTGTGCGTGCCCGCCGCGTCGACGGCGCGGAAGCAGTGCTCCCAGAAGCGACGGCGCACCGGCAAGAGCGGGTAGTCGTCGACGATGACCTCGCGGTCCTGCGCGCTCTCTCCGATGCGCGTGCCCTGGAGCTGGCGCGAGACCTCGCCGCCGTGCTTCTCGAGGAAGTCCTTCACCGTCGAGATCGACGCGGGCTTCTTCTGCAAGAGCACCTTGCGGATGACCGCCTCGACGTCCTGGTCCGAGAGCTGGACGCGGATGGTGTAGCGGTCCATCAGCTTGTGGAGCTTCTGCACTGAGGTGAGCGCGCTCTGTCCCGAAGCGACGACAAGCACGTGGCTGTCGAGCTGATGTGTAAGCGCCTCGGTCACCTCGGTGACGAGCGTCGAGCGGTCGTTGGAGTCGCCGATGTACTGCTGGACCTCGTCGAGCACGAGGAGGGTCAACGGCGTGCGGCCGTCGCGGCCGACGAGCTTCATCACGCGCTTGACGGCGGTGAGGAACTGCTCGGTCGTGATGTCAGTGCTGCGCGGCGGGAACTGCGCCTTCAGTGTGTTGCGCGCCTCGGCCTCGGTGGACGCGAAGCCGGGGTCACACGCGAGCAGCGCCTTCGCGATGTGCTTGCTGACGTAGAGATTGTTCAGCTCGGAAGGCCACTGCTTGCCTGCAGCCTCGACGGCGCCCTTCACCTTGTCGAACCAGCCCTGATCGTGGAGCCACAGGCTCAACTGCGCCTGCGGGTACTGGTCGGGCAGGCCGACGCCACGCAGCAGTACCGCGAGGATTGTCAGGCGAACGTGATCGGTTGTGCCGCTTGGGAGCGAGCCGGCCGCCGCGAGCAGACCGCCCGCGCGCCTGCCCGCAGTGTCGAGCTCGCGGAGCAGCTCACGCAGCTCGTCGGGCATCGACGGCACGAGGGTGCGCGCCGTGGCTCCGTCGGGGAACTTGGTGTTCTGCCAGAGATGGCAGGCCATCTTCAGCAGGTGCGACTTACCGCTGCCGAAGAACCCGCTGACCCACGCAGCCTTCTGGCTCGTCGACGTGAGGTTTGCGAGGAACGACTTGAGGATCTTGATGATGCCTTCGGCGTACTGGCCCTCGCACACAAAGGTGGAGAGCTCGCCGCGCAGCTCGTCGAGGACCCTTGCGTCCGACTTGTCCGCAATGCGGGCCTGGCCCTGGTTGATAAGCGGGTGAGTGGAAGGGTCTCGTTGAAGGACGTCTTTGACTCTCATGCTGCACCGCCGGCGCTGTGGAGTGAGATTGGGACCGCCATGTAGTTCCAGCCGTCACGAGCATCGAGCAGCCGGTAATTGTTCTGCTCGAGCGTGCCCGGGAAGAACACGACGAGGCGACCGCGAACGTCCGGCTCGACGCCCTTCAGCACCTCGGAGACATGGGTGAAGCCGTAGAGCGAGCCCGCGCCGAACACCGCGACGACCGAGGTCTCGGTCACGTCGGGCAACGTGAGCACCGCGCGAATGCGGTCGGCGACGTACTCGGGGAACTCGCCGACGAGCTTCAATTGCAGGTCGTCAGGGGACTCGAAGTACGCCTCGCGGTACTCGTCGGCGGCAAGCCACGAAGCGAACGCGGTGGTGAGGTCAACCTCGTGCCAGTCGTGGCCCGCGGCCTTGGTGCGCGTCTCGAACTCGGCCTTGCGCGCTCGGAGAACCCGCTCGAGCTCTTTGTCGTAGGCCACCATGACCACCCGCTGCGCTCCCGCGACGGTGCGCTGCCAGGGCGTCGCGATGTGCTGGCCGTAGAGATCTGCGAGGTCTTCGAGTCGCGACATGCTCACTTCCTCCCGAGTCCTGGGTCGAGCCGGTCGAACCCGAGCTCGACGACGTCGCCTGCGGTGCGCAGGTCGATGAGCCCGATGCGCTTGGCTTCGAGCGCCAACGTGCGAGCAGAGGTGGCTGTGCAGTCGAGCGCTGCGATCCACCCCGTGGTGAAGAGCTCCTCGCCGCGAAAGCCAGCGGCGTTGCCGAGCCACAGCGCGAAGGCGACGGCGGTGGGCGGCGCGCTCACGCGCTGGCGGTGCTTGAACGTGCGGCCGGTGAGGTGGCCGGTCTGCGTCCAGGAGCTGGAGACGTTGCGCACGACCTTGTCCAGTGTGCCGTCGTTCATGCGCTCGCCGACCAGCTTGCGAAGCGCCTCACGGATCGGCGCGCGCTGGAGCTCGACGCCCGGAGCTTGCGAGAGCACCGGCGCCGCGGAGGCCATGAAGAGCGGATCGCGTGCGAGGGCGGTGAGCATGGCGAGCAGCGGGCGCGCCGTCGGGTCGGTATCCCAGAGCCCGCGCAGCACCCGAAAGACGACGCTGAACGGATCCAGCGCGTACAGCTCGCCGAGGCGTTGGTTCGACAGCCTTCGGGTCGAGCCGGTGGGCTTCTCGAGGCAGTTGTCTTCGATGATCGCCGCGGCGTAGGTCGCGCGGTCGACAGCGTCCGGGGCGGCGGCGAGGACGGCCTCGAGCTCGGTGAGCATGAGGGTGCGGCTGGAGTGGGTGCCCTTGTTGCCGAAGCGAAAGCCGAGCTTCGCCGCTCCCGAAGGGGCGCCCGCGGTTGGGAAGAAGTCGATGGGCTTTGTCTGCGCGAGCACCATGGAGAAGCCGCCCTCAGAAGAAGCGGCCAACCTAGCGGGCGGGTAGCTTGTGTTCAAGAGAGAACCCTTTCCGCCGGCAAACTTGCCGGCGGGGAATGTCTGTCTCTCGAATGCCGAATGGTTGAGCCGTATTCCGCTGTGGTGGGCCAGTCTGTGGCGCGGAAGACGGTGTCGGATGAGGGAGGCTACCGACTCGGGGCACAAACAATCGGCTCGCAGCACGACGCCGTCCTTAGTTCGGCAGCGCGCCTATCCGCCCGTCTACCAGGGCCGCGGGCGACGTTCCGCTGCGAGTACGCGGCGAGGAAGACGGCGCCGCCGGACGCCCCAAGCCACACGCGCAGCGGGCACTGCATGCTCGCGATTGCGAGCCAGTCACTCTCGAGCTCGAGGGCATGGTCGAAGCCGTTGTCGGTCGCCGCCTTCTCGAGGCGCGATACGACGATGGCCGAGAGCGTCGAGGTCACGTTTTGCGGCCCTTGGATCGCGTCACGCGCTTTGGCTTCACACAGATTCGCCAGACGGCGTCTGGCGGATCTCGGGACGCCGCTCTCGGTACACGATCTAGAACGTCCTGAAGTACCGCAGGTTCGTCGACGAGTAGCCCCTGCCGACGCGATCCTTGAGCTGCCGCGAGAGGTCCTCAATGACCTCCTCGCCGTATTCGGCACGCGCCTTCCCGCGCTGCACGTACTCGACGATCTCGCGGCCGATATGCCAGTTCGAGAGCACCATCTCGCTGTTGACGGTGCGGACGACGCGCGAGCGCGGGTCGCTCTCGATGATCGCCACCACGCGCTCGACGAGCGCGGTGAAGTCGGCGGACGGGGCGAGCGCGCCGGATTGTCTCCAGGCTGCGACTGTCTCGGTGGCCGGACCCACGCCCGGTTTCTTCCGGCGCTTCGCCGTCATCGATCCACCCGGAGGAAGCGGGTCTCATCGGACCGAGCGCTGAGCTCAACTGTCATCGCAATTTGCTCCATGGGAACAGGTCTGCTCTCACGAAGGGAGCGTCGGGAAGGGCGGGAGACCGTCGGACAGGATTGGTTCGGGGCGCGGCGGCCGGGCCCCGTGGCGCAACCGTCAGATCTCGGCTTCGGCGAGGTACTGGAACGACTGGGGCGGCGTGGGCGAGCCCGAGACGTCCTCGAGGTTCTTCGGCTTGGCGTACCGCTTCGGCTTCTTCACGGCGATCGCCATCGCCTGCTCGCGGCCGTCGGAAGCCCCCGTCCTACAATGGCACCGAGTTGGTCGCGGTATCCGAGAGGTCGCTCATGGTGCCGACCAGAATCGCCGCGATGCCGCTGCGGTCCTCTCCCGGAGCCTTGCGCGCCGTTCGGAGCGCTTCGCGCGCCCCTGAACAAGCCCGGACGCCATCCCCGAGAGCTTCGCGGACGAGTCGGAGAGCTTCGCGGACCGCCAGAGAGCTTGCGGACCCCGCGGAATTACTAGGGTTTCCTAAAACGCCCGCCGATTGGTCCGCCACCGCACGGTCCGCGCGCCCCGCGGTCGGGCTTCTAACCCCGCGTACCAAGGCACTTTTCTCCGGCTGCCAAGCTTCCGGCTCCGTTCGCGAAGCCTCCGGAGTCGACCGCCAAGCTTCCAGGCCGACCGCCAAGCCTGCCGAACCCGCGCGAAGCTCCAGAACCACCGCCAAGCTTCCGGAAGTGCCGCGAAGCTTCAGAACCACCGCCAAGCTTCCGGAAGTGCCGCGAAGCTTCAGAACCACCGCCAAG
>ENA-UOOH01002822-UOOH01002822.1-fermentation-metagenome-genome-assembly--contig:-NODE-2822-length-14247-cov-4.250493_pt1 | contig 14247 bp, 17 predicted proteins | sample MGYA00245778_ERZ724025 | MGnify/ENA primary metagenome ERZ724025 (study PRJEB28704, sample SAMN03018313) | fermentation metagenome | biome: anthropogenic terrestrial biome; feature: soil; material... | reverse complement strand
TACTTAGTATAGTAACAAAGATAACATAACAAGTAGAAAGAGAAGAGGTAGAAAGATGAGGAAATTTGAAAACTTTACGATTATTGAGATTTTTGAGGTAATGGAAACGCTAATTTATTCGGATAATAATGATTTTATTAAACAGATTAAAGATTGTATTGATGAATTATTAGTAAGAGGTATAAAAGAAAGTTCTATAACAGATATAATAAAACATATAATAGATTAATGGAGGAAAATATATGAAAAAATATAAAGTAGATATTGTATTATTCGCAATCGCCATTGTTGTAACTATCGGGTGTCTAATATATACAGACAAAAGGGTTACACAGCTTTACGAATATGAGAATGGCTTAAGAATAGACATTGAAGAATTGCAAAACGAAAAAACAGACCAGGAAACAAAGGATTACACTTCAGATATTTTTACACTGAATAATAAGTTATCAGAAGATGAACAAATGATTGACAGTATCCGTATAGGATTGCAAAACCACGATATAACATTACAAGATTTACAAGAAAAAATAAATATAATGCAAGAAACGCTTGACAATAATGAAATTTACTATCAACCAAAAGTAACTGAAAACGGCACAAATTAAGAGGGGAAACCCTCTTAATTTTATATTCTAAAATAAACGTTCATTCATTTATCATAAAATTGTATACATAATACATTATACTGTGCTATGTATTCTTGCAGAATTTTCCAATTAATTATTGCATTTTCTACGCTAATATGTTAAACTATATATAAGTTAAATGATAGTTAATAAGTTGAATAAGTAAACAGTGACTTGCAAAACCGCTTAGACGGACAAGCCATATAATGAAATAAAACATTTCAATTTTAAACTAATAACCATTTAGCTAATCAATTCAGAGAAAAGGAGAAACAAAAATGAAAAGAATTACAAGAACAATCGAAACGCACACGGTTTACGGGGCAACCGTAGCAATGGTTAACGGTAAGTTAACCACAGAGGAATTAGACCCCGTTATCTTGTCAAATGTGCCATATACAGAGGACAGGGCATTACGGGAAATAAGAAGAGCATATGGCAGAACAGGTTCATACGTGGTATTAAATCATACTACAGATAAGGAAACTTATGCTTTACCAATTGAGAAGTTCATGGAATTAGCTGAACTTATTCCGGAAAAAGAAGTTGAAACCATAAATGAAGACTAAATGATTCACATGAAACATTCAATTAAAAGGAGAAAATAAAAATGGAAAATGAAATCATGACAACAGAGCACATGGAAAATGACGAAAAAATGATAATGGATTTAACGGCAGAGCGCAAAACAAGCCTTTGTTCGTTAAAAGCTAAAACACCAGAAGAAAAGATTCAGTTATTCAACATTATGAACAACCCGGAAAAACGGATTGCAGATTGTATAAACATTCCGATTGAAGTTACTGATATCTTTGTTGAAGTTGTTACTTGCGTTAATCAGGAAACAGGGGAAGTAAAAGAATGCCCACGTATAGTATTAATTGATAAAAACGGTGTAGGTTATACAAGCGTATCTTTCGGTATCTTTTCAGCTTTGAAAAAAGTAATGCAGGTGTTCGGCAATCCAACATGGAAAATACCAGTAAAGCTTGTTCCAACACAGCTTACAAAAGGAACAAATAAAATTCTTACTCTAAATATGGTAAAATAAGAAAGGAGTGGCAGACCGGGTATAATATGCCCGGTCTTTTATTATCTATGATAACAAGAAATGGAATAGTTTATAACTTGATAAAGAGTCCCTATACGGTGCAACTAAATGACATACTTTTCTTTTTCAGTTCGCAAAACCATTTAGATAAATTTAATGAAGAATGTGCGCCAAATAGGGACAAGCTTTACTACTCACTTTACAGACGGTTTAAATGCAAAATACATATTAACGAATTATATGACTTAGTATTGTACAAGAACATTGAAAGCCGTGGTTTTTTGATTAAGCATAAAGGAGTATATTATAAATGTCTAGAGGAAGTAATATTAAATGGCGTCGGAAAGATAGAACACTATTAAGTAATACAGTACGACAGTTTAACTCCAAACTAACCCGCACCTTGAAAAAACATCCCGAATTTGAAAGTTTTTTACCAGACCGCATAAATGTAAATGATATAAAAAGTGGTATAAAAACAAGAGCAGATTTTAACAGGGAAATAAAAAGCTACAGACGTTTTTTAAAACGTGATGCAGAAATGCCAATAGTTAGTGCAAGTGGTATAAAAACAACAAAGTGGGAAAAGAAAGAAGTAGGTTACAAAGTTGCACAAATAAACCGTAATAGAACACGTGAACGAAAACGGGCAAATGTATCTACATACAAGGGTAACATGGGGACTATACAGGCAAACTCTTTGAACCCAAAACAATATGACATAAACACTATAAACCCGTCACGGTGGAAAGAATTTGTAAGGGGGGTTGATAAACAGATAATGTCAAATTATTTTGGTGAAAAGAACAAGCTATATAAAGAGAACTACATAAAAGCATTGAATAATATTTTCAGTCCTAATGATGCAAATATTATAGTTGAAGCAATGCAGGATATTTCAGCAGATGATTTTATTAATTTGTACTATGCTGACCCGGTTCTTGAACTTGAATTTATATATGACCCGAAAGACGTAGAAATAAAGCGGGATGCAATCATAGATAGACTTATAGAATACCGGGAAGAAAAAAGTATTTAGTGCTTATTGCATAAGTAATGTTTCACGTGAAACATTCCAGAATAGGGGGTGAAACAAATATTATGCAATATACGGCAGACTTTGAAACAATCACAGACCCAGAAGATTGTCGGGTTTGGGCATCTGGAATATGTAGCATTGATGAAAAACTAGATTTTAAGTACGGAAATGATATAGACTTTTTCTTTGATTTTGCAAAGTATCATCCCGCTTCGACTTTTTACTTTCATAATTTAAAGTTTGACGGCGAGTTTATTTTAAATTGGCTATTTAGAAATGACTTTAATCATTCTCTGGAAAGAAAACTTTATAAAAATGAATTTTCTACATTGATATCAGACAAGGGACAATGGTATAGTATAAAAATATGCTTTAATGACAACGAATTTGTGACAATATATGATTCATTAAAAATTATCCCTTTTGGAGTTGAAGCTGTAGCAAAAGCATTTGATTTACCAATCAAAAAAGGAACTATTGATTATAATAAATACAGGGAAATTGGGCACATTTTAACTGAAAAAGAAACGGACTACTTGCGGAATGACGTTGAAATAATGGCAAGAGCATTATGCCTTATGTTTAAACAGGGGTTATGTGAAATGACTCAGGGAAGTAATGCTTTAAAAGATTATAAACGTATTATAGGGAGTAAGAATTTTAAACGTTGGTTTCCTGTTCCCGGATATGATTATGATGTGAGACAATCCTATAAGGGTGGTTTTACGTATTGCGATAGTAGAACACAAGGACGTGATATTGAAGAGGGAATTGTACTTGATGTAAACAGCTTATATCCAAGTGTAATGTACTATGAAAAATTACCGTATGGTGAGGGTAAATTCTTTGACGGAAAATATATTCCGGATAAGTTATATGATTTATATGTACAAATGTTTACATGTTCTTTTAACATAAAGGACAAGCATATACCTACATTGCAACTAAAAAATAACTTATCATTTGTACCGACTGATTATCTTGAAACAAGTAACGGTGAAGAAGTAACCTTATGTATGACTAATGTCGATTATGAACTTTTTAGAAAACATTACCATGTTCATAATATACAGTTTCATTCCGGTTGGAAATTTAAAAGCACCACTGAACTTTTTAAAGAATATATTGATAAGTGGAACAAGGTTAAAATGGAAAGTACATTAAATGGTAATGTTGGAATGAGAACACTTGCTAAACTTATGTTAAATGCTCTTTACGGAAAATTTGCATTAAATCCTAATGTATGTAGTAAAATACCGTATTTTGATGAAGATATGGTAAAGTACAGAAAAGGAGAAGCAGAAACACGTGACCCTATTTACATACCTGTAGGAACTTTTATAACAGCATACGCTAGAAGAAAAACTATAAGTAGTGCACAAAAGGTATACGATAGATTTCTTTACGCTGATACTGACAGCTTACATTTAATTGGTACAGACTTACCAAAAGATTTAGAAATTGACCCTGTAAAATTAGGGGCATGGAAACACGAAAGCACTTTTACAAGGGCAAGGTTCATCCGACAAAAAACATATGTTGAAGAAATAGACGGAAAGTTAGAAGTAACATGCGCAGGAATGCCGTCAAGATGCTATGAACACGTAACGTGGGATAATTTTAAAGTCAATTCGCAATTTGCAGGAAAACTACAATTTACTCATGTTCCGGGTGGAATTGTCTTAAAAGATATTGACTTTACAATAAAAGAATGATACAATAAGTAGGACAAGGTTATTAATGATAATTGTACAGGCGGTATACGGAAATCAGGCGGTGAAACGTCCCGGTGTCGGTTGGGGTGATTCCTACTATACAAACGTTTTTAATCTTGTCTTTTAAATGTTTCACGTGAAACATTATGAAAGGTGGCAATTATGGAACGAGAGAATTTTATGAATTTATTTCTGCATTATTTAGGTGATAATCTAAAAAATTATGATATCTTAGATATAATAGAAAATGGATATGAAACAGCAAAATTTAAGTGTTGGTATTTTAATGAAAATGAAGAAGCATATATATTAAACAAGGTAAATGGGGTAATAATATGTTGGTATAAATTAACCCATATCGGAAGAAGTCTTTTTATAATAAATGATAACAGCAAACCATATTTAATAGGTGAAACTTTAAGGCTACTAGCAGAGGACATAAAAGAAAATGAATGTTTATGACGGAAAACATTGGAATATTTACGAGATTTTACCCTATCAAAGAAACTTTAATTTGATAAATGGTGTTAGAAGTATCGGCAAAACATACACAGCACAAATGTACGTTTTAGACAAATGTATAGAAAAAGGTTATGAATTTGTGTATGTCGTAAGAACACAAGACCAAAAGAAACATGGTATTTTAGAAGATGCCTTTAAAAAAGTTACCGTAAATGAATTTAAAGAATTTATATTCGATTATGATATCGAAAATATGTATATGCCGGATAGTGGTAAAATATTGGGATACTGTATAGCATTATCAGAAACTATTAAAGTAAAATTGCGTAGTTTTCCAAAAGTTAAATATTTAATTTTTGATGAATATATGCTAGAGGAAAAGCAATCGTTGAATTATGTAAACGGGTGGAAAGAGCCGGATTTATTACTAAACCTATATCACACTATTGATAGGGAAGAAGATAGGGTTATATGTTTCCTTTTGGGAAACAACACAAAATTTCATAACCCTTATCACTTACACCCTGCCTTTAACATACCGCCAGTTGAACCGGGTAATATTTGGACAAGTGAAAATGTGCTATTTCAGTATGCCGTAGAAAGTGAGGGATTGGAAAAGCAAAAAAGTAAATCAAAGTTTTTACGAATGTTAGAAAACACAGAATATGGAACATACGCAAAAGACGGGGAATATGTTGGTGACAACTATAACTTTATAGAAAAAATTGAGGAAACAGCACACTATGATATGACTTTAGAATATAATAAAAAATCATTTGGTGTTTACAGTGACCCGAGAAAAGGCTTGATTTACATAAGTGATAAAGTTGACCCGTCATGTAGATTAAGTTATGCATTAACAATTGAAGACCACAAAGAAAATACTATGCTTACACACTCCAGACAATACACACAACTACGTTGGTTGTCTGATAATTATAAAAGAGGTAATGTTCGTTTTGTAAGTATGATTGTAAAAGCGTTTATTGAACCCGGTGTAGCAATGATTTTATAAAGGAGATTATAAAAATGAGAATTGACGAAAAAGTATATAGTGAATTAGCTAAAGAAGTAGTGGAACTACGTGAACAAAACGAATTTTATAGAAACGATAATCTTAGACTTTATAAAGAAGATGAAGAAAAAGACCTTGAATTATATTGTTTTAAAGAACAATTAAATAAATATATCCAAACAAAACGTGACCTATTGGTTAAAAATGATGAACTAGAAAAAATGAATAAAATGTTAGATGATAATTTTTCAATAGCTTTGCATGAAATAAATGCGTTGGAAAAAGTTATAAAAGAAAAAGATGAAACAATAGCACTTATAAAAGATAATGCTAGGTCATTAAAAAATTTAGTAAATTTAAAATTTGGAACAAATTTATAAGAATAGCGCTGAAAAGCGCTATTTTCTTTCGTATTTTCTTCATTCTTTCACTTCTGTTTTCTGTTAATTTATTCCATTTTATCCCCCAATATGGTACACTAAAGAAAAATGAAAGGAGTTATACATGGACGCTAATTTTATTTTGCAGGCAATAACAACTGTAGGTTTTCCAATCGTGGCATATGGTGCTATGTTTTGGTATGTAACACAGAAAGATAAAAACCATTCTGAAGAAGTTACACAATTACGACAGGCAGTTGAGAATAACACTTTAGTCGTACAGCAGTTACTCGATAGCAAAAAGGGGGTGTAGAAATGGCATTATTGACAAAGACGGGAATTAATAAAATCCTACGTCGTATCATGGAAAGTGGTGAAATGACGGAAGAAATGGAAAACGACATTAGTCGCATTCAATCCGACTTTGATGAAAGAACCGGGTACTTGTCAGGTTTTGGAGAAGTGCAGGAAGGAGAAGACATTGATGAATACGTTTATACAGTGACAGAAACCGCTCCACCAGAAAATGACAGTGAAGATTGGAAAACCAAATATAACGATATGCGTAAAAAGTACATGGACAGGTTTTTCGGTAACACACAAATTGATGATGAAACCGACAAGATTGTATTGGAACAAGAGGAAGACATCAAGCGTGACGGTGAGCCACAAACGTTTGATGAATTATTAGAAAGGGTAGAGGGATAAGTTATGCCAACAAAACCAAAAGTAACACCAGATGCAAAAGCATTAAACAGCGCAGACATTCTTAACGTTGCAAAAGCAGAAATCGGCGGTGATTATGCAAGTATGATTCCAGATGCTTTAAAAGAGGGAACTGTTATGACACGGTCTTCCGGGGCGCAATACAAAGTTACCGCAGATGATTCACTCGCTTCTTTGAGAGCAATCGGAAATGTCATGATGCAATTTCAGCCAATGCAGAACGCTTTTTTAACTAATATCATTAACCGTATCGGACGGGTAATGATTACTAGCAAACAATATTATAATCCATGGGCTGGTTTCAAAAAAGGTCTTCTTGAAAACGGGGAAACAGTAGAAGAAATTTTTGTGGCTATCGCAAAACCATTTCAGTTTGACCCGGTAAAAGCAGAGTCAGAGGTTTTCCGCCGTAGAATACCAGATGTACAGGCGGCATTTCATTCCATGAATTATCAGAAATATTACCCTACAACGGTAAGCAACGACCAATTACGTCAGGCATTTTTATCATGGGAAGGCATCACAGATTTAATTGATAAAATTATTGAACAGGTTTACACTGGTGCAAATTATGATGAATTTCTTGTTATGAAATATATGATTGCACAGGTTGCACTTAAAGGGGAGATTGCTCCCGTTCATGTAGATTCACTTGATAAAACTACGGCAGAAGACATTACCGCTGTTATGGTAGAACAGGCACTAAACCTAACATACATGGGTAAAAATTACAACATGGCTGGTGTACAGACTCATACAGAAATCTCACAGCTTTACACAATCCTTACATCAAAAGTTCGTTCTATTTTCAATGTGCACGTTTTGGCTCAGGCTTTTAACATGGACAAGGCTGAACTTATGGGAAGGCAAATAGGTGTTGACGGTTTTGGCGAAATTGATGAAGAAAGACTTGCTATTATTTTTGAAGACGACCCATACACAAATTATGTCCCATTTACAGAAGATGAACTAACACAGCTCAAAAATATTATTGCCCTTATGGTTGATGAAAACTGGTTCATGATTTTTGATAACTATTATAATATGACAGAAATATACAATCCACAGGGGTTATATTGGAACTATTTCTATCACGTATGGAAAACTTTCAGTATTTCACCGTTTAACAATGCCGTTTTGTTCACACAGGAAACACCGGCGGTGCAAAGTGTGACAGTTTCTCCGGCAACTCTTACAGTTACAAAAGGCCAGTCAGCAACATTAACGGCAAATGTTGTAACCACAGGGTTTGCCAAAAAAGCGGTTGTATGGACTTTGTCAGGTGAACTGTCTGACAATACAGTAATTGACCCTACTGGAAAAATCACAATTGGGGTAGACGAAACAGCAACTACAATAACAGCAACGGCTACTAGTGTTTATGATAACACTAAATCATCGAGTGCAACCATAACCGTTGGCTAGAAAGAGGGTGTTATTTAATGATTATAGAACCACAAACTAATTTGTTGTTATTAAATAACACCAAATTAAACGGCTACAAAAATCAACTTGACTTTGACAATGCAATCACACAAGCCAATTATTTCATGTCTAAAAAATTTCGTGAATATACCGACTTTCGGTACATCCGAAAAGATGAAGTTTTACGGATTGATGAAAATATCGAAACTCTTTATAATTGTGATTATGTAATGTACAGAAATGAAAACTTTGGAAACCGTTGGATATATGCTTTTATCAATCGTAAAACTTACGTTAGTGATAGTGTCACACTTTTGACAATCGAAACAGATGTTTTCCAAACATGGCAATTTGACATCCAATATTATAAAAGTTTTATTACACAATGTCATGAAAAACAATGGAATAATGGAAAACCATTATTTAACAATCTTTTACCAGAAAGTTTAGAATATGGAAGAGATTATGTTGTAAGGCATACCGAAGTTGTGAGTTGGAATAGTTATTATGCTCTAATATGTAGTAGTGCAGATTTAACCCACAACCCGGGCGATGTAGAAACACCTATTTTACAGGCTTCAAAAGGCGGAACTTTTGACAAAATGCCAAGTGCGTTAGATTACTATATCGTTGATATGACAAGTAATCGAACGGCAACGTTAAATTCAATTTTAAGTGAATTGTCTGATACACCATGGGTAACTCAATGTATACAGTCTATAACTATAGTCCCGGAAGAAGTGGTTGGCAATAATTTTGAAATAGTTGAAACTAACGGCGGTAAAAAGATTGGAAGATTAAGAGACGGTTACACAAGTTCAAATTTTATTTTGCAATCAGTTTCTAACTGGTGGCAGAAGTTTGGCACATATGATAATACAAAGTTATATACTTACCCTTATAGCTTTATCGAAATGACTTGTTACAATGGCACACAATTCATAATCAAACCAGAAGCTATTAACGATATTGATAAACTTGAATTTGCTTTAATGAATTATGTGGGTGCTACCCCCCGGCTTGCATATTTTGTAAAAAATTACAATGATTTAGGAGATAACGGTCATGATTATGACGGTCGTGACACGGGATACGGTGAATTTTTAGAAGCAGGAATTTCACTAGGTAATTTTCCGCAACTTCCCGTAACAGTCGATAACTATATTTTATACCAAGCTAACCATGCAAATAGTTTTGCGCTTTCAAATTCTATCAATAACTACAACAAAAAAGAAGCAGTCGCACTCGCAGGAATTGAGGGTGGAATGGGAATGGCAAGTAGCGTACTTTCTGGAAATATTGGAGGGGTTATAAGTAGTAGTTATTCAGCAGGAAAAAGCGCATACATGGGTGTTAAAAATTCTGAAATTGCTATTCGTCAACAAATGGCAAAAATACAGGATGCGGAAATAACGCCACCAACTATAAGTGGTCAAACCGGGGGAGATGCATTTAATATTAGCAACGGTATTGTTGGGTTTACCCTAAAATGGAAAACTATAAGACCGCAGTATGCGAACCGACTAGAAGATTATTTTGAAAGATATGGTTATACTCAAAACAAAATTGCCGTTCCAAGCTTAAAGGGAAATATCAATTTTAACTATATTAAAACAACAGGAATACAATTAGGTGGTAACATTCCACTGGACGATATTCAAATTTTACAAAGTATGTTTGATAACGGAACTACAATTTGGCATAATGGAATAATAGGAACTTATTCTAACAATCCGGCAAATTAAGGAGGTGATTTTATGAGTAGAAAAAATTTCAATCGTAAATATGGGTACAATTCTGTTATGTCAAATTGGGATAGTGCATGGGGAAACAATGTTGCGTATATGCATTACTACTATTTTATGAAGGAACTTGCAATCAACATGTACAAGTGGGATGATTTACCCCCCGAAGTAGACCCAAGATTTTTAGAAATGATATTATTTGAAGACGGTTATGGGGTGTTTTTCCAAGATGAAACTATAGGTAATGTTTTCTTACAAGCTATGATTGGTGGGCAGTTAAATTTATATCGAATTCCTATAATGCGAACTGCATATAGCGTTAACGGATATCAAAAACAGTTAGATATTGAAAATAGCGTTTTAATTTTTGCAAATTATCTCCATACTACAATGCACGTATCAATAGATATGTTCGCACGAAAACTTTATAACCTAAGTCGGACAATTGATATCAATATAAACGGGCAGAAAACCCCTCTTTTACTTGCATGTGATGAAGCTAAGAAAATGACAGTAAAAAATCTGTATATGCAATACGACGGAAACGAACCCGTAATCTATAGTTATAAGGGTGTTACCAAAGATGATATACAATGTATTAAAACGGATGTTCCCTTTGTAGCTGATAAGTTGGAGATAGAAAAACAAAAAATATGGAATGAAGCCATGATGTTTCTGGGCATTAACAATACCAACATGGAGAAAAAAGAAAGAATGGTGTCGGATGAAGCCAATGGCAATCTTGAGCAAATTATGATGTCCCGGCAAATAGGACTTAATGCACGCAGACAAGCGTGTGATGAAATAAATAATATGTTCGGTTTATCCGTAAGCGTCCGTTATAATGACGAGTTACAAAAAATATATGATAAAATGTTTGATGAAACTGATATGCAAAATGAGCTTATGAAAGAGGGTGAAGAAATTGAGTAAATATACGACAGAATTACGTTACCCACTAGAAGCAGGTGCAGACATTGGCTTAAAAGACTACCCGATTTTCGATGAAGACTATCGTGAAATCTTAAATAATAAAATCATTGAACATTTTTATTTCCGGGAAATTGGCTTTGAAACTTTTGCGTTATTCAAACGGTTTTTAAATCGTAAAATGAATGAGATTATGGTTTACTATAACCAAATGTACAAAAGTCAACTTATAGAGTTTGACCCACTTGTTGATTATGATGTAAAACATAACAGCAAACATAACACTAAAGGAAACACAGTCACATCAGGAAGTAGCAAAGGTTTTAGCAATGATACACCTATGGGAAAACTGGGAAATATCTACAGTGAAGAATATGCTAGTGAAGCTGATAAATCGGAATCTACAAGTGCAGGTAGTGTAGTAAATGAAGAAACATTAGTAGACGAAACGCTAGGTAAAAGCGGTGGCTCTTCCCGTAGCAAACTATTGCAGGAATACCGGGAAACATTTTTAAATATTGATATGTTAATAATTGATGAACTAGAGCCTTTGTTTTTTGGGTTGTGGTAGAAAGGAGGGAAATAATATGAAACCATTGCATAACTATTGGGAATGTTTTAAAGTTTTACCCGCTTTATATGATGAAAGTCTTTCATACTATGAAGTTTTAGCAAAATTGACTTACAGCATAAATGAAATTATAAAGCAAATTGACAAAGATAATCAAGACTTAATAAATTATATTGATTCCCAGAACGAAATAATTTATATACGTTCAAAGAGTTATACAGATGAACAAATTAATAAAATATCTGAAAGTTTTAATAACTCTATAGTTATATTAACAAAATATGTGCAAACAAGTAATGAACAAACAAGAGCATATGTTGTAGGTCAAATTGAAATTTTAAAACAGTGGATTGAAAAACAGGCAGTAACAGGACTTGTAGTAAACCCCATAACAGGTAACCTTGATAATATTCAAAATGTGCTAAATATGTATTATAACGTTTTTAACTATTATGCCTTATCGTGCATAGAATACGACACGTTAGGTTTAACATGTGATATATACGATAATAAAAATTTAACGTGTATAATGTATGATTATCAGGGTAAAAAATATCTATGGTTTGACAATGATTTATATATGTTTCACCCTGAAACTGGGGAAAGAACATTTTATAAAAATATTATTGATTTTTTGACTGAATTACACAGGACAGATTGTGTAACATGTACAGACTACGACAATTTAAATTTATCAACAGATAATTATAACTCTAAAAATATAAATTGTTATGATTATGACTGGAACTCAAAAACACTATTTTAAAAAAGGAGAACAAAAATGGCAAGCACAAACAAAACACCAAATTATAATCTACCACAGTTTTTAGGAACGGACAAGGCAAGTTGGTTAGGTGATATTAACCCGGCTATGCAAAAAATTGATGAACAAATGAAACTTAATGATACAAATGCAAGCCAAGCTATTGCAGGTGCAGAAAATGCAGTTAACATTGCTACTAGTTCTAACACAATAGCCACAAACGCAATGTCTGAATTTGATAAAAACGAAAGCTATAGTACAGTTTTAAACATGGAATATTTTACAAATACCTCTGGTTCATTAACTATTAATACCCTTTTCAATAAACGCTTATTAAATTCGTATGGTTGGTTAGAACTTAAACCAATGACCGTGCCCAAAGACGAATTGTTATTTACAACAAACGTTAAACCGAAATCTACGCGCACTGTATTTAACTATGCGTGGTTGAGAGTTATTTCAGAATCAAACGGGTTTTATTTTCGTTCAATTGATGTAAGGTGGGAACCGGACGGAAAAGTTTATTTAGATTATTCGTTAGACGTGCCAACAGATGCGACAACACACGAGTTAGTAGTACAAAGTATGTTGTATTGTACTGAATGGGGTTTATAAAATGCCGATTTATAATAATAATTGGAAAAGCTATGCTATGTACACAGTTTGCACCGTTGAAAGCGGTGCAAACTACGGGGCAATTGAAAATTATGCGTATGCAGGTGTCGGAATTGCACAATGGACATATGACCGTAGTTGGCAATTACTAAATTTAATGGTTACAGATTACCCTAGTACGCTTTCATTGTTTCCAATTTTAGGTGGACAAATTCAACCGGGAACTAGTTCATGGGGGCAAAGAGTTTTTACGCAGGCAGAATCGAATGAAATTAGCAATGCACTTGTGACTACAGAGGGTGTCGCTACACAAGATAAGTTATGGAATAAAGACTGTGATGAAAGGTATATCCCGTTGCTAAAAGACCAGTGTCATTTAACAGACCCTAAAACAGCGATATTTGCATTGTCTGTACATCATCAAGCACCAAATGCGTTTTGGCAAATTTATAATGCGTGTGGGAACTGTGATGTAAATACATGGTATAACACTACGCTAAATAATGGCATTGTGGGTAGTTACCGTAACAGACAAGATACTGTAAAATCTTTGCTAGACCAATGGGACGGTGAAAGCGGGGCAGAGGGGTTCGGAAATTATGACCCCTCTAACAGCACAGGAGGAAACCAAAACCCCGGAAACGGAAACCCGGATAACACTTATGAAGAAATACTAGCTAAAATTCAAATTAAAACTATCCGAAAGGTTGGTAAAGAACTATCATTACAACTTTCAATTGCAGGACATAAAAACAGTGTACTTTTTTATAGTCAAGCTAATGGTAATTTGTGGATACCGAAAAATGGCTTAAAAGAAATTGTTACCCCCACGGAAGACACGGAAGTACCCACTTACCCGGGTACAGGAACGGGCACTGAAAGTCAGAGAAATACACTTGTTCAAACTATCCAAAGTTTTTTGAATCAATTGGAATATTCACAAGCACAAGGTCAGCGGATGAACCCACCCGGCGGTTTTGCAGATTGTTCGGGATTGTGTTGGTATTGCTATCAACAAATAGGTGTGGAAATTGGTACGTGGACAGGAACGCAATGCCAAAGCGGTACACAAATTAAAACGGGTAGCGGTGTATTGAATACAACAGGTCTGGTAAAAGGTGACTTGATTTTTATGAATTGGAGTTGGCACAATCCGCAATATGACCATGTTGGAATGTATT
>ENA-UOOH01002820-UOOH01002820.1-fermentation-metagenome-genome-assembly--contig:-NODE-2820-length-14259-cov-4.126654_pt1 | contig 14259 bp, 6 predicted proteins | sample MGYA00245778_ERZ724025 | MGnify/ENA primary metagenome ERZ724025 (study PRJEB28704, sample SAMN03018313) | fermentation metagenome | biome: anthropogenic terrestrial biome; feature: soil; material... | reverse complement strand
CGAGGGAACTGTCGTTGCGAGCGAGGTAACCGTCCCGTCGGGCGAGGGAACTGTCGTTGCGAGCGAGGTAACCGTCCCGTCGGGCGAGGGAACTGTCCCGTCGGGCGAGGGAACCGTCGTTGCGAGCGAGGGAACTGTCCTTTCGAGCGAGGTAACCGTCCTTTCGGACGACGGCGCACGATGCGCGTAACCGCCTGTGATTGCAGAGGATTGCGCCGCCTCTCGCTCCGGCGAAGCGTGCTCGCCGGCGGCGCCTGACCGCCTCGATGCTGCCGCCGGGAACGACGCCTCGCGGCGGCATCGCGGGGTTCGGCGCGGGTTACTTGGTCTGGTTCAAGACGCCGGTGCCGCGGGTCGCGCCTCGTGGGCGATGCGGCTCGGCGGAAGGCTTCCGAGGCGCGGCAAGGGACCGGGTTCGAGGCGCTGTCGTCCAGCGTCATTGAAGGATTCCGTTGAGCGTGAAAACGAGACCGAAGTGGCCCCCTCCGCGGGCGACACGGGTCCGTTCGGAAGGCTACACTTCGGGCCCGTCATTCAGCCTGCGCGCGCCTTCCGCGGGCCGCCTCGGAGACCACCGCTCGTGAAGCTCGAAGAACTCGCCAATGGCCAGAGTCTCGAAGGCGTCGAGCCCGGCTGCCTCGTCTCGGTCATCGCCGCCGTCGCTATCCCGCCCGACTCGGTCCAGCTCGTCTACAAGCTGCCCGACGGCACGCTGCGCGAGCGACTCCTCGGCCGCTCGGACGAAGCCGCCATCGCGCTGGCCACCAAGGCCCGCCCCTGGTCCTTCGACGGCGACCCCGAGGCCTTCCAGTTGGCGGTCGAGGCCAAGCGCATCGACCTGGCCTTCCTCTTCGACCCGATGATGGCCGTCCACGCCTCCAACGTGGACCCGCTGCCGCACCAGATCACCGCGGTCTACGAGTCGATGCTGCCCCGCCAGCCGCTGCGTTTCGTGCTCGCCGACGACCCCGGCGCGGGCAAGACCATCATGGCCGGGCTCTACATCCGCGAGCTGCTCATGCGCGCGGACGCGACCCGCATCCTCATCGTCGCCCCCGGCAGCCTGGTCGAGCAGTGGCGCGACGAGCTGTTCGAGAAGTTCGGCCTCGAGTTCCGCATCTACTCGAAGGAGCTCGAGCAGGCCTCGCCCAGCGGCAATCCGTTCGAGGACTTCCCGCAGCTCATCGTGCGGCTCGATCAGCTCTCGCGCGCCGAGGAGCTGCACGACAAGCTGTGCGCGAGCCCCTGGGACCTGGTGGTCTTCGACGAAGCCCACAAGCTCTCGGCCCACTTCTTCGGCAAGGAGCTCAAGCGCACCAAGCGCTTCACCCTGGCCGAGAGGCTCGGCGCCCACACCCGGCACCTGCTGCTGATGACGGCGACGCCGCACAACGGCAAGGAGGCCGACTTCCAGCTCTTCCTGTCGCTGCTCGACTCGGACCGCTTCTACGGCCGCTTCCGCGACGGGGTCCACAAGGTCGAGACCAGTGACCTGATGCGCCGCATGGTCAAGGAGGAGCTGGTCAAGTTCGACGGCACGCCGCTCTTCCCCGAACGCAAGGCCTACACGGTCAACTACACGCTCTCGGATCTCGAGGCCGAGCTGTACGAGAAGGTCACCGAGTACGTGAAGTATCAGATGGGCAAGGCCGACGAGCTCGACGGCAAGCGCCGCGGCTCGGTCGGCTTCGCGCTCACCTCGCTGCAGCGCCGGCTCGCCTCGAGCCCGGAGGCCATCTTCCAGTCGCTGAAGCGCCGGCACGCGCGGCTCGAGAAGCGGCTGCAGGAGGAGAAGCTCGCCTCCCGGTCTGCCCACGGTCGAGGGATCGCCGAGACCTATGACTTCGTCCCCGAGGACGACGACGAGCTCTCGGCCGACGAGCAGGAGCAGCTCGAGGAGACCCTCGTCGACCAGGCGACGACCGCGCGCACCATCACCGAGCTCGAAGGCGAGGTGCTCAACCTGCAGTCGCTCGAGCAGCGCGCGCGCAAGGTCGTCGAGTCGGGCAAGGACCGGAAGTGGGAGGAGCTCTCGCACATCCTCCAGAACGACCCGCAGATGCGCGACGCGGCCGGGCTGCAGCGCAAGCTCATCGTCTTCACCGAGCACAAGGACACGCTCAACTACCTGCACGCCCGCATCGCCGACGTCCTCGGCGACCAGGCCGCCATCGTCAACATCCACGGCGGCACCCCGCGGGACGAGCGGCGCAACGTCCAGGAGCTGTTCCGCGCCGACAAGACCGTGCGCGTGCTCATCGCCACCGACGCGGCGGGCGAAGGCGTCAACCTGCAGAACGCCAACCTGATGGTGAACTACGACCTGCCGTGGAATCCGAACCGCCTCGAGCAGCGCTTTGGGCGCATCCACCGCATCGGCCAGCGCGAGGTCTGCCACCTCTGGAACCTGGTCGCCAAGCAGACCCGCGAGGGCGACGTCTACGCCAAGCTGCTCGACAAGCTCGCCGTCGAGAGCGGCGCGCTCCAGGGCCGAGTCTTCGACATCCTCGGCGAGGTGTTCGAGGAGAAGAGCCTCAAGGACCTGCTCATCGAGGCGATCCGCTACGGCGACCGGCCCGAGGTGCGCGCCCGCCTCTACCATCAGGTCGACAGCGCGCTCGACACCGAGCACCTCAAGAGCATCCTCGAGCGCAACGCGTTGGCGCAGGAGACGATGGGCGCCGAGCGGCTCTTCGCCGTGAAGGAGGAGATGGAGAAGGCCGAAGCGCGCCGGTTGCAGCCGTTCTTCATCCGCTCGTTCTTCCTGAAGGCGTTCACCGACCTGGGCGGCCTGATCAAGCCGCGCGAGGCCGGGCGCTTCGAGATCTCCTACGTCCCCACCTCGATTCGCGACCGCGACCGCCAGCTCACCGGGCGCAACCCGCGCGAGGTGCGGCCGGTCGTGCAGCGCTATGAGCGCGTCTGCTTCACCAAGGAGGCAGTCCGACCCGACCTGCCGGGCATCGCCACCGCGAGCCTCATCCATCCCGGCCACCCGCTGATGCTCGCGGTGACCGACCTGATCCTCGAGAAGAACGCCAACCTGCTGCGCCAGGGCGCCGTATTCGTCGACCCAGCCGACGAGGGCGAGACGCCGCACCTGCTCTTCCTGCTGACGCACGAGGTGAAGTCGGGCGACGGAGTCGTGCTCTCCAAACGGCTCCAGTTCGTGCGGGTCGAGCCCGACGGCAGCGCCAGCTTCGCCGGCTGGGCGCCGCACCTCGACCTGCTGCCGCTCGACAAGGGCGACCGGGCGCGAATCGAGCCGGTGCTCGCCGCCGACTGGATTCGCGCCGACCTCGAGCGGCGCGCCCTGACCCTGGCGGCGACCCGGCTGGTGCCCGAGCACTTCAAGGAGGTCGCCAAGCGGCGAATCGCCCACGTCGACAAGACGCTGGCCGCCGTTCACGAGCGGCTAACCAAGGAGATCGATTACTGGACCGACCGCTGGATGAAGCTGCGCGAGGACGAGCAGGCCGGCAAGGACGTGCGGATGAACGTCGAGACTGCGCGCCGCACCGTCAACGACCTGCAGGGCCGGCTCGACAACCGCAAGCGCGAGCTTCACGCGATGCGCCATGTCACCGCAGCGACCCCGGTGGCGTTCGGCGGCGCGCTGGTGATCCCGGTGGGCCTGCTGAGGCGGCTGCAGGGCGAGAAGGACGGGGCCGAGGTGTCGGTCGACGCCGAGGTCGCCGTGAAGCAGCGCACCGAGAGGCTGGCGATGGAGGCGGTGCGCCACGTCGAGGAGGCCCGCGGCTGCCGGGTCGTCGACGTCTCGGGCGAGAAATGCGGCTGGGACCTCACCTCGTATCCGCCGGCGGTCGACGGCAGGATGCCCGAGCCGCGGCATATCGAGGTGAAGGGCAGGCTCAAGGGCGCCGAGACCATTACGGTCACGCGCAATGAAATCCTCTACGCGCTCAATCAGGCCGACAAGTTCGTACTCGCCATCGTACTGGTGAGCTCGGACGAGGAGTCGGTCGAGGGCCCGTATTACGTCCGCAATCCGTTCGATGCGGAGCCGGGTTGGGGCGTGTCGTCGTGGAACATCCAGATTGCCGCGCTATTGGAGCGTGCGGAGATTCAATGCTGAGTGCCGACCAGGTGAATGAGTTGCTCGCCGACTTGGAATCCGATCGCGTGGAGCGCACCGTTTCGACGCGTGATACGGACAAGTTCTGCCGAGCGGTTTGCGCGTTCGCCAACGACCTGCCGGGCCATCGAAAGCCTGGTTTTCTAATCGTGGGGGCCTACGACGACGGGAAGGTCGCCGGCATTCCGATTACCGACCAGTTGCTACAAAACCTGGGGGCAATTCGTTCAGACGGTCAGGTGCTGCCTTTGCCGGCAATGCAGGTCTACAAGGTGGCGCTCGAGCAGGGTGAGGTGGCCGTCGTAGAGGTTCAGCCCTCGGACCTGCCGCCGGTGCGCTACAAGGGCCGCATTTGTATTCGGGTCGGCCCGCGCCGAGCCGACGCGAACGAGCAGGAGGAGCGGATCCTCTCCGAGCGCCGCAGCGTGCTTGTTGCCACCTACGACGTTCATCCCGTTCCCTCTGCGCCAATTTCGGAGTTGTCGACGAGGCTCTTCGGTGAGTACCGCGCCCGCGTGCTCGAGCCCGAAGTCGTGGCGGCCAATCACCGGACGACTGCCGAAGCGCTGGCAGCGCTTCGGTTCTTCGACCTGACGCGCGGGGTCGCGACGGTCGCAGGGGTCCTGCTCTTCGGTATCAACGTCCGGTTCCACATTCCGGGCGCCTACGTTCAGTTCCTGCGCTTTCCAGGGACCACCCTCACTGACCTGCCAATCGACCAGGCCGAGATCTCCGGCGATTTGCAGACGGTCGTCGATGAGCTCCACGCACGAATTCGCGCAAACAACACCGTCGGCACAGAGCCCGCGCCTGGGCTGCGCGACAAGCTGTTGCCGACTTACCCGGAGTGGGCGCTTCGAGAGCTTCTGCACAACGCCTTGATGCATCGCGACTACGCGGCGACGGCCCCGGTGCGCTTCTATTGGTTCAGCGACCGGATCGAGATGCTCAATCCCGGCGGACCGCACGGTCCGGTGACGGCGCAGAACCTCATGCGGCGCAACAGCTATCGCAACCCCGTGGTCGCCGAGGCGATGAAGGAGCTGGGCTTCGTCAACCGCTTCGGCTTTGGGCTTCAGCGGGCCGAGAAGCTGCTCGCCGACAACGGCAATCCGCCGCTCGAGTTCGACATAGACGACCACGCGTTTGGAGTGACCGTAAGGGCGAGGAGCAGATGAAGACCCTGGCGTTCTTCAACAACAAAGGCGGGGTCGGCAAGACGGCGCTCGTCTACCACGTCGCCTGGATGCTCGCCGAACGCGGCGTGCCCGTGCTGGCCATCGACCTCGATCCCCAGTCGAACCTCAGCTCGATGTTCCTGACCGAGCAGCGGCTCGCCGAGCTGTGGAACGAGCGAAAGACCGTCATGGCGGCGGTCCAGCCCTTGGTCGCCCGGAGTGGCGACATCGCTCCGGCGCACACCGAGACGATGAGCGAGAAGCTCCATCTCGTTACCGGGGACCTGGGCCTGTCGAGGTTCGAGGACTTGCTCTCCGAGAACTGGGGCAAGTGTCTCAACGGCGAAGAGGGCGCCTTCCGGGTCATCTCTTCGTTTCACCGAATTATGCGGGAAGCCGCCGCGCGGACCGGGGCGCAACTCGTGCTCATCGACCAAGGCCCGAACCTAGGCGCCTTGAATCGGGCTGCCCTGCTTGCAGCGCAGCATCTGGTCTTGCCTCTGGCTCCTGATCTCTTCTCCATTCAGGGCATGGAGAACCTCGGACCGACATTGCGCGAATGGCGTGCCGGTTGGCGCAAGCGCATCGAGGAGATCAAGGGCTCGGATCTCGACCTTCCCGGTGGCGAAATGCGGCCGGCGGGCTATGTCGTCATGAGCTTTGGCGTTCGTGACAAGCGGCCGGTGCAGGCCTACGACGATTGGCTGAACCGAATTCCGTCGACCTATCGAAGGGCGGTGCTCGACGAGGATCCGGCCAACTCGCCGGATGTGGACCATGACCCCTACCGGCTGGCGGCCTTGAAGCACTATCGGAGCCTGATGCCGATGGCAATGGCGGCCCACAAGCCGATGTTCTCGTTGAAGAGCGCCGACGGCGCACGCGGCGCGCACCTCGAGGCCGTTCGCGCCTGCTACGACGATTTCCTCTCTCTTGCCCGCCGCATCGCCGACGTCATCGGCTTCGCGGTTCCGTAGGTTTCATGAATCACCCGGTCGTTTCCCCGAAGAAGCTGATTGAGGTCGCGCTGCCGCTCGACGCCATCAACAAGGAAGCTGCGCGCGAGAAGTCGATTCGCCACGGGCATCCGAGCACGCTGCACCTGTGGTGGGCGAGGCGGCCCCTGGCGGCCGCGCGGGCGGTGATCTTCGCGCAGCTCGTCAACGACCCTGAGGCGCTGTGGCTGGCGCAAAACCCGGGCAAGGCGCCGACGCCGCAGCAGCGCGGCGGTTTCACGCAGCGGCGCGATTACCTGTTCAAGCTCATCTCCGAATTGGTGAAGTGGGAGAGCACGACCAACGAGGAGATTCTCGGCAAGGCGCGCGAGGAGATACGCAAGTCCTGGCGGGAAGTCTGCGAGCTGAACAAGGACCATCCCGAGGCAGCGACGCTCTTCAACCCGGAGAAGATGCCGGGGTTGCACGACCCGTTTGCCGGCGGCGGGACGATTCCGCTCGAGGCGCAAAGGCTGGGGCTCGAGGCCTATGCCTCCGACCTGAATCCGGTCGCCGTGTTGATCAACAAGGCGATGATCGAGATTCCGCCCAAGTTCGCGGGGATGCCGCCGGTGCATCCGGATGCGCGGAAGGAAAAGGGGCTATTCAAGCGGGAATGGAAGGGGGCGGAGGGCCTCGCGGAGGATGTGCGCCGCTATGGGGCTTGGATGCGCGAGGAGGCGGAGAAGCGAATCGGGCACTTGTATCCGAAGGTGAAGATCACGAAGGAGATGGTGGCCAAGCGGCCGGACCTCAAGTCGTATGAAGGCCAGGAGTTGACGGTCATTGCGTGGCTTTGGGCTCGGACGGTGAAGAGCCCCAATCCAGCGTTTTCGCATGTCGATGTGCCGCTTGTGTCGAATTTCGTGTTGGCAAGTACAAAGGGAAGGGAGGCCTGGCTCGAGCCGATCATTTCTGGCTCGAAGTACCGATTTGAGGTCAGGCTTGGTGTGCCGCCTGCGGCCGCCTTTGAAGGAACGAAGGCTCTTGGACGAGGCGCGAATTTTAAGTGTTTGCTCTCCGGGAGTCCCATCGATGGCGACTATATTAAAGCCGAGGGCCAGTCTGGCCGTCTTGGGGCTCGGCTCTTGGCAGTCGTTCTCGAAGGTAGGCGCACTCGCATCTATTTACACCCCGATGCGAAGTCGGAGGCATTGGCGCGGAGTGCCCCCGCATCGTGGAGGCCGTCTGGAGAGATTCCGCAAAAGCTGACGGGGGGCACCTGTGTTCCGTACGGAATGAAGGAGTGGGGTGATCTTTTCACGACCCGGCAACTGCTGGCGCTTTCAACCTTCTCGGACATTGTAGGTGAGGCACGCGAACTGGCCAGGGAACACGCGGTTGAATTGGGGGTAAGGGACGATCGAGTATCACTCGAACTGGGTGGAAGCGGTGCGTGTGCCTATGGCGAGGCGATTGCGACCTATCTCGCCTTTTGCGTCGACAAGAATACGCTCACCAATACGACCCTCGCGACGTGGCAGAAAGATCCGGATCGCTTGACGCAGGCCTTTTCGAGGCAAGCGATTGCAATGACGTGGGACTACGCAGAGGCCAATCCCTTGTCTGAGGCGGGTGGAGGATTCGTAATAACGGCTCGGGCAATTGGAGAAGTGCTCGAACGGCTCCGTCCGTCAGCGCAAGCGGGGGCTGTCCAGGTTGATGCGCGACGAACTGGAATTGAGCGCGTCTTCGTATCCACTGACCCGCCGTACTACGACAACATCGCCTATGCTGACTTGTCCGACTATTTCTATGTATGGCTGCGGCGTTCGCTTCGGATGGTCTTTCCTTCGCTGTTCTTGGGGATCTCTGTGCCCAAGGAGGATGAACTCGTCGCCGCCGCACATCGTCACGGCTCCAAGAAGGCTGCTGAACAGTACTTTCTTCAAGGAATGTCTGTTGCCCTGGTTGCCTTAATCACCCGGGCTCACCCCGGCTCTCCACTCTCGATCTACTACGCGTTCAAGCAGTCGGAGACAAAGGAGGGCGCGGGGACGTCCTCGGCTGGCTGGGAGACATTTCTTCAAGCAGTCCTGGATTCCGGACTGGCCTTGGTCGGCACTTGGCCAATGCGAACTGAGCTGATCGGAAGCCTCAAGAAAGAAGTCAATGCCCTCGCGTCAAGCGTCGTCCTAGTCTGCCGTAAACGTTCCGCGGCCGCTGACACCATTGCTCGTCGAGAGTTCATCCGAGAGATCAACGCCGTCCTGCCGAAGGCGCTAGACGCAATGACCAAAGGCAGCGGTTCCGATCAATCTCCAGTCGCCCCTGTAGACCTCTCCCAAGCCATCATCGGCCCGGGCATGGCCGTCTTCTCCAAATACGCCGCCGTCCTCGAAGCCGACGGCACGCCCATGACCGTCAAGACGGCACTCCAGCTCATCAACCGCTTCCTTGCCGAGGACGACTTCGACGCCGATACGCAGTTCTGCCTCCACTGGTTTGACCAGCATGGATGGGACCACGGCGCCTATGGCGACGCCGACGTCCTCGCCCGGGCCAAGGCGACCGCGGTCGGCGGCCTTGTGGAAGCGGGCGTCGTCGTCAGCGGCGGCGGCAAGGTTCGCCTGCTTCGCCCGGCCGAGTATCCCGACGACTGGGATCCGCGCACCGATAAGCGGCTACCGGTTTGGGAAGCGCTCCATCAGCTCATTCGCGTCTTCCGCAAAGACGGGGAGACCGGCGCGGGGCGGGTCCTCGCCGCGGTGAAGGAGAAGACCGAGGCCATCCGGCAGCTCGCCTATCGCCTCTACACGCTCTGTGAGCGCCCAGGTTGGGCCGAGGACGCGCGGGGCTACAACGAGCTCGTGACCGCGTGGTCGGCCATCGAGACGGCGGCCAACGTGGTGCCCGAGCAGCCGAAGAAGACGCAGCTCAGCCTTTTCGGAGGGAATCAATGAAACCCTGGCGTGAAGTCGCAGTCCCGCATCCCGACGTCCTTCAAGGCACCTTCCAGCAGTCGGAGTTCGCCGCTGACATCAGCGCCGTGCGCGACGGCAAGGCCTCGCGCGAATACCAGGATGCGAGCGCCTTCTTCGACCGCACCTTCATCACCGAAGGCATGCGGCTATTGCTGACGCAGGTCGCACAGCGGCTCAACGGCCAGGGCGGCGAGCCCGTCGTGCAGCTCCAGACCGCCTTTGGCGACGGCAAGACGCACACGATGCTCGCCGTCTACCACCTCGCGATGCGGCCGGGCTCGCTGCAGGAGCTGCCTGGGATTCCGGCGCTGCTCGACCAGGCCGGCCTGATGGACGTGCCGCGCGCCAAGGTCGCCATCCTCGACGGCACCGCGCACGCGCCGGGGCAGCCGTGGAAGCACGGCAAGCAGAAGGTCCACACGCTGTGGGGCGAGCTCGCCTGGCAGCTCGGCGGGGTCGAGTCGTTCGATCTGGTCCGTGAGGCCGACGCCTCGGGCACCTCGCCGGGAAAGAAGGATCTGGCCGAGCTGCTGCGGCGCCACGCGCCGTGCGTGGTGCTCATCGACGAGCTGGTCGCCTACGTGCGCCAGTTCCCCGACGGCGGCCAGGTGCTCTCCGGTGGCAGCTACGACAGCAACCTCTCCTTCATCCAGGCGCTCACCGAGGCGACCAAGCTGCTGCCCAACGCCGTCCTGCTCGCCTCGCTGCCCGAGTCCGAAGCTGGCAGCGCGCACGGCGAGGCCGCACTGCACGCCCTGAAGAAGATCTTCGGCCGCGTACAGGCGCTCTGGAAGCCGGTGGACAAGGAGGAGTCTTTCGAGATCGTCCGGCGGCGGCTCTTCCAGCCGATCACCGACACCTCGACCCGCGACAAGGTCTGTCGGGGGTTCTTCGACGCCTACGCTCAGGAGGGCGCGAAGCTGCCGTCGGAGACGCACGAGGCGCGCTACCTCGACCGGCTGACGCAGGCCTATCCGATCCATCCCGAAGTCTTCGACAGGCTCTACGAGGACTGGTCGACGCTCGACAGCTTCCAGCGCACCCGCGGGGTGTTGAAGCTAATGGCGCACGTCATCCACGAGCTGTGGAGCAAGGGCAACAAGGACCTGCTCATCCTGCCGGGGAGCCTGCCGCTGTATCGCGGCAAGACGCGCAATGAGCTGCTGACGCACCTGCCGCAGGGCTGGGATCCGGTGCTCGACCGCGACATCGACGACGACCGCTGCGAGGCCGCCGAGCTCGACACGCGCGAGGGCCGCTTCGGTGGGCTGCAGGCCGCGCGTCGGGTCACGCGCACGACGTTCTTCGGCAGCGCGCCGTCGTCGGGGACCACCAGGAAGGACCGGCCGCGCGGCGTCGACCGGGCGCGCGTGCTGCTCGGCTGCCTGCAGCCGGGCCAGTCGTCGTCGGTCTACGGCGACGCGCTCAACCGGCTCGCCGACCAGCTCCACTACCTGAACGCCTCGGGCGAGAAGACGCTGGAGACCACGCGCTTCTGGTTCGACACCCGCGCCAACCTCCGGCGCGAGATGGAGGACCGCAAAGGGCGCTGCGAACCGGGCGAGGTGAAGGGCAAGCTCGCCGAGGTGTTGCATCGGCTCACCAGCGGCAAGGGCAGCTTCGACGGCGTGCACGTCTTCACCCCGCACTCCGACGTGCCGGACGACGGACAGCTCCGGCTGGTGCTGCTCGCGCCGGAGGCGGCCTACAGCAAGCAGGCACCAGAGCCCGCGACCGACGCGGCGCTCGAGTACGTGCGGCAGAACGGCGCCAAGCCGAGGTTCAAGGGCAACCGGTTGCTCTTCCTGGCCGCGGACAACGACTCGCTGCGGCGCCTGCGGGATGCGGCGAAGACCGCGCTCGCCTGGGCCTCGATAGTCGAGGACATCGCGGCGACCCGGCTGGTCATCGACCAGCTCCAGGCGGCGCAGGCGAAGAAGGAGAGCGAGACAGCCGAGGCGGTTGTCCAGCGCGCGGCGCGCGACTGCTACCGCTGGATGCTCTGCCCGCTGCTGCAGGCCGCGACCGATCGCGAGCCCATCGTCGAGGCCTTCTCGATGAACCCCGGGGCCTCGTCGTTCACCGGCGAGCTGGCGCGGGTGTGCGAGGAGAACGAGCTGGTGATCAGCGCGTGGGCGCCCGTGCACCTGCGCAGTTGCCTGCAGCGGCTCTACTGGAAGGACGGCAAGAGCGCGGTCGGCGCGCTGACGGTCTGGGAGGACATGCAGAAGTACCTCTACCTGCCGCGGCTTCGGCGCCGCGAGGTCTTCGAGAAGGTCATCCTGGTCGGGGCGGGTTCCGAGGACTTCTTCGGGACCGCCTACGGGCAACAGGGCGAGAGGCTCGAGGGGTTCAAGCTCGGCGACGCCAACGTGCAGCTCGATGGGACGCTGCTCCTGATCGAGCCCGGGGCGGCGAAGGCGTACCGCGAGAAGCTACAGGCCGAGAAGGCGAAGGTGAAGGAAGCCCGGGGAGACGACGAGGGCGGGAAGGGATCCGAAGAGTCGTCGGAGATTCCACCGCAGGGAGTGCCGCCGCTGCCGGGCGAGGGCGAGCTGGAGCCGAAGCCGGGCACGAAGGCTGGGCCGAAGCCTGCGCCGAGGTCGAAGAGCTTCATCGGGTCGGTCGAGGTGAATGCGGCCAAGGCCAAGATGGATTTGGTGACCATCGCCGAGGAAATCATCGCGGTGCTGGCGTCGGACCCGAATGCGAACGTGCGCGTGACCGTGGAGATTCAGGCGGAGTTCCCGAATGGCGCCGATGAGAATGTGAAGCGGGCGGTGGGCGAGAACGCGAAGGTATTGGGGTTCACGACGGGGATTTGGGAGTAAGGGGCGATGGTGGGGGGACTCTTCCGCAAGGGCCTCAACCACCGGGCCTGGATGGGGATTCGGGCCGAGGGGGCAGAGTGAGAGGGCGAACGAGATTCAATCACCTGTCACGCGCTTTCGACGGATCGAGGGGTAGCGGGAAAGGGTCTTCGAAAGACTCACAAGCCAAGAGCGAGGCTCAAGTCTGGACATGCCCTCGGTGTAGAGAGCAGATGGGCAAGAGTCTTGCGGCCGCCCACCGTGAGCGGTGCCTCGGCAAGACGATGCTCGTTCTCGGGGGTCTGCCTGGGCGAATCGGCGAAATCACCAAATCTGGTGAGCCGGAAGCCAAAGGTCGAGCGTGCGAATTCTGCGGGAGCGTTCGGAGGAATCCCTCCTGCAACGTTTGTATGGGCATTCCGCGCCTGACGATCATCCTTAATCGCGGTCGGAAGAGACGGAGGTAGCCGACACCTTGGAGGTGAAGCCTGATTGCAGGAGATATGGAAGCGCCTTGGTGTTTGACGTGGCCGTAGCTGACGAACGAAAGAAGGGAACGGTGGCGGAAGGAACAGGGCCTTCTCTGTGACGCAATAAACTCGCTAGGCAGGAGGTTGGCATGACGAGAGACCTGGGGACGAAGTCCTACTTTCGAATCACCGTTCGCGAGCTCGAGCACTTGGCGCGAACCGATTTTGTGACGCTTACGCTTCCACAGGGAGGGCTCACGATTCCAGTCGGAGTGCTGGTCGACCGGTTCGCAACCAGCAAGTCGTGGCTCAACAAAGGTGAGCATGCAAGCTCGACCTTCCCCCAATGGCTGGCGGACTATCTCCAGGGCGGGAATGAACCACGGCTGGAGGCCAGCGACATTGCCCCGAATCATTCGCGACCCCCGACTTCAGCGACGCAAACAATGGCGACCGCGCGCAAGTCGGGAGTGAGCGACGGCCAACGCACGGAGATCCGTAAGGCTCTAGACGCCTTTGTGGCAAACCTCAGCGAATCACTCGAGATCACCCCGAAGCTCTGGTGCTCGAGATGAGGTATTACCACCAGACTGCGACCAACCCATACCGGACCAATGCTTCCAAGGCCGACCGACGCAAAAGCCTTGAACACTACGGCTATAGGTGCCAAGCGCCCGGCTGCAATTCCGCGCTGACTATGGATACCGCGGTGTTTCACCACAGGCGCCGAGGCTTTTCGGGGCAGCACGAGCCCGAGAATCTGTTGCCGTTTTGCGAATCCTGCCACGACAAGGAGCACAGGCTTCCAGCGGGAAAGAGCCTTTCAAAGGGTTCAAGGAAGTAGCTGCTGGCTGAGGTGACGAGCCATCGTCGCTCGGAGCGGCTTTGTAGTTGTCCGAACCTCAGGAGTGCCGACCAAGTAGGAAGCTGCTCGCCATTCAGGTCGCTCCTCGCGAGTAGATTCGCGTCGCCGAGCCGGGGAGCAACGCGGACGGGGCTTGGCCGCCTGTAGTCTGACAGCCGGAAGCTCAATGGATTCGCCCGGCCTCGAGCGCCGTTAATCCTTCAGGAACACTCATGACCAGCATGTCCACCTCCCAGCCGAACGTCCGCACGTTCTCCCTCGACGATCTTGTCGCCGAAGCGCAGAGCGGGCGGGTTCGCATTCCCTCCTTTCAGCGCTCGCTTCGCTGGAGATGGGAGGACGTGCGCCGGCTCTTCGACAGCATCGTCAAGGGCTATCCGATCGGCACCCTGTTGCCCTGGAAGCGGCAGGCCAAGGCCGCCCGGGTCACGCTCGGAGCCTTGAGCCTCGAAGCGCCCGAGTATTCGGACGCATGGTGGGTCGTCGACGGTCAGCAGCGGATAACCAGCCTGGCCAATGCACTCGACGAGCGGGGTTATCGCGACGAGCGCTTTGGCCTCGCCTTCGACCTGACCCGGAACGAGTTCCGGCGGCCGGCCTCGGAGGATGAGCCGTGGGTCATCCCGCTGCCGGTGCTCTTCAACCTGCAGCGGCTACTCAAGTGGTTTGCCGCTCATCCGGACATCGCCGAACAGCTCGACGACGCGTCGCGCGTCACCAAGGCCATCCGCGAGTTCTCCATCCCCGCCTACGTCGTCGAGCAGCAGGACGAGGCGATCCTTCGCGACATCTTCGACCGGATGAACAACTACGGCCGGCGACTGGGCCGCGCCGAGGTCTTCTCCGCCCTCAACCCGGGCTCGCCCCAGCCCGACTTTGACACGGCTAGGCATGCGAGAGAGCGAGATTTCCCCGTGATCA
>ENA-UOOH01002818-UOOH01002818.1-fermentation-metagenome-genome-assembly--contig:-NODE-2818-length-14266-cov-5.136936_pt1 | contig 14266 bp, 10 predicted proteins | sample MGYA00245778_ERZ724025 | MGnify/ENA primary metagenome ERZ724025 (study PRJEB28704, sample SAMN03018313) | fermentation metagenome | biome: anthropogenic terrestrial biome; feature: soil; material... | reverse complement strand
AATATAGAACGCCTGATCATCGGGCGAACTGGAGTCATACAAGCCTTTCACCGACTGCTGCGTCAGCAAAGCTTGACCTGGCCGCGGGCGTAAATCGGAGCTCTTTCCGCGCCCATTCCATGACATCCCCGTACACTCCTATAACGTCCTTTTCATCTGTTGAGACAAATGCATGACTGAAATGGTCACGGGCCCAATCCCAGAGCTCGTCTTTTCCCTTCTTCAGTTCCTTTTCCACATGGTCAATGCTGAGGACTCTCCCTTCGCCCGCGTGCCAAACCAGCCCTTCCCAGAAACTCGGAACAAGATCAAAGGCATAGTACTGATGCGCCGCCTGTATGAAAACGTTAGCATCAAGGACGTAGACCCGGTGTCTCATTGATGCGCCCTACCCATCCCGATCAGGCCTGCATACCTGTGGAATGTGTTCCCGTACAACCCCGTGAGGTCATAAGCTTCCGAGTACAGCAATCGGCCTTCCGCAGCGGCATTCGCGACTTCCGTAGCGAATCTTCGCCCAACGCGCAGGTTCTGGTCCGAGCAGAAGTTTCCGCCCTCCTTTTTTCCCTCAGCTGCCCTGTGTGTAGCGTCCAGATACGAGTTGTAGAACTCGAAGAACTGATCTCTGCTTATCAATCGCAGGTCCAGCGCTCGGCGGGCCGCGACGAGCGTACTTACCTTGAAATGGCGGGCAACCGCTTGATGCGGTTCCGGGTTACCTTGAACGGAGGGCCAGATTCGCCGCAATGCGTCTTCCGGAACAAGAAACTCAGCAGCCGCACGGTTGCAGGCCCTTTCCGTCGGGTTCTTGGCGGGCTGCATGGCGCGCAGGTCAAAGGCAGCGCTGCCGCCGAGGAAGACATGAGCCAGCTCATGGGCAAGCGTGAACATCTGTGCCGCCTTGCTATCCCCGCCATTCACGAACAGCAGAGGGGCATACTCATCCACCAGCACAAACCCGCGAAACTCATCTGGAGATAGCTTCCTGCTGGTGTTGTTCCCGACAACTCCGTCCACAACCACCAGGATTCCCGCATCATCTATTGCCCCTCGCGAGGCGCGCAAAGCGTTGCTCCAACTGGGGTACGCTGTAGCCCAACAGTCTCCGAAGCCCAGTACCTCTCGCATTCTTCGCGCAACTGTTCTCGGATCTTCATCGGGGCGAACTGATCTTACAAAAGGTAGCGGCTCCTGACCCCGTGCCATGAGAGATTCTCGCATCCACTCCTGGCGATGTTGCATTGCGTGGATCGTCTCTATGAGGTCGGGGCTCGGTTGACGCGGCGCCCCATCGTCCAGAGTCCGAAAGTGCGGAATCGGTAAGCTCTCATCAGGCGGCTCATCCATGAAGAAGTACCCAAGAGGCGTGCGGGTGGCCTTCGCGAGCTCCTCAAGCTGCTTAAGGGTCGGGTATCTTCTTCCGGCTACCCACTCGTGAATCAGCGGGAACTTGCGTACAAGATGATCCTCAGTGAGGTTGGCCCGACGCAGCGCCCAACTCAAGAGCTGCTCGCTGATTCTTACCGCGCTCATGTCGCTGCCTCCTCTGTGCGGGTTCTTGACCAGCTGTGGCATCAGGCGTGCTCTAGCGTTGACGAACTGTCGACTTCATTATACCCGATTGGATCAGCTTTCTGGGATGAACGTATATGGAGTACCCCTTACTGTTCCTGCAGTGCCCATTACGCCCGGTACTGCTGTGCTACGTTGGAAACGTATGATGACGACCGATCCAGCGCAGCATAGTCCCTGTATGGCGGTCGCAGCGAAGCACTCTGACGATTGGGTCCATCCTGAAAGTCGCGTCTCGGAAGAGAGCATTCGTGGAAGGTGTTTCCCGTGCAAATACGAATACCATCTTATACCATCTTAGGCAAGCTGGGCGCTGCAATCCGGACTAATGCTACTTTCCATACAACGTGACCACTTCCAGTGCTTTCATCACTCAGCCAACCTCTCCTGACGTGCGCAGATGTGGCCTACCGCTGCCAGTGCATCAGGTGTTAGCGGGGACAAGCCTACACCGACGGTTCTTTCACGCCCACATCCGAGATCGTCTCACCTACTAACGGATTGCCTGGTGGAACGATGTATTCAGCCGAAACGCATCATGTTGGGGGGTAGTTCATGGGCATGCTTGTTCGAATGATCCTGCTGGATAGAGACGATCAGAGCTCTGGGTGGACCGCTTACGTGGACCGCATATAAATGGATGGATAGCCACAAATGATAAGATAACATGATAAGATGTGACATAGAGGACTCCGCCCTCGGGGTTTGGGGTGTGCGCTTTGTTGCAGCAGGCTGCGTTCCTGACGCTTCGAAACCCCATAATGAGATATGGTTTAGGGCACACACATAATACAAGCTGCCAGTGATCCTGAACCGGAGTCTGAAGCCTAAGGGTAGCCCAACTACATCAAATTACAAAGTGAGGTGCTTATAATGCTAGCTACGATCACACATGCCATGTCGCTGCCTATTTCGGTAATCTCTCTTGTCATATCCGGGAGGCGTGACTATTACGCGACGCTTAGTCCGCCAAAGCTGCGATGGCTTACTCCAATGACCTACTCGTTGCGTGACCAAATGGGACAACGTAGACCGACTATAGCAATAGCCCTAAGCGTCCACAACTCTGGGGCTCAACCAGCGATCATAGAAGACGTGGCTTTACGGGTCATGCGTCAGAAACCATGTTGGAATGAGGTTGCCTTTCAGGCGGAAAGTCTTGGTACAGATCTTCGATACGTAACAGTGCCTGACATAGAGGAGCATTCTGCCTCCATGATGCCGTTAGTGGTTGAAGGACATAACACTGCAAGATTCGTTGTTGCATTTGGACAAAGGTCAACAGGACGATGGAGATGGAGTCCAGGCAGCTACACGGTTCATGTGTTCCAAGCAGAACCAGACAACGAATGGCGTATGAGAACATCCTTCGGTTTTGAACTTCCGGAGCAGGAAATCTCTAGTGTATCGACCAATACCTCGATGCAGGTAGCGACTTACCAACGATGGTCGCAGGAGGCGTGGATGCGTCGTGACAAGTTTTGTGGTCTGTTTCATGATGGACCAGGCGAGTTGCCGTAGGGAAGGTGGCCACTACACTAGCTGTCAGCTGGATTCTCTGTCTGATATAGTGATCTCATGTAGCCAGACCATCATATTGGACAGCTGTAGTGTGATTCCAGCCCTAATGCCTCAAACACTTCAGGCCGACATGAAGGAAAGGGTCAATTGCTATGGCCAGAAAATCCGAAGGAACGGCTGCGCCTGCGAATGCCAGCAGGATGACTGATCTAGCTGATGTAGGTCGTATTTCAAGTCCTGCCTCAACTGGGGGAGCCGGCACGATGTTCGAACAGCATGTCGGCGCCTACTGGCTTGCATTGCTCCTTGTGCGCGGCATTCCGCCAATCCTGCATGACTGTGTAGTTGAGGAGGTCCATCTGCAGACTGAGCATCTCGGGTGGCATACCGATGATTTCCTGATCGTCGGTGAAACGGGCTCTAGTGACCGCCGAAGGCTAGCTGGCCAAGTCAAGCGGAAGCTTACTGTTAGCGCGAAGGATAACGAATTCAAGAAGGCCATGCAGGATTTGTGGAAGGACTTCAACGGCTGCCAGCAGTTCTCGTTGTCCACCGATCGCTTTGCCCTTGTCACGCTACGGGGGACCAACACTCTACTCGAGCATTTCTCGGGGCTTCTAGACTGCGCGCGCATCGCCCGTGATGGTGCCGATTTCGAGCGGTTGCTGACTACGCCGGGGTTTCTCAACGCCAAAGCGGTCCATTACTGCCGCGAAATCCAAACGATCATAGGCGAGGCGGAGGGAAGAAGTGTTTGTGTGGCTCAAGTCTGGCCTTTCTTGCGTGTATTGCATGTATTGAGTTTGGACTTGAACAGCGCAACGGGGCAGACTGAAGCGATGATCATGACTCTCCTTGCCCACACCGCAGCGCACGAAGATCCACTCAATGCTGCGAAAACATCATGGAACGCTCTTCTCCACGAGGTTGGGGAAGCGATGCCTGCGGCGCGGAGTTACCGCCGGGATGATCTGCCCGAGGTGTTGCGACAGCGCCATTCTCCGCTCGGAACAACCGAGCAGCGCGCTTTGCAGGCGCTGAGTGCTCATTCTGCGCCTATCCTGGATGGTATCCGTTCTACAATCGGGAGAGACATTCATCTAGACCGCGAGCGACTTGTTTTGAGCGTCATTCAGCAGTTGGAATCGACACAGGTTGTGATGGTGTCAGGCCCTGCGGGCAGCGGAAAATCGAGCATTGCGAAGGACGCAATCAACATACTTTCCGCGGATCATTTCGCGTTCAGCTTCCGGGCCGAGGAATTCGCTGAGCCTCACCTAGACCGGATGCTGCAGCTAAGCCAGATCCCGTGCAACGCATCGGCGCTTGGGGCGATCCTGGCGGGCCAGGGGCGCAAGGTGCTCCTCGTCGAGAGCGTGGAGCGACTTCTCGAAGCGTCCACTCGTGATGCTTTCGCCGATCTCTTGACTTTGATCAACAGTGATAAGAGCTGGAGGCTGCTTTTGACATGTCGCGACTACTCATCTGACCTTGTCCGTACGGCCTTCCTCCAGGGTGCAGGAGTTGACTATTACATTGCTGCGGTTCCTCCGCTGGACGATGGGGAGTTGGAGGAGGTCAAGGAGGCTTACCCAACCCTCAGCCGCCCACTTGCGGATGTGGCACTGCGTCGGCTTCTGCGTAACCCTTACATCCTAGACAAGGCCTTACAGATTTCATGGTCGGAGGGGCGTCCCCTGCCTCAGAGAGAGCGGGAGTTTCGGGCCGTCTTTTGGGAGCAGATCGTCCGTGTTGAGCACCGTGTTGGCAGGGCGATGCCACGTCGGCGGGACGCGGCATTCACACAGATCGCGCTGCGGCGAGCTCGAACGCTTGCCCTGTACGCTCCGTGTAGTGGCCTCGATGAAGAAGCAGTCGAAACCCTCAGGAATGATTCTCTCATCGTCTTCTCCCCGCATAGTGATGTCCTTGTGGCCCCCGCTCACGACGTGCTGGAAGACTGGGCGCTTCTCCAGTGGATCGATGAGCAGCACGCGATACATGAGGACTCGATCCAGGAGTTCTCCAAAGCAATTGGGACGCATCCTGCTGTGCGCCGAATGTACCGCAAGTGGGTAAGCGAACTCGTGGAGCAGGACGCCAAGGCTGCCGACCGGATGTTTCGGACCGTCATGGATGATGTCGAATTGCCCACCTACTTTCAAGATGACACGCTCGTCTCGATTCTGCGCTCGTCCTCGTCGGCGGAGTTTCTAGAAAAGCACAGCTCAGAGCTCTTGATGAATGACAAGCAACTCCTGCGGCGGGTAATCCACCTATTGCGGGTCGCGTGCGTGACTACGCACAGCCGGCTGGACAAGACGACAGCCCATGCCTTATTGATTACCGCGCCGGATGGGCCAGCGTGGGTATCTGTGCTGCGGCTGGTACAAGCCCATCTTCCATCATTTGCTCAGGAAGATCGGACCCTTCTCCTGGGGCTCATCGAGGACTGGGCGAGGGGCGTCTCGTGGAAGCCCCCATACCCCGAAGGCGCCGAGTCTGTGGCGGCGATCGCGCACTGGCTCCTTGAAGGTTTCGACGACTACTGGTCTGACGAAGAGCGAAAGCAGACGCTAGAGGTAATTGCCAAGATCCCGAAAGCAGATCCCGAGCGTTTTGCTGCTCTTTTGCAGGGAGGACTTGATGACCGGAAGGAAGATCGCCTAGCCCGGGACTTCCGAGCGATTATCTTTGAAGGACTGGAAGGCATGCCGGTGGGCCGCGACATGCCTGAGCTAGTCGTATCGGCCCTCAATGATTATCTGCTGTGCTCAGCCTCAGAGCTTCAGCGTGAATACGGCTACTTGAGTAGGCCGACACTGGAACTGCTTTTTGGGATCAAGCCTCAAAGGAGCTTCGGTTTTTTCCCAGCAAGTGCGTACCGCGGTCCCTTCCTTTCGCTCTTGAGGCACCATCCCCGCCAGGGGCTCGATTTGATCATCTCGATCCTTAACCACAGCGCTGACTGGTATGCTCATCCGCGTGTGCGTTCGGACTGTGTTGAGCCGCCTTTTGAGATAGCGCTGACGTTTGCTGATGGAACGTCTCGAACGCAGTGGTGCAATGCTCGGCTCTGGAACCTGTATCGAGGGACCTCGGTCGGTCCCTATGTCCTGCAATCTCTGCTCATGGCACTGGAGTTGTGGCTCCTGGAGTTTGCGAAAGCATATCCAGACGCATTGGATGCGATGCTCCTGCAGATCCTCAAACGGAGCGACTCCGTCGCGCTTACTGCAGTGGTGGCGAGCGTTGCAACTGGCTTTCCACATTCGTCCGGCGAGACACTTCTGGCGCTTCTCCGATCGCCGGTGTGCATCCTGCTAGACCGGAGCCGGCGTGCAAACGAGCCGCAGGTGCCCTCCAGAATGCTGGCGTTGATGCCTCGTGTCAACGTTGAGGACGAGGTGTACGAGCAAGAGCGGGAGGAGGCGGACGCACGCCCGCACCGGCATCAGGATCTTGAGACTGCAATCATCAGTGTGCAGTTTGGTCCATTGGCCTCTCGGGTGCACGAGACTCTGGATCGGCACCGCGCAGACATGCCACCGGTAGGGGAGCAAGACGAAAATGATCGCGTATGGCGGCTCGCGATTCACCGCATGGACTTGCGTCAGTACACAATCGCCGAAGAGGCAACTGAGGCCGATGTTGTCCCTGGGATCCAAGTATCTCCTGCAGACGGTCGGCAGTACGTGCACCTTGACCCCAGAGAGCCCGAACCTGATGTCAAGGATATGGTGGAGCAGAGTGTTGCTCAGTTCCAGGTGGTGAGTGCCAGGCTTGGCCTTCTCACATGGGGGCTAAAGGTCTTCGGCCATGAGGAGGATGCAACCTACGACCCTGCCCAGTGGCGGCAGAAGCTGCAGGAAGCCCGAACTGCCGGGGTCTCGGATGATGGTGGCGAAGATCACGATCTTGGTCGAAGTGGCTCGGGGTTCGTCGCCGCCGTCTGCGTTCGCGATCACTGGGAAGAGATGACTGGCGACGAGCGAAACTGGTGCGTCAATGCGGTCTGCTTGGAGGTCGGACGGAGTTCCGATAGTTGGAACCAACCAGCGCGCTTGCAGAGTAACGGCATGGAAGCCGATCGAATATGCGCTTGCGTACTGCCCCTGCTGCTCGGGAAATCGCTGGACGAGATTTCGTGTTCTCGGGTTCGCCAGCTGCTTGTGGTTGCGTTGACCCATGCGACCAACGAGGTTCGCTGGTATGCAGCATCAGGGGTGGGCGATTATCTCTGGCAGATCGATCGGGAGTTGGTTCTGCGCTGCGTGGATGCACTTGCTGCAGGAGCGATGTTAGTGCAGCAAGCAGCTGATTCGGAGACTAGCCGTCCTTACCATCAACGCCGACCCATTGATGATGTCGAGGCTGAGGTCGCATCGGCTATCCAACGGCGGTTCTTCGAACCCGATGGCATTCCCGTCGATGCCCACAGGGCGTTTGATCCAACTGGGTGGTTTGGGGCAGAGGCGGACAAACTGATTCTGAGGATCCTGGGCTATGCGCCGACCGAGGCTGTGACGATCGCGGCGTTCGAACGGTTTGCGAGCATTCTTGTCGAGTGGTGGGACGAGGATGGCAGCCGGCTTCAAGGCCGACAGAAAGGGCATCCACAGAGGAACTGTAAAGCGCAATCAGTGATGACCGAGTTGCTAGAGGACTTCCTACTTCGGACCACAGCTGTGAATGCCGCAGAGGTAATCGCGCCCATTGCTGATGCTGTTGATAATCACCCGGACAAGGTTCGTTGGCTGCTGATAGGGCTGATCAGTGTCGAAGAGCGTCAACAGAACACCGCACAGTTCTGGCTGCTGTGGAAGATGCTTGCCGAGAAGGTTAGGAATGCGATATGGCTTGCATGGATCGACAATGAGTATCCTGGTGGAGCCGAGATGATATTGGCCATTTTCCTGGTGACGTGGTGGAAGGACGGCGTTCGCCACTGGCGCAGCCTGGAGGGACATGCAGAGCACATCCACGCGCTGTTCGAGGACCTGCCGGCGTGTTCAGAGGTCCTGGATGCCTACGTGCGATTTCTCTACCACATTGGCGAGCAGTCGCTACCCACTGCGTTCGTTCGTGTCGCGATGCGGCTTAAGCAGGGAGAACCGATGAAGATGCTAACGAAGAGGAACACCGTCTTTCTGCTCGAAGCTCTACTCCAACGGTATGTCTATGGAAGACCTCTAGAACTGAAGAGCAAGCGCGACCTTCGGGAGGCTGTTCTGTTCCTGCTCGACTTGCTCGTTGAGAACGGTTCGTCTGCTGCATTTCGAATGAGAGACGATTTCGTAACATCGGCCTCGCTCACCTAAGGCCGCGCACGCGTTTCAACTGCAATCGTAGGTGTGGGGGAATCGTGAGTGTGCTTCCGACGACTGTACGCCTGCCGCGATTACAGATCGAGAAGCGGCTTACGGAGTAAGCGTAAGATAGCGCCCACATGGAGTTAGGCCAGCGCACATGCGATAATCCCCCTTGAGGATGCGTATTCAGGGGGGAGTTGCTCATGGCCAACATCGAACTACGTAAGGAGTGGCGGGCCATAGTTGACGAATGGGCGGGCAGCGAGCTTACGGCCATCAGGTGGGCAAAGGAGCATGGCGTGAATGCCAAGCAGCTGTACTACTGGATTGCGAAGTTCAAGGAAGAGGATGCGGTCTCCGCGGCCCAGACCAGGTGGCTGCAACTGGAGGCGGGCGAATCTCCCGCTTTGGCCGGAGCTTTCGAGGTTAGGGTCGGTGATGCGACCGTCGTTGTGAAACCGGGTTTTGACCCGGAGGCTCTCGCCAGCATAGTGAGGACTCTTAGGCTATGTTGAGCGAGTCCGACGCTCGGCAGGTGTACCTGGCTTGCGGCAGCACCGACCTGCGTAAGTCGATCGATGGGTTGGCTGCGCTCGTCAGGGAGGGTTTCAATCTCGATCCTTTCTCGCCTTGCTTGTTTGTCTTCTGCAACCGTGAGCGGGACAAGATCAAGATACTGGAGTGGGATCGCAATGGTTTCTGGCTGTACTATCGCCGCCTCGAGAAGGGGCGGTTCAGATGGCCTTCCAACCCCATGGACGGCGCAATGGCGGTCACCAGGCGCGAACTGCGTTGGCTGTTGGATGGGCTATCGCTGGAGCAGAAGAAGGCCCACCCAGCCGTAACGGCCAGAACGGTGCTGTGAAGTCCTTGGCATGACATTTTTCTGCGGAAACTGCGTCGAGGCGGCAGGTACTTTTCGGCACGCGTCGAGTACATTCAGCATGGATGATGCATTTGCCGCCCCAACCAACGAAACAGCTGAGCTCCGGAAGGAAAACGAGCAGTTAAGGCAGCTGATTGCTGAATTGACTGCCAAGGTCAAGTGGTATGAGGAACAGTTCCGCCTGGCCCAACAGCACCGTTTTGGAGCTTCCAGCGAGCGGTCCGATACCGATCAGCCGCGGCTTTTCAATGAAGCCGAGGTAGTAGCCGATCCCCTTCTGCCCGAGCCCACTGTAGAGAAGATCACCTACGAGCGCCGCAAGCACAAGGGTCGTCGCGAGGCCATGCTCGCGAATCTCCCGGTGGAGACGGTGGAATACCGGCTTTCCGAAGAAGAGCAGGTATGCCCTCAGTGCGGAGGCCCCATGCATGAGATGCGCGTCGAAACGAGGGAGGAACTCAGAGTCATCCCCGCTCAGGTCAAGCTCGTAAGGCATGAGCTCCAGGTGTACGCTTGCCGCAACTGCCAGCGGAATGAGGAGAGAACGCCCATCGTGACGGCGCCTATGCCCAACCCTGTTATCAAGAACAGCCTGGCCTCTCCCTCCGCCGTGGCCTACATCATGGACCAGAAGTACACTTGTGGTCTGCCGCTGTACCGCCAGGAGCAGCAGTTGGCCCGAATAGGGATCGAACTTTCCCGGCAGACGATGGCCAACTGGATGATCTACAGCTCCGAACACTGGCTGGAGCCTGTGTATGAAACGATGCATGACCTGCTCAAAGGATACGACGTTCTACACGCCGACGAAACTACGGTGCAGGTGCTCCATGAACCTGGCCGAGACCCCGAGTCGAAATCGTACATGTGGGTTTACCTCACGGGAAGGTATGACCCGCCCATCACACTCTACGACTACCAGGAGACAAGGGCCGGCTGCCATCCAAAGGACTTTCTTTCTGGATTCGAGGGTTATCTCCATGTAGACGGCTACTCGGGCTACCACGGAGTACCCGGAGTAACGCTGGTGGGATGTTGGGCCCATGAACGGCGCAAATGGGACGAAGCGCTGAAAGCGCTGCCGGCCCAGAACCGCGGCGCCCCGGTAGCTGCAAGGGAAGGGCTGGAGTTCTGTAATCGCCTGTTCGCTATTGAGCGCGATTTGCAGGACGCTTCCCCGGACGAACGCCATCAAGCCCGCTTGGAGCGTAGCCGACCGGTATTGGACGCTTTCCTGGCATGGCTTCATGACCAGGAGCTGAAAGCATTGCCCAAGAGCGCCCTGGGCCAGGCAGTCGTATACAGTCTCAGCCAATGGAATAAGCTTGAGGCCTTTATGCGGGACGGCCGCCTCGAGATCAGCAACAACCGAGCCGAACGGGCGATCAAACCGTTCGTGATCGGTCGCAAGTCGTGGTTATTCGCTAATACCCCGAGCGGGGCTAGGGCCAGCGCTGTGATTTACAGCATCGTGGAAACAGCGAAGCAGAACAAACTGAACCCGTTTGCCTACCTCTGCTACCTGTTCGAGAGGATGCCGAACATCGACGCCAAGGACCCGGCTACCATCGACGAGCTGCTGCCGTTCTCTCAATCCCTGCCCAACGCCTGCAGAACAGGTCGCTAACAGCAGAAGCGCAATCAAGCCCTCACCGGACAACCGCGTGGGGGCTGTTTTGCGCTTCTGCTCGATTTCCATCCAAATCCAGGCTAATGCGGAGCACCGCGGCCCGCGTAGACACATCCGGGGGTATCACATGGGGAGGCCATGGCGGATGACTGTTCGCCGATCGAGCCCACGGTCTTCCGCCCACCCACTGCCAGGTGGGCGCTATTTGACGCTTACCCACAGTGTGTACGCTCGCATTCCTTGGTCCCATCGGTGCTGGCCCCGCGAAGCCCCTACCCGCAATGGATTCGAGAGAAAGCGGTGCAAGAGCTAGATGCGTACGGCAGAGCTCAAATGCACCTCGAGCCGAGCTACCCTCTGCCCAACCTCTTGATCAGATACTCGATCACCTCTCGGTCTTCTGCGTCGAGCCTCTTAAGTCTGCGGATGGCTTGCTCAGACTCTCGATCGGTGCTGAGCTCACCACGAATCTCTGTCGCAAGAAGCTCTTCTACTGGTATCCCATATGCTTCCGATACGAGTGCCAGCGTTTTGGCAGAAGGGTTCACTCGCTTGCCCGTTTGTGAGTTGCACCCTCTCTCAAGCGTACTGAGGTAGGTATGACTTACACCTATCCTCTCCGCAGCCTGACGCAAGCTGAGGTTCTTCGCAATTCGTATTTCCCGCAGTCGGTCTCCGATTCCGTTCAAGCTCACCATCCCATTCCCGATTAGTTCCAATAGTATTCCTGATCGCCGACGTTCTAGAGGGGGTGAACAGATGGCGTCGTCCAATATAGTTGACACAATGGAATCGATATATTACAATATCATCAGTCCCACGACTCGCTCGGATTCCGCTAGACTGCCGTACCGCAATCAGCGATAGAAAGGAGGCAGAACCTGCCAACACAGCGCATGCCCAACCGTCAGACGTAGCAGGCCTGCCAGCATGCCTTACGTTGGGAATGTGTTGTCTATGTACGGTTGCACTATACTCAATTTTAATTCGCCAGACTAGTCTCGATTCCCTTCTGGGTTCGGGACGTTGCGGCAGCGGGAAACGAGGTCGACAGGAGACAGCCGATAGGCGGAGGCGGGCACGAGTAGGTGGCGATTATGCAACAACTGGGAGGTGTATCTGTTGAGTGAAGCGATGCGATTCATGTCTAAAGCGGCATGCCGCAGGCTTATTGCACTGACTCTGGCAGCGCTGGTAGTAGCGGCTACCGGCGCGAGTTCAGCCCTTGAACATCGTACTAGCGCCGGCACTGTAGTTGTCGCTCAGGGTGTGGATCCCGACCACATGGATCCGATCGCAGGGGGAGGGCAGACCGTTCCCTCTGGCAACGTTCTCGGCCACGTATTCGATACCCTAGTAAAACGGAGTCCGGACGGCGACTTCATCCCCTGGCTTGCCACGAGCTGGAAGCCAATTGACGACAGATCGTGGGAGTTTCGTCTCAGGCAGGGCGTCAAGTTTCACAATGGCGAACCTTTTGATGCGCAGTCGGTCAAGTTTACCTTCGAACGCATCTACGATCCGAGGATACGACGGCCCTCCATGGCCGACGATTACTCATTGCTCGAAACGGTTGAAATCGTCGACAAGTATACTGTAAGGCTCATCACCAAGGTCCCTTTTCCTACCATGCTGGCCAATCTCGCCAAGAGGCCTCCGATGGTTCCCCCAAAGTACACTAGACAGAGCAGCAATGAGCACGTGGCCAAGTTCCCTGTAGGAACCGGGCCGTACAGGTTCGTTGAATGGATTCCTGGCACTCATGTGATTCTGGAGGCCAACCCCGAATTCTGGGGCAAGGCCCCCGACATTAAACGTCTGGTTTTTAGGCCCATTCCGGAGCCTGGCACTCGAGCAGCGGAGTTGATCACTGGTGGAGTGGACGTCATCACGGACGTTACTCCGGACCTTGTGCCGGTTATCAAAGGATCAAAGACGGCAACGATAGCTTCCACCCCAAGCTTCAGGATATTGTACCTATACTTTACCAGCACCGGGGACTCAGATACTGGGCCGCTGGCTGACAAGCGGGTGCGCCAGGCCATGTACCACGCCATTGATTTCAAGGCGCTGACAGAGGATCTGCTTCAGGGATTCGCGGAGCCGGTCGCCACAGGAGTCACGCCTGATGAGTTTGGCTACGACCCAAATATCGCAGCATACCAGTACTCGCCGAAGCGAGCTCGCGAACTGCTTATAGCAGCTGGCTATCCCAACGGATTTTCGCTCACCATGGCGTCGCCGAGCGGTCGCTACATGAATGACCGCGAGGTAGCGGAAGCCATCGTCGGCATGCTAGGGAATGTGGGTATCAAGGTAACTCTGAACTTCAAAGAGTGGGGCGTTATGAGTGCAGAGAGGATTAGCCGCACTATCAAGGAGGGCATGTTTCTCCTCGGATCTGGGAACACGATACGAGACGCGGACTTCCGATTCTACGGGCAACTTCATGGCTCGTCACCCCTGTCCTATTTCCATCACCAGGAATTTGATAGGTTGATCGATAGGGCCAGGTCGATAACAGACCAGGCTGAGCGACAGAAGCTATACAGTCAGGCTCTTCGGATTCTCCAGGACGAGGTTCCGTGGATCCCTCTATACAGATCGATGGCACTGTACGGAATCAGCAACAGGCTTGATTGGGCAGGCAGCGCTGACGAGGAAGTATGGCTCTACCCGGAAAGGCTGAGGTAGCTTAGTCGGGCTCAGGCAAGGCTCAGGTATACACTGGACCTTGCCTAATCGAGTCAACCGCGTTGACACTGCGGATGGTGCAGCGTTCGAGGCACACAACCACTGACTTCGATGGGTGGGGTACGATGAAAGAGTACTTGCTACGTCGAGTGGGCTACATGCTCATTGTGTTACTGGGTGTTACCACAGTGGCCTTTCTGTTGGCTCGCCTGAGCGGCGATCCGGTGGCGTTGATGATGCCTGAGGTCACATCTGCAGAGGCGCTCGCCCTTTTGCGCGAGCAACTCGGTTTGGATCAGCCTCTCATCGTCCAGTACACGCAGTTCCTGTCGCATGCAGCAAGGGGAGACTTCGGCAGATCATATCAGTACCAGAGGTCTGCGTCCGAGGTGGTAATGGGCACCCTGGCGCCCACGATTCAGCTTGCCGTGGTGGGCTTGGCGGTCGCCGTTATTGTCGGCATGTCCACCGGAGTGGTTGCCGCTGTGAGCAAGGGAACGTGGGTTGAAGCCATCGCAGGTTCCGCGGCTCTCATCGGGCAGTGCTTGCCTAACTTCTGGCTTGGGCTGATGATGATCCTCTTCTTCGGCGTGAAGCTCAGATGGTTCCCCATAAGCGGAAGAGGATCATCATCAGCCCAAGCCAGAAGTT